>WNGE01007089.1_pt1 | contig 18441 bp, 14 predicted proteins | sample 5400651 | NCBI WGS metagenome assembly WNGE01 (sample SAMN13153370, study PRJNA577476) | soil metagenome | isolation source: 60 cm soil or saprolite under grassland replicate 2 | place: USA:California | collected 2016-06-15
ATCAGCCTGCTACGTATCAGCGGCGCGACCAACATCGCCGCTGCGCTACGACACAACGCAGGCAAAAGCCGCCGCGTCCTCAAACGACTCGGGCTGCCGCCTGCATGAATACCGAAGGCCCGACTTTGCCGTGCCCGTGCGGGAACACCGTCATGGGCGGGGCCATCAAATACCTGCTGCGGTAGGAAGCGATGACCGGGGCCGGGTGGCCGCGCGACTGCAGCCACCGGGCTCACGCGCTGGCGACGGAGCGAACCCTCCGACGCCCGCCAAGGCAATCCTCCGTGACCACCAAGCGCGGAGAGGTAGCAGCGGTACGGAGAGGTGACGGTATGAGAATCGCAAAATCGCTGTCGGTACTCGCGGTTTCCGCCCTGACGTACGCGGCCGTGGGCGTGATGCCGGTGGCCGTGGTGGCGAATCCGGCCGCGGCGGCGTCGTCGGTGTTGTGCAGCGCGTCCGATCTGGTCAACGGGGTTTCGCGGTCCGCGGCGGTCAGCGGTCGTGGCACTGACGCCCGCGAACCCGACCTCGGCGAGGTGCACGAGGATCTGCCCGCCACGGCGAAGGGCAAGGCCGGCAAGAACTTCAGGGTCACGGTGCCGGTGTACTTCCACGTCGTCACGGACGGCGCGACCGGTGCGGTGACCGACGATCAGATCGCCACCCAGATCAACGTGCTCGACAACACCTACGCCGGAGGCGAGGGCGGCGCGACGTCCGGGTTCAGCTTGCCCTGGCCGGCGTCACCCGCACCGACAACGCCGACTGGTTCTACGCCAACCCCGGCGGCACGAACGAGCACACCATGAAGCGGACCCTGCACCAGGGCGGTCCGGACACACTCAACTACTACTCGACAACCGCCGGCGCCTACCTCGGCTGGGCCTACCTGCCGTCTATCGTGACCAAGCCCGGTCAGGCGTACCTCGACGGCGTCGTCGTCGACTGGGAGTCGATGCTGGGAACGTCGACCCGGTACGCGGGCCAGTACGACCAGGGTGAGACCGGCACGCACGAGGTCGGCCACTGGCTGAACCTGGAGCACACGTTCTACGGCGGCTGCAACGCCAAGGGTGACTTCGTCGAGGACACCCCGGCGCAGAAGACGGCGACCAGGGGGTGCCCGGAGGGCAAGGACACCTGCAAGGAGCCCGGCCTCGACCCGATCCACAACTACATGGACTATTCCTACGACTCCTGCTACACCGAGTTCACCGACGGCCAGGTCCAGCGCATGCGGGACGCCTGGCTGTACTACCGCGCGTCCGCTTAACCGAGCACGCCTCGGCGCCGGCCCCCGACTGACTGGCCGGCGCTGTCGTCGGATCTCCGCGTCTTCCCGCTGCGAGCGCTGCGGTCGGATGCTCCTAAGCTCGCGCTGCCTCGATCTGGACCGGCGGATGTCAGCGATAACCCCGTCTTGCGGCAGCCGTCGCCCGACCGTGTCCCCGGGACCGGAGTGAGTCCCAGGTCGGCAGGACCGGCCGGGGGATCCACTCGGCCGACGTGAAGATCCACAAATCTATCCACAGTGGACGCGACTCCAACTGGGCCCGTGCCATGATCCAGACCGGGCGGGACACAAAAGCACTGTTCAGGCGCGTTGGCCGCCCACTGATGTCACAACCGGGCCGGAGGGAACCGGAAGCGGCGGGCGCGGCTCGTCGAGCACGGCCGCTCAGGCCGAACGCGTGCGCGAGCTCGCGCATGAGGAAGCCGCGTTCGGCATCGGCTTGCGCGGCCCGCTGGGCGTCGCCGAGGGCGTGTGCTTGCTCGATGTCGTCTTCGATCTCGGCGAGGCGCGGGGCGACGGGTTCGTCGGCGTCGCCGGTCTCGAAGTAGGTGCTGGTGGCGTCGAAGAACAACAGGTCGACTTTGAGGCTGCTGTCGGAGCTGCGCCGGCGTGAGCCGGGCGAAGAGCTGCGCATCCATCGGCGAGCGGCCGCCTGGTATGAGGAGCTCGACGACGGAGCGCTCGACGGCCATCCACGCCGGGCGCGAGTTCGATTCCACCGGGCCGAGCAGCGCTCGAACATGCCTCCGGAAGGAAGGAGGGTGCCTGCGAGTCCAGGCGGTCGGATCGTCACGGACCACCTGAGGACGTCGATCAGATCATTCATCCGGGACGAGGCAAGGTGCCGCTAACGGGCGTGATCCTTGTGGTCACGACTGACGGCAGTGTTGCCTGGCGGCGCGGTCTACATCGCCCACGAGTCGTACTCGGACCGGGGACCAGCCGGCGGCGGCCCGGGCTCCGTAACCCGACCGCTCCACACGCGCGCAGGGAGGCGAGCATGGATGCGGCAGCCGTGACCTTGGTCGCACTGGTCGTCTTCGTCTGGGGTCTGTTCTCGGCTCGGCTCGGTCGCGCGGACCTGAGCGCGCCCATCGTGTTCGTCGCCGTTGGACTGCTGCTGTCCGAAGGGCTGCACGTCATCGAGCTCGACGTGTCGCAGGAGGCGATCAAGCTGCTCGCCGAGGTCACCCTGGTGTGGGTGCTGTTCGCGGACGCGGCCCGGGTGAGATTGCGGGAGCTTCGCGGCGACCTTGGGCTGTACACCCGGCTGCTCGCGGTCGGACTGCCGCTCACCATCGCGGCGGGAACGCTGCTGGCGATGTGGCAGTTCGACGGCATCGGTGTCTGGCTGGCGCTGCTGGTCGGTGCCGCGCTGGCACCCACTGACGCGGCGCTGGGCGCGGCGGTGATGACGACCCGGCGGTACCGGAACGGGTCCGGCGTGTCCTGAACGTGGAGAGCGGGCTCAACGACGGCATCGCGACCCCGGTGGTGACGGTCGCGATCGCCGGTGCCGCCGCCGCGGAGAGCGCCCAGGGCCAGAGGCTGGGCGGCGCGCTGATCGATCTGGCGATCGGGCTCGCTGTCGGAGTCATCGTCGGGCTGGTAGGTGGCCGAGCGATGCGGACAGCGCGCCTACGGGGGTGGGTTTCGGAGGACTTTGCCGGGCCGGCCGTGCTGGCGCTGGCGCTGGCCGCTTACGCGGGCACCGTGTGGCTCGACGGCAACGGCTTTGTCGCCGCGTTCGTCGCCGGGCTCGCGTTCGGCAATGTCGCCGGTCGGGGCGGGGTGAAGGAAGTCTTCTACGTCGAGCAGACCGCCGGGCTGGTGTCGCTGCTGACCTGGTTGGTGTTCGGTGCGGTCGCCGTCCCGGTCGTCTTGGCGCACACCGACTGGCAGGTGGTCGGCTACGCCGTGCTGAGCCTCACCGTGGTGCGGATGTTGCCGGTGGGGCTGGCGCTGCTCGGAACCGGACTGCCACCGCGGACGGTTGCGTTCATCGGCTGGTTCGGGCCGCGTGGTCTGGCATCGATCATCTTCGCGGTGCTCGCCCTCGAGGAGCTCCACGTCGAGGCGGACCGGGCCGTGGCGGTCATCGGGATGACCGTGCTGCTCAGCGTATTCGCGCACGGTCTGAGCGCGAAGCCGCTCGCGAATCGGTACGGAGCCAGCGCCGCCGACTCCAGCCCCGCGCCCACCAGCGGGAAGGCACCGCCACCGATGCCGGTCCGCGGTCTACTGCATCGCCACCCGGCCGCAGAGACAACACGTCCAGAAGCCGGGGCTGCGGGATGAGTGGCCTCCCGGGGCCGGCCCGGCGGTGGCAGCTTGTGGTGGCGCCCGGGCGTCACCACCACCACGCGTCCGCGGCGGCCGGCCCGCCCACGGCTGGTAATCGCCGCGCCGGCAGAAGCGGACAAGCCAAAGACCTCCGCCTCAGCCCGATGGCCTGCGGTCGTCAGTCCACCAGGCGGGCGACGACCCGACTCGCGACCCTTTGTTCAAGCCGGGTGAGGCGTGCGACGGGCCTCGGGATCAGGTTGGGGTGCGCCCGATTTGGCAGCGGTCATGGCCCACCACCACGGTGCGGGTGGCGTCCCACCCCGTGCATGCGACGGACGTGGCGTGAGCGGCCCAGGCAGCGCCGCAGTTCCGTTTGCGGGCAGGCACTCTCCGACTCGGCGGCCGGCGTCGGCTACGAGCCGTCGTCGCGCAGTTTCTGTCGGCACTGACCGGTCTCGCCCTGGGACTGACGCTGCCTCTGGTCGAGGGTGGACCAACTGTGGAGAGCAGCCGACTCGCCGAGCCGCTGGTCACCTTGGGCATCGGCGTGATCGGCTTGGTCAGCATCGTCTGCTCGGTGCTGTTCGAGGTGGTGCGATAGTCGGCAAGCAGCTTCGCCCCTCGGCTGAGCCTCTTCCGTGGTGACCCGCTGGTGTGGCGGACGTTCGCCTTCGCGGTCGGGCTCCTGGTCTACTGTGTCACCGCTGCGCTTACCCGCGACAGTTCGGATCGGGTCTCGGTTCTGGTGCCCGGCACGGCGATCCTCGGGGTGCTGACTGCGATGGTGATGATCCGCCGGTTACGGACTCGCGCCTACCCGTCGCTCCAACTCGCGTACGTGCTCGGGGCGGTCGCGGCCACGGGCCGGGCCGTCATCGACGACGTGTATCGCGCCCGGCCATCGACGCCGGCACGTCCAATACGGCCGGGTCAATGCCGTCGGTGTGCCGCACCGTGACCTGGCCCGGTCCGCCAGGCCCGGTCCGACAGCTCGAACTGCGTCGCTTGATCGCCGCGGCTACCGCGGCCGAGGCCGCGGTGGGGTTTCCGGGTCGGAGTCGGCGACACGCTGTACGAAGGCAACGCGGTGGCGGACGTGTTTGGCGAGACGATCCTGACCGGTACGGACACGGCCACCGATATCCTTTGGACAGTCACCCTTGACACCACGCTGGCCCGGCACAACATTCGCCGTACGCCGGGTCGTCCGGGCCCTGGCCAAGGGTTTGGCCCGGCAGTCCGAGCGCCTGGCACATCCGAGCGACCGACCGGACGCCTAGCGTCGGGATCCAACGCAGGTTGGCACCGACCGGCGCCGTCGATCTCAGCTGTGGATGTCGGCCAGGGCCCGTCCTGGTCAAGACTCGTCAGCTTCAAACTGCGAACCGACCGAGTCGAACCAACCGAGCGAGTTGATTCCCCGAGCTGCGGGACACTCCACCGATGACAACGAGCCATCCCAGAGATCTGAGTCCCCGCCGGAGCGCGGGCGGAAGGCTCGGCCCTGGTCCGGCAGCGCGAGCGGCCTGCAGAGTTGCGTGATGGCATGAGGGAGCCGAGCGCTGGCACGTCATTCGCGCCTGCGTGGTTGCTTTGCGAGGTATCCGTCTACTGCCTGGCCATGGCGACCCGGAGGCGCTCCTCGGGGTCGATGAAGTGGTCGTGGTTGTCGTCGCTGAGGTCGATCTGCACCCAGTAAATCTTGCCGGTGAAGCGGCTGGTGGGGGCGATGTAGTCGGCGGTGACGGTGGTGCCGGACTCGTAGCCGATGTCGGTAGTCTCGTCGGCTGAGAAGATCATCGCCTGGGTGGCTCCGACGCGGCCATTGCCCACGGCGGTGCCGTCGTAGTACAGGGTCACATCGCCCCCTTTGGCCAGGCCGCCACCGTCGTAGGCGAACTCCATGCGCACCTGGTGCTTGCCGGCGGGGATCGGCGCGTTGGCCTCGGTGGCGAACTCTTGGATGCCGAGCAGGTTGTACACGAATTTGGCCTTGCCGTTCTTGGCGTAGACGGACCAGCCGCCGAATCGGCCGCCTTGGGCGATGATCACGCCGTCGGCGCCGCCGGTCGGTACCTCGATTTCCGCGGTGACGGAGAAGGACTTGTTCTTGATGCTGACCACGCTGTTCTCCGACAGCCGTCCCATGCCGGGGAAGAACTGCTGCGAGTTCCCGTGGATGAGGGTCGGTCGCCCGGCCAATGCCGGCTCAAGCCGCTCGGCTCCCCGATCGTCGAGGGGAAGCACGTTGTACTTGGTTGCCTCGATGATCCAAAGCCGTTGCAGCTTGGCCAGCACGTCCGGCATCTTCGCGGCCAGGTCATTGGCCTGACTGTAGTCACTGCTGCCGTCATAGAGCTCCCACAGATCCTCATCGAATGCCGGGAGACCCTCGCCGACCATGACCCACGGTGTGCGGTGTTTGGTCACCGCACTCCAGCCCCTGTGGTAGATCCCGCGGTTGCCGAACATCTCGAAGTACTGCAGATCATGGCGTTCCTCGGCCGTCGGCTCGCCGAAGCTGTACAGCATGCTCGTGCCCTCCATGGGCGACTGCTGCACACCGTTCACCGTCGTCGGCTCGGGCAGCCCGGCCGCCTCAAGGACCGTGGGGGCCACATCGATCACAGCCCACGCCCAGCCGACCGCATAGTGGTTGTACGAGCTCGGCGAGCCAAGCTCGTCCATCTTGCTGACCATGAACTCGGGCGTCTCGAGCGCCGCCATCCCGTTGAAGTTGGCCATCTCGTTGAAGGCGCCGTTCAAGGTGCCCTCCGCGGACGCGCCGTTGTCGCCGACAATGTAGAACACGAGTGTGTTGCCCAGGACCCCGAGGTCGTCGATCGCATCGATCAGCCGTCCGACGTGATGGTCGACGTGCTCGAGGAATCCCGCGTACACCTCCATCTCCCGCGCCAGCACCGGCTTGAGCTCCTCGGGCATGTCGTCCCACGCGGTGAGCTCGGCGGGACGACCGGTCAGCTCGGCGTCGGCAGGGATGACCCCCAGCTCCTTCTGCCGCGCGAACGTCCGCTCGCGCAGCACGTCCCACCCGTCGTCGAACTGACCCCGGTACTGCTCCGCCCACTCCGGCGGCACGTGGTGCGGGGCGTGCGTCGCACCCGGCGCGAAGTACACGAAGAACGGCTTGTCGGGCATCAGCGCCTTCTGCTGGCGCACCCAGTTACAGGCCCGATCCGCCAGATCTTCCGTCAGGTGGTAGCCCTGCTCCGGGGTAGCCGGTGGCTCGACCGGGGTGGTGCCGTCGTACAGCGCCGGATCCCACTGGTTGTTCTCGCCACCGATGAAGCCGTAGAAGGTCTCGAAGCCGCCCCCGGCCGACGGCCACGCGTCGAACGGTCCCATCGGCGACGATTGCCACACCGGCACCTCGTGACACTTGCCGAACTGCGCCGTCGAGTACCCGTTCAGCTTCAACGTCATCGCCAGTGGCGCCTTGGTGTTCGGCCGTACCGAGCTGTTACCTGGGGCCGACGTGGCGGTCTCGGTGATGCTGCCCATCCCCACCGAATGGTGATTGCGACCCGACAGCAGGGCCGCCCGCGTCGGCGCGCACAACGCGGTCGTGTGGAACCGGTTGTATGTCAGGCCACCCGCCGCCAGCCGCTCGGCGGTCGGCGTGCGGCACGGACCGCCGAACGCGCTCGACGCCCCAAACCCCACATCATCCAGCAGAACGATCAAGACGTTCGGAGCACCCTCTGGGGGAAGTAACGGCTCGATCGGCGGGTACGCCGTGTCCGGGTCCTTGGCGTCGTAGGTCGTCAGGCCGGGCGCCGGACGGTCAGGGATCGGCAATATCGCACGTGTATGCCGGTCAGGCGCATTCGTCATCACAGAACCCCAATACTTGACGCGGGCATCCGTGCAGATCATCCCGAAGCCGCCGCACCACCCGCCTCATCCCCATGGAATGAGATGGCCGCCTCGGGCCAATTCTCGCTGCTCGGCGCAGGCCACGACGTCAGCACGGTTCTCCGGGCCGTGACCGGTCCGGGCCGTCGATGATCATCGGTAACCCCCCGGGCGCCGATGCCGGGTAACGGATCGCGATGGTCGCCATGTGTGTTCACGCTGACGCTCGTGCGGCTCCGCGAAGGTAGGTCCGGTTGAGTGGCCACTGCCACCAGTGATCGTTGTGCGGTGTCACGTAAGGGGCTTAACTCAGATATCAGTACGGCGCCCAGACCCTGCGTCCCGGACATCCGACAGTGCGAGCGACCGGTGACGGATGTGATCGAACGATCGGGGTGGGGTCATGTCTGGGGAACTCGAAACCCGGAGAACCCGTCGAACCCTCGTCGGTGGACCGGCGGGCAGCGACGATGAACGAACGCGGCCGAGCTCGGGGGTACGCGTGCACCACGGCGTTCCGGGCAACGGTCCCGCCATCCGCGGCCACCATTGGGGGATCCTCCTTCCGACACCCCGCCCAGCTTCGGCAAGTCAGAACCCACCGCGGCTCGACCGCCGCGCAACGGACCGACCTTGTTACTGGTCTGCCGGCCTGTGCGGTTGCCGCCACCGCGCCGACCTCCTCGGCTGATCATTCGCTGCGGATGATGCGCGGCCCGCTTCACGGCGGCGACGATGGCAAGCGTCGTGTCGCGGGGCAACGGCAGTGGGGCCGCATTGGAAGACAGCGTTGGGCGAGCGTCGAGCGAGAAAGTCACCGGAAACCCGCACCACCTCCGCAGCCGTTCCCGGGGCGCGCCGGCGGCAGGGCGACAAGCGAGCGCGAGCGAACAGCAGGTCGATGCCTTCCCGTACTGAACTCACAGGATCACCCGGCGACAGTCACACGGGGGTGACACCGTGGCCAGGATCCTGACGGGAAGCGATCCGCCGTCGGGGTGGCGCGCTGGAACGGGCCCGGAGGATGCTGGCGGCGACCCGTTGAGGTTGGTTCGGGCGAGGAGGCGGAGGCCCGGGCAGGGTCAACTGTGGTGTGGTCCCATGCACCCAATCGCACGATCACGTGTTGAGGAGACGACCCCATGGCCGAATCGATATCACAGCAAAGCGTGGCGGAGCGCCGGTCCCGGGGTCGGTCCGTCACGGCGGCTATCTGTCTGGTGGTCGCGGCGCTGTTGACGACGCCGGCCGCGGTGGCGTTCTGGGGGCAGCGCACCCTCAACGACTCGCAGCGCTACATCGAGACGGTCGGCCCGTTGGTGGACTCCCCGGAGGTTCAGGCCGCGATCGCGACGAAGGTCACCGCTGCGATCCAGCAGCAGGTCGACGTCGAAGCCATCCTCAACCAGGTGTTCGCCGGCGTCATCACCGACCGGCCGCGCCTGCAGGCCCTGGTGGGACCAATGGCCGGCGCTGTCAACGGGCTGATCGAGACACAGGTCCGGGAGTTCATCGCCTCCGACACCTTCGCCGAGTTCTGGGTCGCGGCGAACACCAGAGCGCAGGCGGCCCTGGTCCGCATCCTGCAAGGAAACGAGGAATCAGGGTCCATCTCGCTGCAGGGCGACCAGGTCGTGTTGGACGTGTCCGAGGTCATCGACCAGGTGAAGCAGCGCCTGGTCGCGCGCGGCCTGACGATCGTGGAGCGGGTCCCGATCCCCGACAAGGACCGGCAGATCGTGCTGATGGACGCGCCCCAGCTGAAGCAGGCGCGCACCATCTACGCGTTCGCGAACCCGGTGGCCAGGTGGCTGATCGTGGTCGTCGCGTTGCTCTATCTCGGCGCGCTCGTGCTGTCGCGCCGCAGGCCGAGGATGACGGTGATCATCGGGGTAGTGCTGGCGGCGAATGCTCTGGTAGTGGCGTGGGCGCTGTCGGTCGGCCGGCAGCTGTTCGTCGACCAGCTGGCCGGCACCGAGTTCGGTCCAGCGAGCACGGTGTTCTACGACAGGCTGCTGTCCTACCTCCAGCGCGGCCAGCAGGTACTGCTCTGGCTGGGTTTGATCCTGGTCGTCGTGGGCTGGTTCGCGGGGCGCAGCAGCACCGGAGCCGCCGCCCGCGCGATCGTCGCGGGCGGCCTCGAGACGGCGGGTTCCGCGCTCGCCGACGGTCCGGTTGCCGGTGCCGGTCGGTGGGTAGCGGCCAATGCTCGCTGGCTGCGGCTGGTCGTCGGTGTCCTTGGCGTGGTCGTGCTGCTGTGGGGTAACGACGTCTCGCTGTCGAGGCTGGTCTGGTCGGTGGTACTCGTGGGCGTGCTGCTGGCGATCGTCCAGATCCTGATCGGGGCAGCGGGCGGGTCGAACCGCACCCGCACCGCAGCTCCACCGATCAGCCCCCAGCACGCGTCCGGCGGGGAACCGGAGCCGTCCTGACGTTTAGCCGCAGCCACCGGTGCCGCAGCTAACTGTGACGCCGTCGCGGTCGCCGTTCGGCGTCGCCGTCACGCTCAGGTGGACGGGCGGACGGAGTCACGATGCTGACGAGCAGGACCCAGCTGGGGAGGCGAGCCGGGTCCAGTTGCACGACATCAAAGCCGAGCGCTGGAGCTGAGTCACCATCGGGCGCTTCACTGCGGTGGTTGTCCGGCCGTGGGCGAACCCATGCGCGATGGGGTTCGCGGTCCACGCGTGACGACCCTTCATCCCGTGAGGATGATGCCATGCCTTCGCTGAGGGACGAGACTTTTGATCAATATCCCTGCGGCTGATCCGATCGGCGCACCCGAGACCTCGGAGGGGATGGCCGAGTGGCGGTGAGCCGGGACAGGGTAAAGATGACAGCTGACAAGCCGAACATTCTGCTGATCATGGCCGATGATATCGGCTGGTTTGACGTCGGCGCCTACCACCGGGGTCTCATGGGTACCCGAACCCCGAACATCGACCGGATCGCCGCCGAGGGCGTCATGTTCACCGATGCCTACGCCCAGGCCAGTTGCACGGCCGGGGGGCGGCGTTCATCACCGGCCAGCTTCCGATGCGGACTGGCCTGACGACGGTGGGGATGCCCGGTGCGTTGCAGGGCATCCAACCCGAAGACCCGACGCTGGCCGACGTGCTCAGGCCCGAGGGCTACATGACCGCCCAGATCGGCAAGAACCATCTGGGCGACCGCAACGAGTTCCTCCCGACCGTGCACGGCTTCGACGAGTTCCACGGCAACCTGTACCACCTCAACGCCGAGGAAGAACCGGAGCAGCCCGACTACCCCAAAGACAACCCGATCATGAAGCAGCATTTCTCCCCCCGCGGGGTCCTGGACTGCAAGGCCACCGATGTGGACGGCCCGACCGAGGACGAACGCTTCGGGCGGGTCGGCAAGCAGACCATCACCGACACCGGCCCCCTCACCCGCGAATGCATGACGACCATCGAGGGCGATCTGCTGGAACGTTCACTGGGGTTCATCGACCGCGCCCACCAGGCCGGCAAGCCGTTCCTGCTCTGGCACAACAGCACCCGCATGCACGTCTGGACCCGCCTGTCGGACCGGGGGAAGGACAAGACCGGGCTCGGCGCGTACGCCGACGGCATCCAGGAACCGGACTGGGTGGTCGGCGAACTACTCAACAAGCGTGATGAGCTGGGCATCGCCGACAACACCGTGGTCGTGTGGGCCACCGACAACGGCGCGGAGAAGCTCACCTGGCCCGACGGCGGCACCTCACCATTCCGCGGCGAGAAAGGCCTCGGCTGGGAGGGCGGCTTCCGGGCGCCGCTGCTGATCCGATGGCCAGGCAAGATCGCGGCCGGCCAGGTGCTCACCGGCATCGTCTCGCCGGAGGACATGGTGCCGACCATGATGGCAGCGGGTGTCCCGGACATCAAGGAGCACCTGCTGAACGGCCACCAGGCCGGCGAAAAGTATTTCCGTGTCCACCTCGACGGCTACAACCAGCTCCCGTACCTGACCGGCGAGGCGGACGAGTCACCGCGGCACGAGTTTCTCTACTACGGCGAACATGATCTGTTCGCGCTGCGCTACAACAATTGGAAGATGCATTTCCAGGTCAATGATGACTGGTTCGCCGGTGCCCTGCTGCGGCCCACCATTCCGCGGCCGGTGAATCTGCGGGTGGACCCGTTTGAGCAGCACATGGACGCGCCGTCCTATCCGGTCTACGCAGGCGAGAAGCTGTGGACCGTGCTCCCCGCCGCCGCTCTCATCCAGCAGCATGCGGCGACGTTTGCGGACTTCCCGCCGCGGCCAACGCCGGGCGTTCGGCAGGCGACCCCGTCGACCTCATCGACGATGACGACCGGGTATCGGGCGGCGAGAAGCTTGGCTGCGACGAACGCCTTTCCGCCGCCGGCAAGGCGGCTGGTGACGTGCCTCCCAGCCACGCGGGCACGCGGGATGGAGGCTACCTCCGCCGCCGCTCTGGCGAGCAGCTTGTTTCCGTCAGGGTCAATGCCCGCAGGATGGCAGGCCAAAGGCCGGCTGAAGTATCGATGGAGCGGCATGGGCGGGCGCTTCAGTTCGCCCGACCGTCCATGCGTGGTCATGCGGTGGATGCGGCGGCTTTGAGTTGCCTCTGGATGCTCTGTTCCAGCGTGACCTGCCGCACACCGAACTCCTGTGCGAGGGAGTCCATGGGAATCACGCTGTCGTAATCCTCGAGCAGGTTCATGAATCCGCTAACGAAATCCGGGTAGCCGGGCAGCAGCTCTCCTTTCGGCAGGTATCGAATCTCGTTCTGGCGTCCGAGCGCACGCTCATGGGCAGCCACGACGTCGTGCCAGGTGATCGGCTGCGGCCCGCCGAGCACAAGGACCCGGTTGCAGGCGCGCTCGTTCCCGGCAGCCGCCGCCGCGAAGGCGGCGACGTCCGCGGCCGAGATCATCGAATGCTGGCGTTTACCCTCGCCCAGCAGCGTGACGGGCCGCCCGGCCAACACGGCTCGACCCACGATGTTCGGGCACCAGACCTCCATGAAGAGGTTCGGCATCAGGATCGTGTAGTTCAGGCCGCTCGCCGTCAGGTATTGCTCCGCGATCGCCTTGCCGCGCAGGAACGGCACCGGGCTGTCGAGCGCCGATCCCAGTGCGGACGTGAAGACGAAATGGCGGACGCCGGCGGCGCGGGCAGCGTCGACGAGGCTGCGGTTCCCCTGCTCCTCCACGGTCTCGGGGTTGTCGTCGCCCCCGCGCGAGGCGGAGTTCGCCGTGGTGATGACGACGTCCACGCCCGCGCAGACGCGATCGAGCGAGGAGCGGTCCTTGAGGTCACCCAGCACCGTCTCGGCACCACGCGCACCGAGGCTCGCGGCGGGCTCCGGCGACCGCACCAGCGCCCTGACGCGTTTCCCGTGATCGAGAAGCCCGTCCACGATCATTCCGCCGACCATGCCGGTGGCGCCAACGACGAGGATCACCGCTGCGCTCCAGCCTGCCCGGCCGGAGCGTGCGTCGCGCCGACCGCCATCAGGAACTCGGAGATGTCGACGACGTCCCAGTGCTCGGCCAGGCGGCCGCCCCGCAGCAGGTGGATGTCCACGCCGTGCGCGGTGACGCTCTTCCCGGTAGGCGAGAAGCCGAACCACTCCCCGACATGCTCGCCGCGGTTGCTCCACATGACGGCGACCTTGTCGCCCTCGGCGATCAGATGCTCGATCGTGAACGTCGGATTGAACGCCGCCCGGACCATGCTGACGCGCTGCTTCAGGCCCTCGACGCCCTGCACCTGCCCCGGAAATGGGTAATGCTCGACGTGGTCCGGCCATGCGATCTCGTCCAGGACCTCCAGCCTGCCCTCGTTGCCGACCTCCTGGTAGAGCCGCTGGACGATCCGCTTGTTCTGGTTCTCCTTGTCCGACATCGTGGCCTCCTTGGCTAGCCGGTCGGCGGCCTGCCATTCCGCCGCCCACGCACGATCCTGTGCGCGGGCGCACCGCGGCGCCACGAAACTCACCCACCGCCAACTCACCGAAATGAGTCACAGTGAAGGCGGTTAGGAAGGTAATGCGGTGACCGATGAGACGCTGGGCGTCGCGCTCAAGAAGCTCCGGGCGGCGGCCGGGATGACCCAGGAGGAGCTCGCGGACCGAGCGGGTATCAGCGCTCGCACCGTCAGCGATGTGGAGCGCGGCCTCCGCACGGTCGTCCACCACGACACCGCTCGCCGGCTCGCCTGGGCACTGGGGCTCGGCGAGCAGGACCGCGCGAGGTTCGACGCCGTCGCCCGCGGCCTAGTGGAGGACACGCCGCTACCCGGCAATCTGCCGGCACCGCCGACGCGGGTCCTCGGCCGATCCCGTGAGCTGGCAAACATCACTGCCCGGCTTCAGGACCCGGAGGTCCGGCTGCTCACGCTGACCGGCCCGGGCGGCATCGGCAAGACCCGGCTGGCGCTGGAGGCCGCGGTCCAGGTCCGGTCGCTGTTCGGCGACAGGGTCTTCTTCGTCGCGCTCGGCGAGCTGAGGGACGCCTCCCTGGTCGCGCCGGAGCTGGCCAAGGTGATCGGCGTGGTCGAAACGGGGCCGGAGCTCGTCGAGCTGCTGACCAGGCGCCTGGCCGGGAAGCGGGCGTTGGTGGTAATGGACACCTTCGAGCACGTGATACCGGCAGTGCCGCTGGTCTACTCCGTGCTGCTCAACTGCCCGCAGACCACCTTCTTGGTGACCAGCCGCAGTGCGCTGCGGCTGCGTGGCGAGCGTGAGTTCCCGGTGCCGCCACTCGGCCTGCCGTCTGCGATCCGCAACGCCCAGCCCGAGGACATCGCCCGCTGGCCAGCCACGGCGCTGTTCTGGGAGCGCGCACTAGCGGTGCGCCCAGACCTCGACCTCGACGCCGGGACCGCCACGCTCATCGTCGACGTCTGCCGCAAGCTGGACGGACTTCCGCTGGCGATCGAACTGGCCGCGGCACGGGTCAAACACCTGCCGCTGGCCGCCATCCTCGAGCAGCTCGAACACCGGCTCTGGCTGCTGGTCGGGGGCCCACTCGACCTGCCGCTGCGACAGCGCGCGATCCGCGACACCGTCGGGTGGAGCCACGACCTGCTCGGGCCGCGCGAGCAGGCGCTGTTCCGACGTCTCTCCGTGTTCGCGGGCGGCTGGAGCCTGGACGCCATCACAAGCGTGGCCGGGAGCGCCGGCGACACCGGAGATCCGCTGAGCGGCATCAGCGCACTGGTCGACCAGAGCCTGGTGGTGCTGGAACGCAACCGCCCGGACGCGCGCTACGACATGCTCGACGTGGTCCGGGAGTACGCGACGGCGCGCCTCTCGGACGCAGGTGAGACGGACGAGGTCGAACGCCGGCACGCGCTGCACTACCTGGTGCAGGCCGAAGCCGCGGAACCCCATCTCGTGCGCTCGGGGCACCGGGACTGGTTCCGGCGTCTCGACGTCGACCGCGGCAACCTCCGGCGCGGGATGGCGTGGTCGATCGACCACGGTGAGACCGCCCTGGCGCTGCGGTACACGGTTGCCCTGTGGCGCTACTGGCGGCAGCTCGGCGAGTTCGCCGAGGGCCGACGCTGGTCGACCGCGGCGCTGGCCGTCGCCGGGAATGCCCCGCCCTCGCTGCGGGCAAAGGCCCTCTGCGCTGCGGCAGCGCTCGCCTTCCCGCAAGCCGATCACGCGCGCATCGCAGAGCTGGCCGCCGAAGCAATCGGGCTCGCTCACCAGAGCGACGACCCGATGGATCTCCGCAACGCCTTGACGGTCCACGGCTTCGTGGCGATGTGCCAGGGCCGCTATGCCGACGCGCTCGAGCCGTACACCGAATCCGTGGCCATCTGCCGGGAACTCGGCCTCAGCTGGCAGCTGGCGACGTCCCATCTCAATCTCGGCGCAGCACTCCTGCACTCCGGTAACGCCAAGGAAGCGGTCGCGAGCCTTCAGGAAGCACTGCGCCTGTACCGCGAGCTCGGTGACGACATCTTCGCCGCCCGCGTGCTCAACCACATCGCGCACGCCGCCTTGGCCGCGAACGACGTCGCCGGCGCCCATCGCCTTGCTCGCGAGGCGCTCGCGTCCCTCGCCGAGCAGGGAGAACGGCAAGGGATCGCGGAAGGGTTGGAGACCCTGGCCGCCGTGGCCGCCGCGCGCTCAGCGGTTGAGCGGGCGGCCACTCTCTCCGGCGCCGCCGCGGCGATCCGGGAGACCATCGCCTCTCACGCAGCTCCCTTCGATGTGGCGATCACCGGTCCCCTTCTGGACAGGATCAAGGCAAGCGTGAGCGAGGAGCAGTGGCATCGCGCCTGGGCTCGAGGCGCCGCGACCGATTCGGCGGCAGCCATCGCATACGCGCTGGCGAACTAGGCCCGCGTGAGGCACCTCATGCATGCGACCGGCGAGCCGACCGACCTACCTTTTGCGCTCGTGGCTCTCCGCGGGCGCATCAGGCTGCGCCGGGCAACACCAGGCGTGTGGTCAGTGTGCATCCCCCCTCGAACACCGGTCTTGGTGGAACTCCACCACCATGCGGAGCCCGAAACCGCTTCGCATGCGTGCGCGCACTTGGCTGGTGTCCCCGCGCTGACCGGTGATCCGGTCCGCGGGCGAAGCATCGGTGTCGCCTGGCGCGGTGTGGCTTGCGGCCCGTTGGGCTGGTCATGACATGAACTGGTCATGACATTAACTCCGCGCGCTGAACGCGAGCAGCCGATCGGCGTGCTCGTCCCGGTACCGCTTGCTGATCGGCCGCGGCCCCGCCCGGCGCCGATTCCGGCCCTGTCGGTACCGTGCCCGCCCGTCGATCTGGCTGGGGCGCAGGTTGTGCTCGGTGTGGCGTGTCCGGACCGGTCCGGCCGGGTCACCGAACGGGCTGTATTCCAGGCCTTGCACTGGAGTCCGGGTCACCGCATCGACATCTGCCCGCGGGCCGGCACGATCGTGATCGCTTCCGCGGCAGCGGGAAGGGATATGCTGGGCAGCCGGGGGGAGCTGCCGCTGCCGGCTGCCGTACGACAGATGTGCGGCATCGTGTCGGGGGAGCCGTTGCTGCTGGCGGCGTTCCCGGCCCACGACCTGTTGGTGATCCATTCCACCCGCGCCGTTGCTCTGGTGCTCACCGATCTGCACACCCAGGCGATCGGAGGCGGTTATGTCGGCTGACCCCGCCCGCGTCGCCACCGCCCATCAGATGCTGGCTCACCTGGGCGTGACCCTCGCCGATCTGCAGGCCGCCCCCGGGCCGGGCTTGCCGACCCTCGCGGAGTACCTGCCCCATGTGATGGCCGCGGCCGGGCCGGGCGCGCGCCGCACCTACGGCACGTACTGGAACCGCATGGCCGCCGCCTGGGGAGACGAACCCTCGACGCGATCGTGGCCAGCGACATCGAGGCGATGCAACGCCAGATGGCCGCCACCGCCCGGTCCCGGCGGAACAGCCGCACCGGCCGGCACGCCGGCGAACATGTCATCGCCGCGGCCCGCGCGATCTACAACCGGGCCATCGCCGACGGTCTGATCGACGCCTCCGCCAGTCCTGCGCATCGGGTGGTCAAGCCCCGCCGCCTGCCCAGCACGCGCAGGGCCCTGTCGCCGCAGGAGTTGGAGCAGATCAATCTGGCCGCGCGGACCTCCGGCAACGACGTTGTCCTCGATGCCCTGCTGCTGCGCCTGCACACCGAGACCGCCTGTCGACGCGGGGGAGCGCTCGGACTCCGGTTGGCCGACCTCGACACCGACCACGGCCTCGTGCAGCTGACCGAGAAAGGTAGCACCCTGCGCTGGCAACCGATCACCCTCGACCTCGCCGCACACCTCGACGAACACGCCCGCCGCCGCGGCGCGATCCTGCCCACCGATGCTCTGCTGCGGTACCGCAACGGGCAGACGATCACCAGCCGCCGTTACGACCACCTTTGGAAGCGGATCGGCGAGCGGTTGCCGTGGGTAGCCGCGCAGGGTGTGTCCACGCACTGGTTGCGGCATACCACGTTGACGTGGGTCGAGCGGCACTTCGGCTACGGCACCGCCCGGGCGTACGCCGGGCACACCGACTCGACGGGGCCGGCCACCACCACCTACATCAAGGCCGACCTGTACGCCGTCGCCACCGCCCTATCCGCCATGACCGGCCAACCACACCCACTCGTCGAACCCCGAGAACCCTCGAATGCCTGCGGAGGATGCTGAGCCGGCGAAAGCAACCCGAGCATAGGGATGCCGATTCCGCTCGGAACTCGCCGACTACGGAAGGTGACAAAGGAAGGTCCCGGCCACGCACTGATCTGGCTCCCCTCTATGTCATCCCTGAAGGAGTGGGGACGGTCAAGTCCTGGGTCGCCGAGTGTTTGTATCCGTTTTCCCGGTTCCCGGCCGGGGTTTGGTCAGGTGTCGGAGAGGGGTCGGGGTCAAGGCTTGGCCGAAGGTCAACCCGCGTGCGGGCGTGGTCTTGACGCCGGCTCCGAGTGACGCACACTGCTCGCGTGCGGAATCGGTTGTGGGGCCGTGTTCTCCAACGTCCGGAATGGACAGTGAGGCGAACCGGGGGTCCGGTTGCCGGTCATCCCTTCGCCGCCGGCGTTGGGCGGCATGGAGTGTTACGGCTGCAGCCGGGCGGAGTCAATCAAGCACAATCGACCGCGCCACCGTTGTGGTGGGGGTCAGACACAGAGCGACTTCGCGTCCCGGCTGCGCCGGGATCGTGGTCACGTTGGGCGGGCCAGGCAACGGATGTGCCCGTCGCGTAGGCCGTAGAAGACCAGCGTGAGGAGCTTGCGGGCGGCGGCCACCTTGCCGATGTTGGCGCCGCGGCGTTCTGCGATACGTACCCGGGTCGCGCCGATCGGACCGGCGTGAATACCTTGCACGGCCTCGACGGCTGCCCACCGCACGAGCGGGTTGCCCTGCTTGGTGATCCGACCCCGATGCACCTTCGTGTCGGACTCTCGATGTTTGGGAGTCATACCGGCCCAGGAGCACAGCTGCTGTGGGCGGCTAAACCGGGTCACGTCACCGATCTCGGCGA
>WNGE01004597.1_pt1 | contig 18434 bp, 16 predicted proteins | sample 5400651 | NCBI WGS metagenome assembly WNGE01 (sample SAMN13153370, study PRJNA577476) | soil metagenome | isolation source: 60 cm soil or saprolite under grassland replicate 2 | place: USA:California | collected 2016-06-15
ATGCTCCCTCGCGTGCCCCGCGCAGCGCTGCCCGGGGTTGAGCTTCGTGCAGTTTGCGGTCGCCGCGATACGCTGCCGGTGCCTGCGAGTCAGAGGAGGTCTCCGGTGACGAGCTTGCACGCGGCCTTGGCAACGTTCAGCTACAAGAGCTCGAGGCGACTGATCGAGGCTGGGCTGCTGGTCGGCCTTATCGGCGCCCTGGGTCTTGCAGCCAGTGGTCGTTCTCGTGCCGTGGCGGCGCTCGCTGGGTTGCTGCTTGCGGTCGGCCTTGCCCTGGTTCTGGTCGTCGTGCACTTCGGCGTCTCGCCTTTCCGGCCCCGATAGGTTCCGCTCCCCTCGAACCGGGGCGAGCCGTGCACCGGCCGTGCGCGGGCGGTCGTTCCGACCGACGGCGCCTCTAGGCCAAAGGTTGTCGGAGACGAGCCGAAAGGCGACAGACGGGTACGTGGTGGGCGTTCCTTACAGCTTGGCGGGCGATGACGTCCTACCATTTCGCTCACGCGTTACAGAATGTGAGCGCGACGCGCGGTCGCATGCGCACGCGAGTCGCCTCGCACAGCCGAGAACCCGCTCATGGCTCGGAAAACGCATCGACCGATGTAACGCGCAGAGCCGCGCAGGGCTCAGGGTTCGAGTCCGTCAGAGGGCTCCGACATGCCGGCCTCGTCCCCGTAACCGAGGATCTCAGGGCACCGGCTCGGCGACGCCGGGCAGCTCTTCGACGAGCGACCCGAGCACGTAGTCGGCGCCCGCGCCAAGCAGCTCGGCTTTGCTGTAGTGACCGCTGGCGACGCCGACTCCGATCGCGTCCGCGGCGTGGGCCGCAGAGATGTCCTTCGGGGTGTCGCCGAGAACGAGCACGCGCTGTGATTCAAGCGCCGAGCCGAGAATCTCGCCGGCACGCTCGATCGCCCTGCGCGTCAGCTCGCCCCGGTCGGCCGAGTCAGAGCCGTAGCCGCCGAACGAGAAGAAGCGGTTCAGGTTTGCGCGCGCGAGCTTGATGTGCGCCGCGGCCTCGACCGCTCCGGTCGTGATCCCAAGCAGAAAGCCGGCCTTGCAGAGCCGCGGGAGCAGCTCATCAACGCCGGCGAGAACCTTGTAACCGGACGAAGCCGCCACCTCCTCCGGCAGCCTCATCAGATAGTGCGAGATCACCTTCGCCAGCTCCTCCGGGGAGGGTTCATGGCCGATCACGCTCGTGAACGTGAGCCTGCCCACGACCGGATCAGTCATCCCTGCCTCAGTGAACTTGCCGATGTCGGCGGGGATCCCGTACAGCTCGTTGAACGCCCAGCGCCAGCTCTTCGTACCGGCGCCGCCGGTGGTGATCAAGAGGCCGTCGACGTCGAAGAGGATCGCCTGTGGTCTATCCATCCGTGTCACACCGCGAGCTGGCGACTCGTGTCAGGTGTGCTTGCACGAGCGGCCGTAATGTCGCACAGACAGGACACGCCCCGCGCGCCCGAAGTGTCGCGGAATGCGGGAAAGATGACACCAGGACGCGCACCGGTTTCCGCTTCTCAAGCGGGGCGCCCACGGCTCGCGCTCGGGCCGCATGCGGCGATCGTCGACTAGCGCCGCGGGGCGCCGCCCGAGCTAGGGCGGGGGTTGAGGCAGCGGTCGAGGCCGCCGAGCTGGGCTCGAAGCCGCTCCCGCCGAGGGCTTGCGAGCACCATCGAGCAGTAGAGCAGTTGAGGCGCTGTCTCAACGAGCCGCGCGCGGGCCCCACGACCGCCTGAACCGCCTGGAACTGGCGCCCACTGGCGCGCAACAGGCGCGCGCTACCGCTGCTCTGGCGGGGGAGCTTCCCCGGCCTCGACGGTGACCTTCAGAACATCCGGCCAGATTCCGAGTCGCTCAAGCTCCTGGACAGCATCCTCGGCACGTTCAAGGTCGTGCTCGGCGACCTCGACGGAGAGGTCGACCTCGAGCGCGCCCTGGTCGCGGATCTTTTGTTTGATCCACGACCTGTGTGACACCTCTGCGAGACGCGTAACGAGTTCGTCGCGCGTGAGCTCGTCTCCCACAGCGGCATCCTAGAGTGAGTGCCCCGGCTTAGGCTGGCCGCGCCCCGGCGGCCTAGATAGCTGTCTGCGCCTCGAGCCAGTCGGCGACGAGCTGAGCGAGCTCCTCGGCCGACAGTCGCTCCACGATCCGCGGCGCCGTCTCCTCGAGCGGCTCGTTCTCCACCTCCAGCACGATCTCCGCTACCTGCCGGCGCACTATCGCGTCGACGTGCGAGTGCTCGTCCTGACGGGCGACCTCGTCACGGAGACGGGTCGAACGGTCCCTCCACCAGAGCGATTCTTACCGACTTGCAGGAGCAGAACTCGGAGTTGGACGGCGGAGCGGGGCGCTCTGTCTTGCTCCCTCCAGGCGACTAAAGCCGCCCAGTCCCCGCAAGAAGGCCGCCCGGCTCCGCATCCATAGCGATCCCGGTACACGCGAGATCTTGTGTCCCGCGCCACCGCCGTCGGTTGCCCGCCTTAGAAGGAACGGCGTAGAATTTTGCTTCGCCCGGTGCTGCGGAGGCTATGGGCCGGGCCCCCTCGGCCCTGAAAGCCGCCTCACAGCCGATCCCTCTTCCCTGCGGCCAGGGGCGTGCGGCCTCCGCCTCCGGGTTTCGGCCCGCCGTCCGGGCCTTCTCCTTCCCTCAGATCGCGCGAGTGTCCCGTCGGGAGCGGACGCCGGGGCTCAAGATAGGCAGAGACGAGGGCTAAGCGGCGGCCTCTCGGCCCTTGCCCAGGACCGTCCCGAACGCTGACTTGCAAGGCCGCACCCGCTGCGGGTTTGAGGGGCGCCGCACACGGAACACCCGACGGAACACGTGGAGTCGTCCGAATTGGACGGCCGTCTCCACGCTGACGGTCGGCGCGCGCCCTCCTTGCATTCTCCTGACAGTCGAGCATGCTCGTCGACGCGGGTTCACGGGCGCTCGAGCCGCGCCGAAATCGCATGGACGGCCGTCGCACTTCCCGCAGTGTGCGACAGACTTCGTAAGCGTGCCGACGACCGCTCGCCGTCAGAAAGCGCTAGCGGATTGCCAGCCATCCTTCAGTCGGGAGACCCGCCCTGGCCTTCATCGACTTCGGATTGGCGCTCCTAATGGCGCGTCCGCTCGGGGACCCTCAATCCCGCCCTGGTTGGTGCGGGATTGCGCCTGGGTTTGGGTTTTGGCGCGTTTGCGGGTTGACAAGGCCGGCCAACGAAGCGCGGCCGCGGCCCTCGGATCTCGGCTGCGGGAAAACCGCAATTGGATTCAGCCGAGCCCCCGATGCTCTTTCGGAGGGGGTCGGCGAGGCTGCTGTCATGAAAGGAACAGAGCAACAGCACGCCATCGCTCTCATCAAAGGGAAGGACTTGTGAACAGCCCCGTTCGGATCGCCGTCGTCGGCGGCGGCTTCGCCGGCCTCGAGAGCGCCTTTTTGCTGCGGAAAAGGCTTGGCCCGCGCGCGGACCTCACCCTGATCTCGAAGTCGGAGAGCTTTCTGTTCAAGCCAAACACGATCTACATCCCGTTCGGCGCCGATCCGACGTCGCTCCTGATCCCCCTCGACCGCCCGGCAGCGAAGCGCGACATCAGGGTCGTGCACGGTGCGGCGACCTCGGTCGATCCGGACCGTCGACAGATCACCGTCGCCGGAGACCACCTCGGTGAGCAGGTCCCATACGACTTCCTCGTCATCGCATCCGGCGCCGACATGCGGCCCCAGGAAATTCCGGGCCTCGCCGACCATGCGGAAACGATCTGGACGCCGGCGGAGATGCTCTCGCTGCGCGCGCGGGTCGATGATCTCGTCGCGAGAGGGCGCCGCGGGGACGAGCAGACCGTGCTCTTCAGCGTCCCACCGGGCAACAAGTGCGCCGGGCCGCTGTACGAGATCGTCTTCATGCTCGAGACCTGGCTTCGTCGGCAGAAAGTGCGCGATCGGGTGCGGCTCGTGTTCACGACCTACGAGGAGACCTTCATCCAGGCGTTCGGGCCAAAGCTGCACGACGTCGTCCGGGAAGAATTCTCCTCACGCGGGATCGAGGGCCATACCGGCGCGCGCTTGGCATCGGTCGGCGTCGGCGAGGCCAGCTACGAGGACGGTGCCACGCGCGAGCATGACCTGCTGGTGGCGTTCCCGCCGTACGTCGCGGCCGTCCGGTATCCGGAGCTGCCGTCCGAAGAGCGCGGCTTTCTCCTCACCGACCTGGCCACGCGGCGCGTCCAAGGTCAGGAGGTCATTTACGCACCGGGCGACGCCGGCGACTTCCCCGTCAAGCAGGCGTTCCTCGCCTTCCTCCAGGCCGACGCCGCGGCCGAGGCGATCGCGGCCGAGGTTCTCGGTGCGGCAGGGCTGCGCTCTGCCTTCGATCCGGTGAGCATGTGCGTGATGGAGGAGCTCGACAAGGCGACGTTCGCGCAGGTGCCGCTCGAGCTGACGGGTGACGAGTCGCATCCCGTCGCCGTACGGGCCGAGGCGAACGGCGCGTACCGCGTTGGTGTCTCGCCCGCGTGGCGTCTCGGCAAGAAGCTGCTCGGCATCTACCTGCCGTTCCGGTTCAGGGCCGGTCGGCCGTTCCATGCCGGCGCGCCCTGGCACGCGATGGACGTGGGTCTGAAGGGGATGTCGGCGCTGCTCGCCAGGCGCTGAGCTGCCATGCAGCGCCGAGACTCGCTCCTCGCCGTCGCTATCGCAGTTGGCGTCCTCGCACTCGCCGTAGCCGGGCTGATCGGCTGGGCAGCGGGCCACTACACGTCGAGGACGAAGACCGTCGGAGCACCCACGCAGACGCAGCCCGCCGGAGGATCGGTTACGCCTGAGGTGGCCGCAGGCGCGCACGTTTTCGTCCAGTTCGCCTGCGCCCAGTGCCACGGCGACCGGGGAATGGGAGGCGTCTCACCAGACGTCCCTGCGCTCACAGCTGTCGGCAAGGCCCTAACGTCGGCACAGCTTCGCAAGATCATCGACCATGGCCTCGGCGAGTCCGCGAACCCGACCAAGCCGTACATGCCCGTCTGGGGCGCCGTCATCTCGACGCGGCAGGTGAACGAGCTTGTCGCCTACCTCCACGCGGGGCTGCCCGTGGTGTCGGATACGACTGCGGTGCCGGTACCGCAGGGCCAGGGACTCGCCGTCGCCGGCGCTGCGCTGTACTTGCGCGACGGGTGCATCAACTGCCACGGCCCGAACGGCCTCGGCGGCGTGCCGAACCCGCAGTCGCCGGACAAGGCGATCCCGCCGCTCTCCGGCGTCGACTTCCGGAAGGAGTTCAACACCGAGCAGAAGATCATCGCGGTGATCCGCTCGGGGAGCGTGATCGGCCGCGCCCCGATCGTCTCGATGCCGCATTGGGGCGGGATCATCCCGAACGATCAGCTGAAGGCGCTGGTCGCCTACCTGAAGACGCTCAAGTAGGGGCCGGTCGAGGTGTCGGCACAGAGAGATGCGATGGAGGAACGCGCAAGTCCGGTCCATGTTCTGATCGCGGGTGGCGGGGTGGCTGCGCTGGAGGCGACGCTCGCCCTGCGGGCGCTCGCCGAGAGGCGGGTCGCGATCACGCTGGTCGCGCCGGAGTCTGATTTCGTCTACCGGCCACTCGCGGTCGCCGAGCCGTTTCGGGTCGGCGAGGTAGAGCGGTTCCCGCTGCGGCCCTTGGTGGAGGCGGCCGGCGCCGAGCTGCGGCAGGGGCGTGTCGCCGCCGTCGATCCGGATCGGCGCGTTGTCGTGACGGCAGAGCAGGAGGAACTCCCCTACGAGGTGCTGCTGCTCGCGCTCGGGGCGGTCCCGCGCGAGGCGCTTCCCGGTGCCTTGACCTTTCGCGGCCCCGAGGACGGCCCCGCGCTGGCGGCGCTGCTCGAACGAGCGGTCGATGGTGAGCTCCGCTCATTTGTCTTCGCGCTGCCGGCCGGGGTCACCTGGCCGCTGCCGCTCTACGAGCTCGCCCTGCTGACCGGCAGCTACCTGGCCGACCGGGGCACGATGGGCATCGAGCTGACGCTCGTGACGCCCGAGGAGGCGCCGCTCGGCTTGTTCGGGACGAGGGCGAGCGAGGCGATTGGCGAGCTGCTCGAGGCGCGCGGCATCGGCCTGCAACTACGGGCGACGCCCGTGAGCTTCGAGAAGGGCCTGCTAGGGCTTGCTCCCGAGGAAGAGATCGAAACGGCAGCCGTGGTCGCGCTGCCGCGGCTGGAGGGGCCGCGGCTCGCCGGCATTCCCAACGATCCGAACGGGTTCGTGCCGACCGACGAGTACGGCCGGGTCGGGTCGGAAGTCGATGTCTACGCCGCCGGCGACCTGACTCAGTTTCCGCTCAAGCAGGGCGGGATCGCCACCCAGCAGGCGGGCGCCGCCGCCGCCAGCATCGCCGCCCAGGTGGGGGCAGATGTCGAGCCGACTCCGTTCAAGCCGGTCCTGCGTGGGTTGCTGCTGACCGGGATGGTTCCCCGCTACCTCCGCTCGGAGGTGGGAACGGCCGACTCGGTCGCCGATACCGAGGCGCTCTGGTGGCCGCCGGCGAAGATCGTCGGCCGCTACCTCGCGCCCTTCCTCGCGCAGCGGCTGGGACTGCCGGAGACCCCGCCGCGGACGGGCGCCGACGATGTTTCGATCGAAGTCGAGCTCAACCCGCGCCAGCCCACTAGCCGCCCCTGAAACGCCGCTGCGCCGGCGCCGTCAGCGGATTCGTCGGCCGCTGTGCCAGCCGAAGCGCTGCGCGGCGAGTCGGGGTGGGCCGGCGATCACCCGCGCCCAGCCCGAGGCGGCCTGCCACACCGAGCGGTCGCGCAGGAGCCGCTGCATCGTCTCGTCCAATTGCCTCCCCTCGAAGAGGAAGAGCACCTCGCGCTCGGACAGCAGCACGTCGTGCCGGTCGACGCCCAACGCGGCGAGATCGAAGGGGGGTCCTTGCTCGATCAGCGCCGCCGCCTCCTCGAGCCCCCGCTTCCGGAGCGGGACGACGATTCCGACCAGTTGCGGCTGCTCGCTCGCGAGCGCGGTCGCGAGCAGCTGGTTCAACTCGCCCAGCACCCCCAACCCGATCGTGCTGACCCGCAGCGTCGGTGCGCCCCGCCGCTCGATCCGCAGCGTCGGGTAGCCGTTCAGTCGCTGCGATGGATCGCGCACGATCTCCACTCCGAGCACGTCGGCGTGGCGGACGAGCCGCGCCTCACCGACCGGCAGGGCCGAGCCGGTGAGGGTTAACCCCTCCGCGACCAGAGCGACGCAGCCGGAACAGAGAGCATCCCCAGCCTCAGCCCAAATCGCTGCGTACGAGCTCGCCGACGAGCCGCTCACGGTCGGCCCCCAACCTGGCCGTCGGCGCGGCCGCGCAAGGCGTCCAGCCTCCCTCCACCGGCGGCGACCGACGGCTGGAGCGGCGGCGCGTCCACCGCGAGCTGAACAGACAGCAAGCACCTCGGACTACCAAAACCTCTCGTTGCAGTTCGCACATGATCGACGCGCAGACCGCTCTTGTCATCGGTTGATCGACGCACATCCGTTCGGTAGTTCTCCGCAAAGGGCGCAGGGCCTCGCCTTGCGCCACCGCGCCACCTCAACGCGCGAAGCCGCACGAGCTGTGGGTTCGCAGGGTTCGAGCGACGCGCCAGAGCCCGCGCCACCGAAGCGTTCAGGCCGCGCCGACGTCCTGCACGTTGACCGTCGGCTAGCGCCTCGCTTGCATTTTCTGACGCTGAGCTCGCCGCCGATCCGCGCACACACGTGTCGCAGATTGCGGGAACTGCGACAGCCGGCGCTTATCGGCCTCGGCGCGAAGAGGCGGCTCGGCCCGAGCCCTACACCTCTGCGGTCTCCGGTGCCAAGCTCGGCGCTCCTCGTAGGAGGGGACGAATCCTCGGAATCCTCTGACGAGGACTAGGGCCGGGAGGCGAGCCGAGCGCCTAGGCGCCTTGACTTAGCGCTCGAGGGAGCGCTTCGCCTCTCGCCTCTACTCCCTGTGCGGCCAGGACTTCTTGCCGAGCCCGAGCCACTTGCGGATCTTCGCCATGAGGGCAGCCACGGGCGCAACTCTACGCCTCTCCGGTGGTCGGCATCGACGAAGCAACCGGGCTCGCGGCCAGACCCAAACACCCAGCACGAGGGATGTGCCTTGCGGCGGATCGGAACGATGAACGTCACAACTGAGGCTTAGGCGGCGCGGCCACGCCGATGACGTTCGGAGGTTTCCCCGGCGTGACCAGACCCATCGCCCGCAAGCTCACTCGACTCCAGCAGGCACTGGCAGACCTTCCCTTGTCTCTTCCCGTGAGAAACGCACGCGCTCTCGTGTGTGCTTGGAAGTGAGGAGGGAGGTGAATCAGATGCTGAAGCTTTTCACCTTCGTGCAGGTCGCCGCCGACTCGTTGCGCAGGCATGAGGAGGGGCAGACGATGGCCGAGTACGGCGTAGTTCTGGCCGTCATCACGCTCACCGTAATCGGTGCGATCACGCTCCTTTCCGACAACGTGCGCAGCGCGTTGGAGAGCGTCGCCAACGTCCTGCCCTAAGTCGGGCCGGTTCCACTCCGACTAGCTGCCCGGCTGGCGATGGCGCGAAGCGTCCGCGCCGCCTCCGGGTGGAGGTCGGCGCCGAGAGCCGCGAGGCAGGATGCAGCCATCGCGGCCTCGGCGATCGTCGTCTCGGGCCGCTCCTCGAGGTAGCGCAGGAGCCACCGCGCCGCTACCCGTGGATGCCGGCGCGGCTCCTTGCGCGCAATCAGGAACGTGAGCTCGAGCGCATCGGCGAGGCTGACGCGCGGAAGGTCCCTTGGGCCGCCTCCGCGGCGGGCAAGTTGCGACGCTCGAGCGCGCGCCGGAAGATCGCGTAGGGACGGCCCTGCGAGGTCGACGCTCCTCCCTCGGGGCCGAGACCGTCGTCCCGAGTCTAAGCGAGCGCAGGAGCCACGGCAGGGAGGGCGCTGGTCAGATCTGAACAGGCCACTTCGCCCCGACCGTCTCGTCGGACGCGAAGATCTCGCGGAAAGCCGGGTCCTGTATCGCCTTCCGCGTGGCGGCGCGGACGAGGTCCTGAGCGAGGGCCAGCGGGGCCGCTATCTCCGCACCGGCCTCGGGCGGCTCCGGCTCGCCCTCCGGCTGCTCCTCGCCCTCCGCTTGCTCCTCCGGCTCCGGCCTGACGCGGAACATGGAGACCTGGGCGCCGTGGGCGGCTTCGGAGCGGGCTTCGTACAGATCGCTCGCGAACTGCTCGTCAACGCGGTCGACCCCGACCTCGGCTGCCACTAGGGGGAGACGCTCTCGGAACTGCTTCGAGACCTGCCTGCGGTCCGAGTGGACCAGCCCGTCGAGCGCAGTCGTGATTAGCAGCAGGGAGCGTTGGAAGATGCGGAGGTGCACGGCGTCCTCGCTGAGGTTGAGGGCATGGATCACCTTCCACGGCAGCGTGTCCCTCAAGGGCCAGTGGTCGGCGAAGAGCCGGCGGAGCTCGGCTGCCTCGCTCGCTGTGAGCCAGTCGCGGTCGCGGCGGAGACGGTAGCCCGCGACGAAACCAGGGGCGTGGACGGGGATCACCTGCTGCATCCCGTCGGCGTGGTCGATCATCCGGGCCGCGAACTCGAGGGAATGACCGTTGTCACGGACAAGCCGTGAGAGCACGATCGCGAAGAAGAGCTGGTTGCCTTCGTCCCAGCTGAATCGCTCGCCCTCGTAGACCGCCGGATCAACTTCGCGGACGAACGTGTAGCGCGCTCCGAACTGCCGGACGCCGAGGAAGTAGTGGCCGCGCTGGCCACATGCGTTCATCACGAGCGCAGAGTCCTCGGTCGGCAGATCCTCCAGCGTCATTCCGTCAGCGAGCGCGACCGGCGGGGCTCCTGCCGGCTGCTCGTCCTCGTCGGGGTAAGCGCCCTCCACGAGCGTCGTCGGAACCACGATCACGTCGCGGATCCTGACCACGGGCGCCTTGGTCGGGGCGCTCGAGATGAAGAGAGGCAGGTGCTGCGCGTCGCCCGGGTCTTGTGGCTCGTAAGCGCTCACGAGAGGCAGGCGAAGAGGATCGGGTGCTGCTCGATCGCGTTCGGTGTCAGCGTGATGCGCGCCACAGAGGAACGCTAACCGTCGCCGCTGCCGCGCTCGAGTGCTCGCTAGCGAGGGACGCCGGCCTGCTCGCCTCCCGGGCGCTCGTTTGTGAAAAACGCCGCTTCAGCCCTCTAGCCGTGCGGGATTCGGCTGCCTTCGTTTGTCGTCGCTGTGCCCGGCCCTGCCCGGCAGGGCCCGCTCAACTTGAACTGCGTGTTGCCGGAGGCAGCGTGTGGGGTGCGCAAACTCGGCCGCGCGCGCAAACGAGCTTGTCTCTGGACCTGGACTCGGCTGTCCGCCCCGCCCGGCTGCGTGGGCACGGCATCCTCAGGGAGGCCGGCCGGTCAGCGAGGGTCTCCTAGACTCCGCCCGTGTCGGGCGAGACGAGCAATGCGGCTCCGGGGAGAACGCTCGATCAGCGGATGCGGGCCTTGCGGCACGCGAATGAGATCCGGATCGGAAGGGCACGGCTGAAGAGGGAGCTCGCCTCTGGAAGGGCGCGAATCGACGAGATCATCGCCCAGCCACCTGAGTTCGCAAAGACGGCGAAGGTCTACGATCTCCTGCTCGCGCTGCCGAAGGTCGGTCCTGCCAGGGCCGCGCGCTCGCTCACCCACTGCCGGATTGCGCCGTCAAAGACGGTCGCCGGACTGACCGAGCGCCAACGCCACGCGCTGATCGGGCTCTTCCGCCGCTGAGCGAAGTGCGCGCGACATGAGGCGCGTTCGGCCTTCTCGGTCCTCGTCGATCGGGCTCGCGCACGAGCCTCCCCCAGCGGTTCCTTGTGGATAACCCTGTGGAGAAACTCTCGAGGCGCGCTCCACGCGCCCGGGGTATGCCTGATGCGGTTTTAGCCTGGAAATCACCAGGTTCGCGAACCAGAACCGGATTTACGCACCCCACAGGCAATCGTCTGCCTCGCCCTCGGACTCGCCACCGACATCGGCCTCTTCGGCTGGACCCTGGGGCTGCTCCTTGCGCTCTACCTCGGCGTCGCCGGCATCATGCGCCGCCGATCCCATTCGACGCGAAGGCCGGCATGAGCCGGCACTTGCGACGCCGCGCTCGTTCTGACGACTCTCCTGCTGCTCGCGCCCGCCGCCGCCCTTGCCGCGAGCGCCGACACGATCACCGTCCGCGAGCGGCAACTCGACGTCAACCTAGGTGAGACCAATCCCTGCACCGAAGCGACCGGCACGATCATCGACGATGAGCAAGACGTCTTCCACATCACCGCCCTCGCCGACGGAACGCTCCACCTCACCGGGCACGCCACGGTAACGATCAAGTTCATACCCGACGATCCCAGCCAAGTTGCCTACGAGGGGCACGAGACATTCGCCTTCAGCGAGAGCAGCAACAGCCGCAACTTCGTCACGACCACAACCTCGCACATACGCGTGAAAGGCACCGACGGCACCTTCGTCACCGTCCGTGAGATCGCCCACCTCACCGTGACCCCGACCGGCGTCACCGTCTCATTCGACAAGCCGACGTTCACCTGACGTGACAAACCTGACCGCGACCGATGCGGGTTCGAGCCCTCCCTCCCATAGAGCTCCGGTCGCCAGAGCCGCTGCGAGAGCAGGTGTTCATGGTGGCGATCAGCCGGACCCATGTCATCGGACCTCGACCTCGCGGTGCGTAAGCTTTGGCTCGATCGGGTCAGTTCTGCCAGCCGCTATTTGCGGGCATGAAAAAGGGCTGCATTTGCAGGCCTTTTAAGTAGCGGGGGCAGGATTTGGACACATTTCCCCGACCGCGTCACGTACCGCTTTACCGAGGTTCGGCGGCTCGAGCCGACGTGAGTCTTCAGCTCAGGCTCCTCGCCACGCATGCCGCGCCCGCAGACGTGCGCCAATAGTTCGGATCAGCCTTGGGCCTCACTCTGGCGAAATCCCACTCGCTCCACCGAGTCTGATGAACCCCCAGCGCGTTCAGACGAGAGCACGCTCGTCCATGCCGGCGTCACGCTGCCACAGTCCTTGCTGTGGTGTTCACAGGTTTGTCGCGTCAGTGCGACTGACAGCTGCCCCGGCCGTTTCGGGTCTACGCCTTGACCAAGTGATACGCCGTCGGCCTTGCCTTGCGGATTGGCGGCGGCACCTTGTGGTCGGACAGTTGAAGCACATCGTGGGTACCGACTAGACGCCAGGCCGGGCCAAAGAGAGCCTCAATGTGGTCACGGTCCATCCCGCGCGGCAGGATCATCCGGCGGCCGCGGGCGAAGGCGACGAGGAGCAGCGTGGCATCCTCGCCAGCAAGTGAGGTGATGCCTCCGGCTGCAAGCGCGGCCGCCTCGTCCGGTAGTCCCTGAATGCAGCCCAGGTCGTAGATCAGCGAGTAGCCCGGCGGCGTCACGAGTGTGCCAAGTTTGGTGACGTCGCCCACTATCCAGTGGACGTGGGCGCCTGCTTCCGCCGCCCGTTCCCGGGCCTTCCCGATCGCGCGCTCCTCGAGGTCGACAGCAGTGACCTCCCAGCCCTTCTTGGCGAGGTGGATCGCGTCGCGGCCTTTCCCGCATCCGACATCGAGCGCTCGGCGGGCGCCGCCCGCCGACTCGCTGTCGAGCACCCGGTCGAGGAGCTTCGGCCCGGGCGCGCTATCCCAAGGGGTGAAGCCAATGCGGTAGAGCAGGTGATATGACAGCACGCGCTCAATCTTGGTGGGCCCCACTCGTGCCGTCAACCAACTTGATAACGGCGCGCGCCGCAGCCGCCGAAGACACGGGGCAGCGACGAGTAGGCAACGGCTTGGATCTAGTCGGGGGCATTCCGCAACTCAATGTCATCCTCGACGGCCAACCCCGGTATCGCCGAGCGCACCGCACGCTGAACCGGCAGGCGTGCGCACCTACTCTCGACCAGTCTTATCGCTTTGACGGCCCGCTCGACTGCGGCGATTCATACAGAGCAGACGTCTGACCCGGAGTCTCTCGTGCGCGTGTAACAAGAAGAGAAAGGGGAGCGGTCAACTCTCGCGTCCCAGGTTGGGCCGGCTTCACTGGAGCGAACCGGACCCGAGCCGGCGACCTGATTCACTCCGCCGAGCGGAGGGTTGCGGGGAATCCCGGTCGTCGAACGCCGGGACTCCCCGGTCCTGTACTCGTTTCTTCTAGGCCGACCCAGGCGTCGACAGGGTTCCTGACACCGTCTCGCTGTACGTATCCGGGCCGGTGACGACTACGGTGATGTCGAACTGCCCTTGCGCGCCTTCGAAGCGGCCGGTGCCGCCGTCGACTACTGCCGACTCGGCGCAGCTGTCTCCGGCGCAGGGGCCGGAGTAGGTCCCGAAGATCGTGTCGCCGTTGGCCGCCGTCACCGTGAACACGCCGGCGACTGTGCTTGCGACGGGGTCGAAGCACTCCGCCGCGTGGTAGGTGTACGTGCCGACGTGCGTCGCCGTGCCGGTGCCGTTGATGTCGATCAGAAGCACCCCCGGCGCGCAGGTCCCGGGCACCGTGAAGCCACCGCTATCTGATCCCTTGTAGGGCACCTGCGCGCCCGCCAGCGCCTGCATCGGCAGGGCGAACGCCGCGAGCACGACGAGCAGCAAGCCGCCCCGCCGGAGGCTCCGCCTCGTCGCTGTCCTCCTGATAATCCGCATCATTCGTCTCCCTCCTCTCTGGCCGCCGGCAAGACGGCGACGGCCGCGACGATCCGGTCGAACGGCACACCCGCGCGGCGGTTCGCCTCCACCACGGCCGCCTCGGACGACCCTTCGAACTGACAGAAACAGGCCTCGTCCTCGAGGACGATCGTCGAGCCCAGGTAGCGCACAGGCGCACCCTCGTTCCGCAGTTCCCGCGTGGCTTCCCTCAGCCGCGCGAGGGCGGCCAGCAGGCCGGAGCGAGAGAGTCCCGGGACGTATCGCTCGACGACGTAGACCACGCCTCGAGGCTAGGGGCGATGGCCCCGAGAAGAAATCCTGGAAATCCCTACACTTTCGCGGCTGTGTCCTCGATGGTTGCGTCCGACCCGGCGATCCGGCGGCCGAGCTCGGCCCGCGAACGGATCTCGAGCTTGCGGTAGATGCGCGAGAGGTGCGCCTCGACCGTGTGCACGCTCACGAACAGGGCCGAGGCGATCTCCTTGTTCGAGTGCCCCTCGGCCGCGAGCGAAGCCACGCGCCGCTCCGTCTCGGTGAGGTCCTTCGAGGCGGGTCGCCTGCCGCCGATCCTCCCGAGCTCCTCGCGCGCCCTCGCTGCCCACAGGCGCGCCCCCAGCTCGTCGAAGAGGGCGAGCGCCTGCTCGAGCGCCTCGCGCGCGGCGCGCTTCTGTTTGGCGCGGCGCCGTGTCGAGCCGAGCGCGAGCAGAGTGCGGCCACGCTCGAACGTCCCCTGCATCCGTCCGTGCTCGGCCAGAGCGCGCTCGAAGGCCTCGAAGGCGGCGGCGAGGTCGCCCTCGGCAGCGGCGAGGAGACCACGGCAGCGGGCAGCGGTCGCCAGCGCCCACGGGCCCCCGAGGTGCTGTGCCCGCACCTCGAAATGACCGAGATATGAGCGTGCTTGTGTTAGCTCCCCGAGCGCGATCAGGACCTCGATCGTGTCCGGCCAGAGCTCCTCCACTGGGTCGTCCCAGCCGAGCGAGACGAGGCGTGCGGGCAACGGCCGGAGATAGCGCTCGGCGACCCGGAGATTCCCCAGCGAGAGCTCGAGGTGGCCGAGCACCGCAAAGTCCCAGATCCGAAAGAGGTCGTTCGAAGCGGCAGCCGAGATCACTCGCGCCTCCTCGGCCGCCGCGCGGGCCTCGTCGACGCGGCCGAGGTGCGCGTCCACCGTCGCCCGCGCGGTCAAGATCATGCTGCGGAGCTGTTCGTCCCCCAGCTGCTCGGCAAGGTCGGCGACCGTCTCGGTGAGGCACAGTGCGCGCTCCCAACGTCCTGCGAACACCTCGAGCCAGGTGAGATTGAAGAGGAGGTGCGCCCTCGCGCCTTCATCGCCGTTGGCAGCGGCTCTCGCCTCGGCGTCATGGAGCAGGGCGCGCGCGCCGTCGAGCTCGCTGACAGAGATGAGGCGGCGCACGTAGGCGGCGGTCGGGCTCTCGTGGAACTCGAGCGACCGTCCGAGGCGCCGTTCGATCTCCACCCCCGCTCGACGAGGCCGGGCGTGATCGAGCACGCGAACGTCTCCATCGTCGCCGCCCGCGCGATCGCCCGCGCGAGAAGCTCGAGATCTCCGACCCGCTCGGCCTTCTCGAGCTGGACTCGCGCATGCGCAAGCGCGCCGCGGACATCGCCCTCGCGCAGACGCATCCAGCTGAGGAAGGCGACTATCTTGGCACTGCGGGGGTCGTCGTCTTCGGCCTCGAGGAGCGCCTCCTCGCAGAGTCTCGTGGTGGTTGGAAGATCCGCTCGCTGCAACAAGGCAAGAGCGAACAGAGCGTCCGCGCGCTCCGAGCCGCGGGGCACCTCCGCGAGGAGCTCCTCGAGAATCACGCCCGCCCGGTCGCGGTCCCCTGCGAGCCGGTGGAAGTTCGCCGCCGCGAGCCGGCGGCGTCGTCGCTCGGGTGAGTCCAGCGGCGTGAGCTCGCCCGCGAGCTCGGAGAAGTCGGCCGCAGCAGCCGTCGCCCCGCGAGCCGCGGCATGGTCGGCCGCTTCGTCCAGGACGTACGCGACTCGTTTGTCGGGTCCGTTAGCCGCGAGCGCGAGGTGCCGAGCCCGCTCCTCCACCTCCGCGACCGCTGCCGCAACTCGCCTGTGCGCGGCACGGCGCCTCCAGAGGGGCGCTTCCTCGTAACAGACAGACGCGAGTAGCGGATGGGAGAAGCGGACCCGCGAGTCTTCCAGCTCGAGCACGCCCGCACGGGCGGCCTCCTCGAGCGCCTCCACCGTATGCTCGTTAGGAGTACCTCTCGCGTCTCCGCGTGAAGGCGGGCGAGGCGCCCGCCGAGAAGCTTCCGCAGGTTGCCGGGAACGGGCAGCGGCCGGCCGGGGGCGAGCCGCGCGCGTGCCCGGGCGAGCTCCCTCCCCATCTCGAGCGCGAAGAACGGGTTACCGGCCGTTGTGTCGTGAAGACGGACGAGCTCCGGACGCATGAGTCCAAGCCCGAGCCGCTCCTTCAGCAACTGGTAGAGCGCGCCGCGGCTGAGCGGCTGCAGCGGCAGCCGTTTCAGCATGCCTTCGTGCAGCGAGTGCTCGAGCGCGAACGGGAGGGGCGCGTCTGGCCCCACCCGCGCGGTCGCGAGAAGGCCGACCCGCTCATCGCGGAGACGTCGGAGCGCGGCCCAGAGCACGCGGGCCGAAGACGAATCGAGCCACTGCAGGTCATCGACTGCCACGAGAACAGGCCCCGAGGCGGCAAGCGCGCGCACGACGTCGAGGAAGGCGAGTCCGATCGCGCGGGGATCAGGAGGCTCCTCGCCCGGCTCCTCGAGGAGGAGGGCGACTTCCAGGGCACGCCGCCGCGGGGCAGCGAGGGAGGGCAGCGCCTCCTCGAACACGTCGGCGAGAAGGTCTGCGAGGGCAGCGAAGGAAAGCCTGGCCTCCGCTTCCACGCCGCGATAGGAGAGGACACGGGGAAAGAGCCCGCGCGCGCGCTCGACTCCCGCTTCCCAGAGGATCGTCTTGCCGATGCCAGGTTCGCCGCAGAGGACCAGCGTGGCGGGGCCGCGCCGGGCATGGTCCAGGAAGGCCTGGATCAAGCCAAGCTCCTCCTCCCGTCCAAGGACTGCCGCAGACATGCGCTAGCGCGATTGTGAACCGGGACAGGCGGGATTACGAGTCGCTGAAGCTCGGTAACAGGTTGCACGACGCGCGCTCGCCTGGCCCAACGTACCCGGCGGCTGGCTCTAGCTGGTCATCCGAGTGCGGACTCAGCTGCCTTGCGAGAGCTCTTCATGGGCGGTATTGAGCGCGACCGGTGACTTCCAATTCCCGCGTGTTCCCGCCCGTTCAGGGTGTTGGTAGCACGCATTAGCACGGACTTGATGGACGTGCGGTCGGATCCGCCGACTCCGAGGAACGACGACCTGCAGGTATTCATGGTGGCGATCAGCCGGACCCATGTCATCGGATCTCGACCTCGTGGTGCGTAAAGGCTCGATACGGTCAGTTCGGCGACACCGCTATTTGCGTGCATGAAAAAGGCCCGCATTCGCAGGCCTTTTAAGTAGCGGGGGCGCGATATGGACCCATTAGCAACCGGCGGATCCCGGTCGAGACGCTAGTCGAATGCCCGTTGAGAGCGCGTTTGAAAACGAATCGCTGACGACGGAGTTGCCGGCCGCCCAAGACCCCATGGGTGAGACGCGGACGAGCTCGGCGGAGCGCTCAGGCGCCGCCGCCGCGCTCAGCCGAGCGAGTCGAGGGCAAGCGCGACGGCCTCGTCGGCCGTCAGCACCCGGCCTTCCTCCCAGGCCTCGGCGAAGGCAACTTCGTCCAGTTGTGCACGGACGGTAGTGAGTGTCTCTTCGTTCATCTGCGCGAGCCAAGGGCGCAAGCTGGCTCCGAGCTCCTCGTGCAGAGTCTCCGAGCTGGAGAGGAGCCGGGCAGCGGTTCCCGCTCTTCCTACGGAGGCGAGGACGCGGGCGACGCGGCAGATGCCTCTCGCGACTCCAATTGGATCGCCGAGGTCCCGGTGGATGCTATGGCTCTCCTTCAGCATCGAGACGGCGTCGTCGACCCTGCCCTGGTCGACGGCAATCGTCGCGAGTGCACCGAGCGTCGACGCTTCGATGTGCTCGTTGCCGAGCGCACGCGCTTGACGGAGGTTGTCCTCGTGCAGTGCTCGGCCGCGTTCGCGGTCGCCGAGTCTGTAGCACATCCACGCAAGCATGCGAGTCGCCACGAGCGCGTACTGCTGGTCGCCGAGCTCGCGGAATTGTCGTGCGCTCTCGTCGAAGAGCTCCTGCGCCCTTGCGAAATCGTCTTCGTCGGCGACGGCGAGGCCCAGCAAGAATTCCGACTCGGCGGTGCCCCGCGCATCGCCGAGCGTGCGATAGAGCGCGAGCCCCTCCTCGGCCCGAAGCGTCGCCGTCGTAGCATCTCCGAGACTGACCGCCATGTCGGCCGCTCCGTTGAGAGCTTTGGCGCGGGCCGCCGTCGGACGCTCGTCGGTGCAGAGCGCGCTCTCGAGACAACGCCGGCCTTCCGCCAGATGGCCCTTCTCGTCCCAGAACCGCGACAGTGCTCCTGCCAGCCGCAAGACAAACTCGCTCTCGCCTGAGGCCCCGAGCCGGTCGAGAGCGGCTCGCAGGTTTTCGTGCTCGCGCTCCAGCCGGTCGAGCCACTCGCGGGAATACTTGACCAGGCTCGACTCCGCCTCCTCTGCGAGCGCAAGGAAATGATGCGCGTGGCGCTGCTGCAGCTTGTAGGCCTCGCCTGACTCCTCGAGCCGCTCCGCCGCATACGCGCGGATCGTTTCCAGCATCCAGAAGCGCACGTCCGTGTGGCGGAGGAGGCTCTTCTCGACGAG
>WNGE01003528.1_pt1 | contig 18432 bp, 12 predicted proteins | sample 5400651 | NCBI WGS metagenome assembly WNGE01 (sample SAMN13153370, study PRJNA577476) | soil metagenome | isolation source: 60 cm soil or saprolite under grassland replicate 2 | place: USA:California | collected 2016-06-15
CTCTGCATATAGCTGCCTATCCCGATCTCAATGGCTTGATTATGCATATGCTTGAGACAAATCCAGGCAAGCGACCTATGTCAATGTCGACTGTCAAGCAGGAATTGCAGCGTATTGCGCTGGGCCATTCTGGTGAGTGGGCGCAGCAAAACTGGCAGAGTAACGCTCTCCATTACGCGTCAGAACCAAAACAGATTTCACCATCTCCTGATCCTAAGGTTGTGCCAGGACTCAGGCCGTTGCAACCTCCAAAGCTGATGAGCACGAATAAACCTGTCAATAACGATGCGCGACATGCTGGACAGGCCCAACCACCGCTATGGCCTCCTCCACCTTCACCGCAACAGGCCGGAGGACAGCAGCAAATGTTTTATCAGCCATCGCCACCTCAATCCTCTAAAGGTATCCTGTCACGTCGTACTGTGCTTATTAGCGGCGTAACGGGTCTTATCGTAAGTGGCGGCCTGCTTACGTGCCTGTTGACGCAGAGATCTGCTCCAGTTGCTGTCCAGGCCGATCCTGTTCAACCGCCGCAAAACCCTGTTCCTACTATGCCTCCTCAACCTCCCAATCCGGCATTGAGTATGTTTGTTGCTGTTGCCTGGGCACCCAGAAGTGATCGCATCGTTGCTGGCGGTGGACCCGGCACGGTGAGTGTCATGGATAGTGCTGGCAATCTTATCAATAGCTATAATGGTCATACCGCTCCTATCTCATCCCTGGCGTGGTCACCTGACGGCAAGCAGGTTGCTTCTGCAAGCTACGATACAACGGTCCAGATATGGAATCCGGACACCGACAAAAATATTAGGACCTACCGGGAAAATATTGGCATTGTACAATCCCTGGCCTGGTCACCACGTGGGAAGTATATTGCTTCGGCTGATTATGCACATAATGTCAATGTCTGGAATGCCATTTCCTTGAAGACGCTTGTGACCTACAAGAATCATATCGATCAGGTTTTGACGCTAGCCTGGTCGCCTGACGGGAAATACGTTGCCTCGGGCAGTGCCGATAACACAGTTCAGGTCTGGGATCCCGTGACCGGCAACATGGTTTTCAACAATCATAGCCATGCTGGTGCTGTGGATAGCGTTGCCTGGTCACCTGATGGTATACGCATTGCCTCAGCAAGCCAGGATCATACAGTGCGGCTCTGGAATGCTCTTTCTGGTGCTAACGTCTATATTTACCCTGGCCATACCGCCCCTGTGAACTCCGTAGCCTGGTCGCCTGATGGTCGTTATATCGCTTCTGGCTCAATGGATACAACCGTTCAGATCTGGCATGCCCTGGATGGTCACACCGTCTATACCTATCGCGCGCATACTGGCCCTGTTCTATCTGTAGCCTGGTCGCCCTCGGGTCGTATTGTTTCCGTGGATGCCGACGGCAATTTGCATGTATGGACTGCACCAGTCACCTGATCTAAACCCGCAATCGCCCGTAGGGGTGGTTTGATGCGATTGTGAGCATAGTCATATGCGTACAGTGAACATGACCATATCAGAACTGCAAAGAGTATGTTAGTCTCTATTTATTCCTGGATAATAACTATCCCTCTGGAACTGTGGTTTTATAAGATGCGAGGGATTCGCTATGAGAATCTGTAAATATTGCCAATCTGAATTGGATGCTAGTGCCAGCTTCTGTGGCTTTTGTGGACAGACAACTTCTGTGACCACAGATGAGCATACGCGCCGCTGTGACGCTGTGCATACTGGCTTAGATGTCCTGGGCGAAAATAGTACGTTCATCTCTCCGTCGAATCCTGGCCAGGTTCGGAGTCAACAAATCCATACTGAGCATAGCAGTAACGATGTTCCCTACTGGAGCAATGCTCCCTATGGGAATCCTGGCTCACAGGAGAGTACCGCGCTGGTTCGTCCTCTCATCAACTTTACACAAAATAGTGGACCTGCAGCCAGCGTTCAGCCTCCTATAGTACGAAGGACGCCTCCACCACCCGTTGACGGTGTGAGAACATCTGGGGCACCTTCTACTGCTGATCGTCTAATGCATCAAGCGCAGGCTCATCAGTATCCTCAGCAGGCCGTTCGCTTGAATCCGATGGCTACTCCAGTTAACCATCAGGGCCCAACAGCTCCTTCATCTGCCGCACCTCGCTCCAGCAAGGATCATAAAGGCCATCGTTCACCAGGACGCGCAATCGCAATCTCTCTCTTGCTGCTTGCCATAGCCATCGTGACCCCGTTGTTCTATATGCTGGTCACACACGCCTCATCAAGCAATCTCGTAGGACTCAAGAATTGTCCCGGCATGCCTTCCGCGGCAAAAATCAGCCTGGGACCAGTTGTCGAAGGACAGAGCCAGTCCGTTTCCACACCATTTACACTCTGTACTCAGGGAACGGGAACCGTAACCTGGACCAGCAGTTGGGATCGGCAACAGGCTCCCTGGCTTCAGATCGACCACGTCTCCGGGCAAGTTGCAGCTTCACAGACGCAACAGATCAACGTAAGTGCAGCGGCTAAAGATCTCAAGGCCGGTACCTATAGCACACCCATCACTTTTAGCGACGAGAATAAAACAAACGTCCTGCTGAACGTAACACTGGACGTGCAAAAAGCTCCACCCAATCCCCCCTGCATCAGCATAGATCCTGCAACGCTCAAATTTACAGCAACCGCGACTCAAGGAAACCCGGCAGCACAAAAGGTGAGTGTCAAAAACTGTGGCCAGGACGCGGGACAATGGTCCGTGAAGACTTCTGCTGCCTGGCTAACGCTCGATTCAAATGGTGCCCTGTTAAATAGTGGTGTTGCCCAGGACGTAAACGTTAGCGTTGACAGCACAAATCTCAAGCCAGGTTCCTATACAGGCCAGGTCATCTTCACGCTAGGAACGCAGCAGAAGACCCTGAATGTGGCCCTGAATGTAGATGCGATCCCTACACCAACGCCAACGAACACACCAACACCAACGCCAGCGCCATGCCTCCAGGGTTCGGCCACACTCAACTTTACGGCGGTCGTCCAACAGGGGAATCCTTCTGCACAATCCGTACAACTTAAAAACCCATGTGGTCCGGGAAACTGGAAAGCAACATCCTCAGATTCAAGCTGGCTCAATGCGACCCCGGCCAGCGGACAGTTGAGCGGTAATGACTTATTCAACGTGAGCATCGCCGTGACCAGTAGTGGCTTGAGCGCGAATACCTACAATGGAACAGTTACCTTTAGCGATGGAACGAAAAAGGCTACAGTGAATGTCACCCTGACAGTGCAGTCCCCACCTGCATGTATCAAGAACCTGAGTCCAGCATCGCTCATCTTCAATGTAACGCAGGGAAGCTCAACGTTGCCACAGCAAGTGACATTCGGCAATCCATGTGGTGCCGGAAAATGGTCTGCATCCTCAGACTCGGCCTGGTTGAGTGCCACACCCAATAGTGGAACCTTGAGCGGGAGGGATACCGTCGCTGCAAATATCGCAGTAGATGTTTCCAACCTTAGCCAGGGCACCTATAGCGGAAATGTAGCCTTTAGCGATGGCACAAATACAGTGACAGTGAGTGTGAAGTTAACTGTACAATCAACGCCAACGCCAACCCCAACGTCCCCGTCCCCGTAGAGGCAGAGCCTTAGTCGTTATGTGTGAGTAGCGGAGTTGGTGGCCCGGGCCACCAACTCCGCTACTCACACATAACGAAGCGAGCCACAGCAGGTGGCGAAGAGACCTGAAAAGTTACCGGGGGGGAATAAATCTCTCTTCCATATGTGTTAGCGCATATGAACTGTATATCTTCCCTAGCATGTAAGGAAACAAAGGTATGACCAGAAAAGCGAAAATTATTGTTGTTGTAGCGCTTATGCTTGGAATGGCCCTCGCGGCTCTGGATACCACCATTGTTGGTACCGCTTTGCCCAGCATTGTGGGCAAACTGGGAGGTATTACACTCTACTCCTGGGTTTTTTCTGCTTATTTGCTGACTTCGACCACAACCGTCCCTATCTACGGCAAACTCGCGGATCTCTATGGTCGCAAACCGCTTTTCCTCTTTGGTACAGGACTCTTCTTGCTTGGCTCAGTCGCCTCTGGTGCGGCACAGTCGATGGAACAATTAATCATTTTTCGTGCCATCCAGGGTCTGGGTGCAGGCGCTGTACTCCCTATAGTACTGACAATCATCGGCGATATTTTTACGCTGGAGGAGCGTGCCAGAGTACAGGGCCTTTTTAGTGGCGTATGGGGTCTATCGAGCGTCGTTGGTCCAGCACTCGGCGGACTCATTGTGGACCATTTCTCGTGGCGCTGGGTCTTTTTCATCAACGTTCCCTTCGGCCTGCTCTCAGTCGTCTTGCTTATCCTTGCTTTTAAGGAACATGTCGCACGCACAAAGCCTCACCTGGACTATATCGGCACATTCACACTTACTGCCAGCATCGTCGCTTTGCTTTTCGCCGTGCTCCAGGGTGGCACTGCGTGGGCATGGAACTCACTGCCGAGTATAGGTCTGTTCGCTGCCTCTGCGCTCTTGCTGATACTTTTTTTACGCCAGGAGCAGCGCACTGGAGATCCGATTCTACCTCTGACGCTCTTCAATAATCGTATCATCGCTCTTGCAAGCATTGGAGGCGTTATCCTTGGTGTGCTTATGTTCGGTATCACTTCCTACGTCCCGCTCTTTGTCCAGGGCGTCAAAGGCGGAACCGCGACCAGCGCAGGCGTTGTGCTCGGTCCTCTGCTGATTGCCTGGCCTATTGCGGCAGCGGCGAGTGGAAAACTGATAATTCGTTACGGTTATCGCCTGATTGCCTGTATTGGAACCTTCCTGGCTACGCTGGGAACTGGTATGGTCGTTCTTTTCAACATACAGACTGGCTATCCCTTCATTATTATCGCCATGATCTTCATCGGCCTGGGTCTTGGCCTCACCAGCATGTGCTATATGTTATCCGTACAGAACGCCGTGCCCTGGAAACTGCGTGGAGTGGCAACCGCTACAACCCAGTTTTTCCGCACAATTGGTGGTACTGTCGGGGTCGCCATTATGGGCACTATCCTGAATGCGCAGATGGCCCGGCAGTTCGCACCCATCTTTGCCCGTTATAGTGATATCGCTCAACGTCTTCCCCAAGGCGTAGCGCCCGAAAACATCCTGCTGACGCCCGGCTTGCGTGACTCCTTACCGTCAGTAGTCCTGCACCAGCTCCAGATCGCGCTCTCGCAAAGCCTGTTCTGGGTCTACGCTTTAGCATTTGCGCTCTCCATAATCTGGTTGGTGCTCATGTTCTTTATGCCCGGTGGTCGCGCGGAAAAATACGCATATAAGGAAACTACCTCTGCTGAGGATGAGACCGTTCCTGCGGCAGAAGCCGAATCGCTGGCGAACATCGGGTAATGAGATAGTTACATCACTGATCTGTTAAAACAATCTGATTGTTACAACTTGTGTTGACGAGGAAGCAACCGTCATGGGCCATAAGGTGAAGACTATTGGTATTGTCTACCCTTAGAATCAGGTTCGTTTTGGCCGTTGGATCGCCATTCACGTCAAAGGCAATTCTTCCGGTAATTCCTTGCAATGGATGCTGATCGTTTATTTGTTTCAAACTATCTCTTAGCTCGGCAGGAGTGAAATCCTGTTTCCCCTCGGCTTTTGCCTTCTCGCTGGCAGTCTTACTTCCTGCCAGTAATACCAGCATATCATCGTATGCTAACATTGTCGTAGAGTTGGGTCGACTGAAAGTATAGTCTCCGTTATGCTGCTTATTTGGATTATATGTCGCATCATAAATTCCAGAGAAGTCAAACTGAGCCTGTCCCTGACCCAGGTGTCCCCATATATCAGGGAATGTAGGTGTACAGAAGATCACGCGATTGTAATTCGGAAGATTTGATTGGCCCGCTTCTACAAGTTCATAGCCGGTGCCTCCTGTAAATACTTTCAGGTTAGCGTTCAGGTTAGCGTCGGCTGGAATGTCGTCTCGAAGAAGTGTTACAAGGTCCTGTACGTTATTTGTTGCCATAAAAACGACATCAGCGTCGTTGATCTGTTTTGCTATTGCCTGTGGATTACTTGCATTGTATTCTATTGGTGGCGTACTTTGAGGAAGCTGATTATGTAAACTGTTTGCAAGTTCGCGGCTGTAGTATGTATCACTATTATGGTCAAAAATAACCATATGTTGAGGATTTAGTTTTGTTGAGATGTAAGATTTAATCAGGGGGATTTGAGCGCTGATTGGCGAACCAGTGCGGAAGAAATCTGGTTGCCCGCTCAATGCATCGCCAGCGTTTGAGGCTGTAATTATTGGTAATTGCCTCTGTTGAAGAATGGGAATAACATTGACCGTTGTCTCTGAAGTTGTCCACCCCAGGACTGCTACGATTGTCGGGTCTGCCTTTGCCGCCTGCACAATCTGCTGAGCTACGCCTTTACTTTCACTCGGGTCACTCCCTGAATTGGCAATCAGCAGGCGCAGCATTTTTCCGTCAGAAGGACACAGGAGCGTCTTGTTAGCATCTATGAGGTGAAGCGTGTGATCATTACATTCCTTTTGACGGAAAAATGCAGCCTGTAGAAAGTCTCTGCTGAAACCATCTACCTTCTTGGGGCTGAGTGCTACGCCAATAACAATAGTAATATATGGTTTATGAGAGTCTAGTACGTGTTGATCTTCTATGTAAATGAGTGGTTCTGCGTCATTCGTCGCAATTTGGCTGGCCTCCGTCCATTGCTTTATAGCATCTGGCACATGGCCTTTTTTCATGTAGTCCGCCGCCAATTTTTTCTGCTCAAGATCGTCGGGACTTGTATAGAATGTAGCGTTTCCGTCACTTATACCAATATCCTCTCCGTTTACCTGCTTCACTCCTATGCCATTGTTGATGCTGGCAGTAACGGATGGGGATGGAACGGGGGTGAGAATAGGAACAGGTGGTGGGAGGGAACGAAGAAGCGTATAAGCGAGTGAGAATACAGCGAGTAAAACGAGGGCTACAGCAATGATAATGAACATTGTGCGGTTTTTCTGAGGGGGGAGTACTGTACCGCATCGTATACATGGACTAGTACCATTTTTATCTCCACAGTTAGGACAAGCTCGCTTTTGATGTATAAACCTCATGGTTTCTCTCCTATGATTAGTTAGCTAACAGATGAAGAACTTTGAAGCGAGAGTAAAGGACAAATGCGCTCTGAAATGATGTTGCTCTCTCATTTATTATTGCTATGTTCAATTTCGTCTGCTTTCTTACGTGCCTGGCGAGCGCGTTCTTGTAGCTCACTTGCTTTCTTATCAAATACATCTCCCTGGCATCGGTAGGCCTGACTGAAGTCGGGCTTGAGACGAATGGCTTGCTCATAGGCATCAAGAGCGTTGTCGAGCTGCCACAGGCGAAGGAATATATCTCCCACCTCCTTATATGAATAAGGATCGTTGGCATCCAGGGTGAGAGCTATCCTATAAGTTTCTAGAGCTTTTGTGTAATAAGCTCCATTGGTATTGGACAATTTTGCAAAGGCGAATTGTGCTCTGGCTTTGCTCCTATGAATTTTTGCATCTTGAGGTTGCAGCCTGATTGCCTGCTCATAATAGTCAATGGCTTTGATGTGACTTGAGAGGCTTAAATAAACATCTCCTAATTTGACACAGCTCTGAGCATTGGTGGGTTCCAGTTTGTAGGCACTCTCATAGGAAGCGAGAGCCTGCTTGACATTCGCGTTTTTCAGGTGAGCATCTCCTAGCTTGATATGGAACTGAGCATTGCCAGGTTCCAGTTGACAGCCTCTTTCGTAAGAAGCAATAGCATCTTTGAGACGGCCTGGTGCTAGTCGTGTGTCTCCCAGTCCGATGAAAAAATCTGCTTTGTCAGGAGTACATCTTATTGCTTGCTGATAAGCAATCTCTGCTTCTGAATATCGGGCAAGGTTGAAAAGAGCTTGCCCTTTTTTACCTGATAGCAGCCCTGATGGTTCTGATGTTAGCTTAAGTGCAGATTCGTAAGAAATCAGTGCTTTCTCAAATTCCTTAAGGGCAAATTGCACATCTCCCTTGTCTTCGTAGAGGGATGCATCGCTGCGGTCGATCTGAATGGCCCGTTCGTAATCATCGAGAGCAGCCCGATAATTGCCTTGGTGAAAATGGGCCCTTGCCTTGTTTATGTAGTCTCGCTTACGTGTCTCATTTGCGGCTTTTTCCTTATATACCTCATCGACCGCCTTATCGATCTCCTCTTTTATATTCAAGCATGCAACTTCTTGATCAGGCCATTGGCTAACTGACTGGCCTTCTTTTGGTAGAAATTTAGCTAGCGGTGTTTCTTTCCAGGCAGCAGGAACAAGGAGGATAGGAATTATGCGTATATTTTCTTCATCATACCTTTTTATGGCATGATCTACTTCTCGACCGTCACGATGATAATGGGCTATGAAGTCTGGGCTGATCAGGAAAAGAATGATATTGGCTGTCTGCAAGTGCCTCTCTATCTCAGATGCATAAATTTTCCCTGGCGCAATTTCAGAGCTATCATAGAATAGCACATCAAGTCTGCGTCTTAGGGGTTCGAGGTGTACTAATAGCCGCTTCCTTTGATAGTTTGCATCATTGCTAAGATGGCTAAGCAAAAAAATTTTTACAGCCTTTAAGTCTTTTTGTGCCACAAATGGTACTCCTTGCCGATCCTGCGGCAAAGTAGTGATGTTCCTATAAGTGTTTTCCTCCCATAAAATAGCATATATTCATTTATATGTCTATAGTGAGTGTACTTTCTATTGATTGAAATGTTAGTGCCTGTATCTCCATTCTTTGGGATATCGGAGGGATGAAAACCCATTTGTGTTTTGCCTTGACAATCTCCCCTACTGTATGTTACCTTCTATTTGTAAGTTAGTTAGCGTTAACAAAAATATAGAGCGAACAATGCCTAAACAACCTGGTAGTCAACAAGAGAAACGTACCCGTATGCGTGGCGAAGAGCGACGCGAATTTATACTGGCCCACGCCAAACACATCTTTGCCAATAGTAGCTATGCTGAAGCCAGCACTGGCGAACTGGCACGCGCAAGCGGAGTCACAGAGCCTATGCTCTATAAGCACTTCGGTAGCAAAAAAGGACTCTTCCTTGAAGTGCTGAGAGGGTTCGGCCAGCAATTTATGCAGATCTGGTCCGGACGCGTGGACAAAAGAGCCGAAAAGGATCTCCTCGATGCCCTTTCACAGGTAATTATGGAATACCGGGCGACCCTTAAAGCCGATCCCGATATTCACAAAGTCTTTTTCCAGGCCGTCGCTGAGTCAGGTGATCCAGAGATTGCTGGCTGTGTCAGCCTTCATAATCAACAGATCTACGAGCGCATTCGCCAACTGGTAGAGCGTGCTCAGAGAGAAGGCTACATCGACTCTACCATTGATCCCGATAGTGCAACCTGGGGCTACTTTAGCATGCTCCTGGCGATGCAATACAGTCTGATGCTGAACTTGAAAGATAAATTAAGTGACAAAGTCTTGCTGGATATGGGTCAACTCTGGTTGCGTGCTCTGCGTTCTCCTGCAAGCTGATTTTTTGTTGTGTTTCTCTTTTTTTGTTGTTGTATGTTAGTTAACGTTAACTTATAAAAGGAGTGCCTGACATGCAAATTCCAGCGCAGTCAGATGGTGGAGCGGTAGCTTACAAGTGGCTTGTTGCTCTGGTCGTGATCTTTGGGGCCTTTATGAGCATCCTGGACCAGACCATCGTCAATATCGCCATTCCTCGTCTGCAAAATGCCTTTGGTGCGGATCTTAACAGCGTTCAATGGGTGCTCACTGCCTATATTCTGACGCAAGGCGTAGTTACACCTACCACAGCTTTTTTTGCCAATCGCCTGGGCGTCAAACGTTTCTACGTTATTGCGCTCTCGCTCTTTACGGTTGGTTCGGCTCTGTGCGGACTATCCTGGAGTCTGCCGGTGCTGATCATCTTCCGTATCATCCAGGGCATTGGAGGCGCTTTCCTCTTTCCGGTTGCGATTACTATGCTCTATCGCGAATTCCCACCGAACCAGCGTGGACTCGCCAGCGGCATCTTTGCTATAGCAGCTCTTTTAGCGCCTGCCGTCGGTCCAACGCTCGGCGGCTATATCGTGACCTACGCGGACTGGCCGTTGATCTTCTTCATCAATGTCCCGATCGGTATCCTTGGCGTTATCCTGGCTATCTTCCTCTTGCGCGAAGGAAGAGAAGAAGGGCGCTCAAGCTTCGATGTTACCGGATTTGCACTGGCGGCGGTCGGACTCGCGGCACTCCTCTACGCTCTCTCCGATGCCAGTACCGACGGCTGGAGTTCAGCGAAAGTGCTGGCTTTCCTGCTTGGCGGCATTCTCGTTCTAGTTCTCTTCGTCATCGTAGAACTCACACTAACCCGCAGGGAAAGGCAAGCTCTGGTCGATCTGCGACTCTTTGCCAATCTGCCTTTCCTGACGAGCAATATTGCCAACATGTTGATCACGTTCGCCTTCTTTGGGGGACTGTTCATTTTCCCCGTCTACCTGCAAAATCTACGCGGCCTGAACGCCTTCCAGTCGGGACTGCTCTTGCTGCCACAGGCTTTCGCGTCGATTGTCAGCGCCTTAATCGGGGGGCGTATAGTGGACAGAGTTGGTGTGCGCGTGGTGGTCATTCCTGGCCTGCTCATCCTGGCTTTCACGCTCTGGCAATTCACATTTCTTACGCTCGATACTCCATACGGATGGCTCCAGTGGATGTTTGTCCTGCGCGGAATCGCCCTTGGCCTGATCATCCAGCCCTTGAATGTCTCGGCTCTCTCTGATATCCATCCACGCCAGTTTGCGCAGGCATCGTCGCTCTACACCGTAGTGCGTTTCGTTTCTACATCGCTAGGTATCGCAGTGCTCGCAACGCTCGTGCAGACACAGGCCAGAGTCCACTATAGCCACCTGGCTGAACTGGTGACGCCTGCATCTCCACTCGGACAGTTGATACCACGCTTGCAGCAACTCTTCTTCTCTCACGGCATCGCGCTCCAGAATGCAAGGGCAGCCGCGATACAGACCGTGATCAGGCTGGTGCAGCGCCAGGGCTACATGCTAGCCTTACTGGACGCCTTCTGGCTCACCCTGGCGGTCATCCTTGCGGCGCTCGTCGCCACATTCTTTATACGCTCACGCCAGCGAACAGTGGTAGCACTTTCTGCTGACAGTGTGCAGGATGAAGATGAGCAGGAGCGCGAAGCTTTATTACAGGCACTTGCCAGCGAGTAATCTCTTATAGTCATGAATTGCGATATAAAAAAAGGAAAGATCCACTATGTGCCGTGCGAATATCACTGGATATTATCCAGGTCCAATTCTCTCCGCAGCCGTTTCATCTCCACGCGGAACTCCTCTTCCATTGTCCGTTTCTGTCCGGCGTCCATAAAACTATGCCGGACTCCGTTGAGCAGGATTTCGTCGATGGTATCAAGGGAGAAATTGAACGGATCATAGAGCGTGTAGACATTGTGATTGAGCGTGGTATGAAACAATGGTGGATCATCTGAGTTGACCGAGAACGGTATGCCAGCAGAATAAAGACGCGGCAGGGGATGTTCTGCGAGGCTGCTATAAACTCCTAAACAAACATTGCTGTGAGGACAGATCTCCAGCGGAACCTGCTGCTGTGCCAGATAAGCGACCAGGTCAGTATCTTCTATCGAGCGTACCCCGTGACCAATTCGTTCTGCTCCCAATGTTCGCAATGCTCCCCACACGCTGAGCGGGCCAACTGTCTCGCCAGCGTGTGGTACACTATGCAGCCCTTCTGACCGCGCTTGCTCGAACCAGCGTGCGAACTGTTCGGGCGGATGGTTTACCTCGTTTCCTCCCAGACCCAGAGCCACCACACCTTCGTTTATACCTTCCAGAGCCACCTTTGTAGTATATTCTGCCCGCCGCATACTATATGCCTCGTCTTTGATATCGCGTACAATATCAAAGACCCAGCGCATCTCCACTCCAAAATCAACCTTCGCCCGTTCTCTTCCCTTATTCAGCCCACGGAAATAGGTATCATGTGGCACTCCTATTGAATATTGGTGTGTGCTGGCTGAGAATGTTATTTCCGCGTAGCGCACATTTTGTCGTGCCATCTCTGCCCCAAATTCATAGGCGATCAGTTCATAGTCCTCGGCTGTCTTCAGACAACTCGAAATGGCGAAGAAAATCTCGACGAAATGAGAAAAATTGCGATACTTAAACCATTCACGCGCTTCTTCTACCGTTGTTACTGGCAAAGATACTTTATTGCGCCGGGCTAATGTCACCAGTGTCTCCGGTCGAATCGCTCCTTCCAGGTGCACATGCAATTCTGCCTTCGGTACCCTTTGCAAATAAGGCTCAACGCGTTGTGCTATCTCCATATTATTCCCTCTTGCTTATCTCTCCGTACATGAATCATCCCGGTGTCTCTTCAGTATTCCTCTTCATGATTCCTCAGCGCCTGCGGCGCTTCGCAAGCCGTTTAGTGTGGATGGCCAGGGTGTCGGCCCCGGGGCCGACACCCTGGCCATCCACACTAAACAGGCGAGCCGCCGCAGGCGGCGAGGAGTACTGAACAGTTACAGGGTGGGCTTACGTTATAATAACCACTATAGTGGTTATTATAACGTAAACCCAACGTTTTCACAAGGCCATAATTTATTTATGGCTGATTACCTCTTTACACTCCGCCTGACGTTGCATCGTTGTAAGATGAGATAACGGGCATGCCCGTAAAACGACTGTAGCACTCTACGGCGTCTTGACGCGCGTGGATTTCAGCCTGATGTAAGGGAGTAGAGAGGTGTATCTCAACGATGATCGTATTTTTCTTTATCGTCCGCTTCCAGGTGCCTACTATATAACCTTTCATAAGAACCGGGTTGCCGGCGAGGGGATCGGCCCTGGTGCCTGGTGTAGAAGTACGCAGTGGATCAAACAAGAAGGCAGCGCGGTTGGTATACGCAATTATGTATTCATCATAAACGGACAACAAAGAGCTTGCCGGGACTGCATCTTGAGTTCCAGGCATGGAAGGAGAAAACCAATACTCTTTGCCATCTACAACTTCATGTACAAACTGCGGTTTGATCAATTCTAAGCCAGCGTTCGCATCTGCCGCCGAGAGCCCCGACCACCAGATGTAATCTTTTAGTGTTGCCGGGCCATGGCTCGCAAAGTAGCGTCTGGCAAGTTCAGCCAACGACTCATCGTGTGTGAGCGTCTTCGCTTGCGGTGCCCGCTCACTGAGCAGGGCATAGGTATGCTGTTTCCCGCGCAATGCGCCACTACAGATAACCGCATCCAACTCAGCATGCATGAAGAGATGTGGCAGCCGTAAACCGCTCGTATTGATGCCACCGCCTTGAAGGACATGCGTAAGCTCTTGACGAGTGAGCTGCTTGCCGCCCTGTAGCGCTTTTGCCAGCAAAGCATGACTCCTGGCGAAAATGGCATCATCCAATTCTAGTTGGCGGTAATAGTAAGCATTCAGTGCATAAACTCGTGGCGCCGTAAGCTCCAACATCCAGCGAATATCAGCCGGTGCCACAAAGTGCCACGTTGGCCGTAATACGTGAGTTCGAAGTATCTTTCCGTCTGCGAAGGCTTGATCCAGGGCCGCGTCAGTAATGCCTCTGGCGCGCTGAGCAATCCCCCATTTAGCGCCTGCATACTCCTGGGCCTGGACAGCACCGAGCCACTGCACGACATCCTCTGACCTTTCAAATCGAGGCCTGGCAAGGTGTTGATTGTACAGTCGAGAGAGAACTATATCCGATCTGGTCTTATGCAAGTCTAATCATTATCTCCCGGCTGCTGCAATGACTTCACTACATCAGGAGCTTTCCCTGTGCTTGGATGCAACCACGATTTGATGCGCAGGTACAATGTTATCATCCCGCTAAACCACAATCCACCGTAGACATAACCCGCCATGACATCGCTTGGCCAGTGTGCTCCCAGGTAGACACGCGATGGGCCAATTGTTCCGATCAGGCCCGTGAGGATCGAGATCAGGGTATTGCGCAGCTTCCCTGAACGCCAGTTTGTCGCGAGCAGATAGATCAGCAGGCCATAGAAGTTGACATAGTGCATGACGTGACCGCTGGGGAAACTGGGCTCGTTAATGACGCGTACCACGGTAACCAGTTCTTTGGTTGGGCGTGGCCGTTTGATCAGGCGCTTGACCAGCGCATTCAGGACGGTGGAGGAAGAGGTGAGCAGAACGAAGATCGCTTCTAAACGGAAGCGCAGCGCCCAGAAAATACCTGCAATACCAATTGTCTGCGGAACAGACCACTTCGGAAACCCGATCTCTGAGATGGCATAAAAGAAACGCCTCAACCATGGATTCTGTTGCTTTTGCAGCCTGGTTGTGATCGCTACATCGCCAGGGAACAATTGCGTGTTTCTTGCGATCACAGAGATCATTACGATCCCGGAGAGCAGCCAGAGCCAGAGGGCAAGGAAGATGGTACCACGCGATACTGCTTTACGCCCCGATACCGACGACTCTGCTGCTATACGCTGAGCTTCGTTCATGACAGGCATTACATTTTGCTCTACTACTGTCGTTGCTACATCCGGCAGGTTGATCTGTGGTGTCTGGGGTGTACCTGTTCCTGCCCCTGACTTTATATTGCTTGTATCTGCTTGCTTACGAGTCTTACCTGGCATAAAGTGAACCTTTCTCTTCTACATGTTCGTTTTGATGTTCATCTGTTCTCGTCAGTTCATTTTTCTTAAACAGATCGCTACTTCTCGCACGCCTGTGATGTCGTGTACGTTTCGTCTTCGGATTACTCACATTAGGTCCGGTTGCAACCTGTTCGGGCACGCGTACGTGTAATGCGCCCGGGATTACGTTAATTATAGCAGGCGTTTCTCCCTGCCAGTCACCGTCGGCGTGAATCTTAACCGGAGTGCTGGCCGAGATGCGTACCAATTTGGCTTTGCGCCTCGTAATCTTTGGTACCAGCGCGCGCCTGCCCTGGCTGATCGAGAAGGCATGGCGCAGATATTCCAGTTTGCTGAAGTTTTTATAGATGAGTACATCAAGCAATCCATCATCCATTAACGCGCCAGGTGCAAACTGTAGATGCGCACCATAATATGGTGTATTGCACACACTTACCTGTAATGCGTGATAAGTATGATCCCTGCGCTCATCAAAGGCAATTTTGAAACGCGTTGGCTGAAAGCCAAATAGCGTGCCAATCCCTCCCAAGATGCCACGTAACGTCGTGAGCAATCCTCTCTTCTTCAGCTCTTCGGCTGCGGGAAAGAGGGCCGCTTCCAGTCCTACACCAGCCACCTCTAGAAAGACCCGGTCATTAATTTTGCCAACGTCTATGCGTCTGGTTGTTCCTCTGGTAATAATCTCGCATGCTTCGTCGATCTTTTCAGGGATTTGCAGACTGCGTGCTACATTATTCATTGTCCCAACAGGCAAGATTCCCAGCGTCCCTTTTGTGCCGATCAACCCGGCGGCTACTGCATGAATAGTACCGTCACCACCTGCCGCAATCACAATGTCCACATCCTCCTCCGCTGCCTGCTTTGCCAGCCGGCTCCCGGGATCCTCCGGAGTTGTATGCCGGACCTCGATCTCAACCCCTTGCTCACGTAATGTTGTAACGATCTGTTCTTCCTGTTGTTCTGGCTTGTTCTGATCTGGCGCAAACATTGAAGCACCGGAATTAGGATTGATAATAAGAATAGCACGCATACTTTTTGAACTCCCTTTATCTGTTACACGAATAACTCTGACAAAAAGAGGATTAGACGGCTGAATCTCTCGCTAGTCTGATCACTTATACTCAATCTAAGCTCGAAATGCTCCGGAAAAATGAATAGAAACTGAATCCATGTAAACGCTCATTTGTAAAAATGCTTAAATGCTATAAACGTGCATCTAACATAACAAAATAGGCGCAGAAAAGTCTTTTTATGCGCCAGGTAACCATGTGTGCTATAATAACGTATATAAAAATGCTGCTTAGCTCGTTTAACGACACATTTCTGCACCCGGAATGTTGCCCGGCATACACTAAGCAGCATATATTATGGAATAATCTACTCTGCTTCCAGCTAAGAAGTCTTATGCCGCCACCATCGTCTTCGCCGCCCAGGTCCCTGCAGAGTCTGCGCTGCAAGAAGTAATTATTACACCCACCACCGAAACGAGCTGGCCGTAATCGATGAGCGCGAGGGATAGAATAACATCCCTGGTAAGGCCAGCTCACTCTCTTAACGCGGCAAGAAAAAAGCCAGGGAGAACTGTTCTCCCTGGCAAACCCAGAAAACTCAACACTACCACTTTTACTGTCGATTATAAGGTGGTTGCTGTGTCGGAGCCGTTGGTGTTGTTGAAGGAGTCGTTGGTTGATCGGCATATGTCTGCTGCTGTTGCGCATATTGTCGATTGCGCTGATCCTCAGACTGCATCTCTGCCTGCATATCCGCAACGGTTCTGGCCCGATTAACGTTCCGCGCTACGGTCTGCTGCGTGCTGTACTGAGCCGCCGCAGTCGTCAAATTATCTTCGCCACGCGCAAGCCAGCGCTGTGCCGCCTCTCGTCCGCCCAGACCAAAGGACAGACCAAATGCCAGTGCCAGTGCACCCACAATCGCTGTAAACAAAATCTGAATTAATGCGAGCGCAATCTGCAACTGCTCAAGTGCAATCAGGGCTACAAAACCCAGGATTGCATAACGTGCAATGTTCGCAAAAACGTTGGGATTGCCGATACTTGTTCGAGATGTGGCACCCTTCACCAGGTCTGCAACAACTGTAGCTGCCAGGGTACCCAGGAAAAGAATCACAATGGCGACAAACACATTTGGAATGTAGCCAATTACCTGCCCGAGTAGTGTACTGATAGCGGTCAGACCAAGCGCATCAACCGCCGACAGCAGGAAGATCAGAAAGACGAACCAGAAAACGATCTTGCCTAACAGACTGGCCGCATCCATCTTCAGGTTCATCTGCTGCTGCAAACGCGTCAGACCAATGCGGTTCGCCATAGTGTCGAATCCGACCTTACGCAATAACCATGTTACGCCGCTCTCCAGGGCACGCGCAATGAACCAGCCAATAAGCAGAATAATAAGGAAGCCGAGCAACTTCGGAATAAATGCGAAAACGAGCGTTATCGCATTGGTAAATGAGGTGATGATGGACGTACCCCAATCGGTAATCGCTGGCATATGTAGTCCCTCCAAAAATTCTTTTAATCGCTATAAAGATCAGCTGCTCCTATGATTTGTAAGATGAGCATCGAATATAGAATAAAGTATAGGATGTAAGTATACAAGTCAACAATAAAAAGATTAAGCGTACTCTAATTTATGTATAATGTTTCTTTAAGATGATTTTATAAATAAAACCAATAAACTATTTAGTGCATGAATATATTAAATATGTCTATGCCGTATTTTAAAGCTCTACAATGTATCGTGATGCAGATGAGGAGTTAACGCTCTCATCATTTCAGAAAGGACTTAACAGATGAGTTTACCGTGTAAAAAACCTCTTCTAATAAAAACTCAACTACTATGTTATCCCTCTATAATTGACAGTTCTCCCAATCCATTTTATAGTGTATGCTGTACATACTTTTCGATATCCAGATTTGTAGTTTGCTGGTGTTTTCTTCCTCTGTTATGCAGCGTATGGAGCACATACTGACTCGGGGCAGAGCATCAGTACAGTGAGAGTAAAAAGCATATGAATAGCACTCCGACCCTGGTATCTGATGACTCCACGCTTACCGATCAACTGGTTCTTGTGGTTGAAGATGACTCGGATTTGCGTCAGACTATTCAGTGGTTGCTGGAGGATGAAGGGTTTCTGGTCGAGACTGCAGGCGATGGCAAGGAGGCATTGGAGCGTGCGACACAACGCAAACCCTCTCTAGTTGTCCTCGATATGGGTCTCCCTATTATCGACGGCAATGGTGTGGCGGCTGGCCTGCGTTCTACATACGGTAACAGCGTGACCATTCTAACGATGACTGCTGATGGTCGTGCCGCTGAAAAGGCTCAGCGTATCGGTGCCATCGGCTATTTGAGCAAGCCGTTCGATCTCGATGCACTCGTGGACGCCGTACGCTCAGCGCTCAACCCGTAGCGGCATGGCTTGCCTATGCCGAATGCGTGGTGAGAATGCGATGCCATGCTCCAAATTTTATTTCAGCAATACTGGAAACTTTTATTCGCTAGCTATCGTAAAAGAAGGTATACGTTAGCTTATAAGCCTGCCGAAAAATAGCAGATGAAGGATAGAAGTGTTATGAGCAATGAGGCTCCTGTTCAAAACGAGACGCTATTTGAAAATCCGTTTCATATAGAAGATTTAATGGTCTTTGATGATGATACGCTCCGTGCTATGCTGGCTCAAGGTGGATTTGGCTTGACGGTAGAAGTCCTTGCGCATAGCCTCCGGG
>WNGE01004338.1_pt1 | contig 18430 bp, 21 predicted proteins | sample 5400651 | NCBI WGS metagenome assembly WNGE01 (sample SAMN13153370, study PRJNA577476) | soil metagenome | isolation source: 60 cm soil or saprolite under grassland replicate 2 | place: USA:California | collected 2016-06-15
CGCGGGCTCAAGGAGGTGGTGGCGGCTCGGTTCGGCACGTCGACCGTGTGCCGCGTGGCCTAAGCCTTCCGGCGTCTCCTCACGTCGTCGTGCGGTAGCGGAGGTGAACCACGCCGCTGGCGAAGCGGCGTTCGTCGAGTAGCTGAAGGTTCACCCGGACATCGTCGGGAAGGGACGGATTGCCGGCTCCCACCACGACGGGCGTGAGGAACAGGTGCCACTCGTCGACCAGCCCGGCCCTGATCGCCTGGGCGGCGAGGTTGGGACCGCCCACGGTGATGTCACGTCCCGCTCGCGCCTTCAACTGCCGGATCTCTTCGGGGTCGAAGTCTCGCTCGATCCGCGTCCGGGCGCTGGAAGGCGCGTCGAGCGTCGTGGAGTACACGATCTTGTCGGCCGACTGCCAGATCTGCGCGAAGTCCTGTATGACAGGACGCTGGTCGGCGACGGTGTGCGCGGTCTCCCAGAAGACCATCACCTCGTACATCCGGCGCCCGTAGAGGTACGTGCCGACCGGCCGCTCGAGGTCGTTGACGAAGGCGTGCACCTCCTCGTCCGGCGCAGCCCAGTCGAAGTTGCCGTCCACGTCCGCGACGTAGCCGTCGAGCGACGTGATCGCCGAGCAGATCAGCTTGGACATGCGGTGGTCAGCCTGAAGCCCGGATGAAGCGGTGCTCCAGCCGGTAGAAGCGCACCGGCGTGTCCCACAGCACCGCCTCGAGGGCGGCGCCGTCCAGGCCGTGCTCGGCGGACTCCTTGAGGAAGCTGCTCACGGCCTCCGGGTACAGGGCATCGGGGTGCGGGAAGTCGCTCGCCCACACGACGTGATCGGCACCGACCTGCGACACCACCCACGCCGCCAGCGGGTCGTCGGGGTCGGTGCTGATGATGCACTGCCGCGCGAAGTACTCCGACGGCGTCAGCGGCAGCCCGGACGTCTCGGAGTCGCGCATCCAGTCCGCGTGCCCGTCGAGGCGCGCCAGCCAGTACGGCAGCCACCCGGTGCCCGACTCGAGGAAGGCGACGCGCAGGTCAGGATGCCGTTCGAGTGCGCCCTCGAGGATGAGGCTCGCCATCGCCGCCATCTGCTCCATGGGATGCGACATTGCGTGGCGGACGGCGAACGTCTCGCTCACGTCGCGTCCGATCGTGGGCGCGCCGCGGACGCCGAGGCCCTCGTGCACGGCGAGCACGAGTCCGGTCTCCTCCAGGCGGTCGTACAGCGGGTCGTAGTCGCGGGCGCCGAGGCTGCGGCCGTATACGTGGTTCGGCCGCACCATCACGCCCGGCAGGCCAAGGTCGGCGGCGTGGCGCGTCTCCTGCACCGCGAGCTGCACATCGGCGAGCGGCGCGATGCCCACGCCGGCGAGGCGGGACGGATCCGTCGCGCAGTACTCGGCGATCCAGTCGTTGTAGGCGCGGCACGCGGCGGCGGAGCCCTTCGGGTCGAGCTCGGGTAGGTACGGCACGTACAGGCCGATCGACGGGTACAGGACCACCGCGTCGATCGCCTCGACGTCCATGCAGCGCAGATACCCCTCGGCCGAGCAGCCCGTCTCGAAGAAGTCGGTGAGCTTCGAGCTGTCGCCCGCGGCCTGGAACGGTGTCGTCGACGGCAGGTCCATGAGCTCGGGACCGATGCGCTGAGCGTCGCCGAACACGTCGCCCGGCTCGACCACGTGCGCATCCGCATCGAGGATTTTGCGTCCGTCACGCATCGCTTCGGCCCTCGATGCGTGCAGAGAGCATCAATATGTTGCTTGATGCACGCATCATGTTCACATCCTCCGCGCCGCGAGGCCGCCGTCGAGCGGGAAGACGGCGCCGCTGATGTAGCTCGACTCGTCGCCGGCGAGGAACATGATCGACTCGCACACGTCGGCGGCGGTGCCGAGCCGTCGCATCGGCGTGCGCTCGGCGACCATGCGCTTGATCGCGTCCGGGTCCGGCGCCTGTTCGATCACCTTCAGGAACAGCCCTGCTTCGGATGCGCTGGGAGAGACGACGTTCACCCGGACCTTGTCGGGTGCGTGCTCGATCGCCGCCTGCTTGGCCAGGTTGACGAGCGCGCCCTTCGACGCGCAGTACGCCGCGTAGCCGGGTGAGCCGATCGCGCCGAGCACCGACCCGAGAAGGACCGCCGAACCCCCGCCGGACCGTGCCATGGACGGGATGGCGTGCTTGAGGCACAGGAACGGCCCCTTCAGGTTCACGTCGAGGACGCGCTGCCACTCGTCGTGATTCACGTCGATGACTCGCTGCCAGTCGTCGTCGCCGGTGTCCTCGAGTGACGCGCGCACCTCGACGGCTGCGCTGCACACGACCACGTCGAGGCGACCGTCGCCGTTGCCGCCGATCGCGGAGTCGACCATCCGGCGGACGTCGCCTTCGTTCGTGACGTCCGCCGCGACTGCCTCGGCCATTCCACCGGCCTTGACCACCGCGCCGGCCACGCGTTCCGCCCCCGGCTCGTCCACGTCGGCCACGACGACGCGCGCGCCCGCGGCCGCCAGGCGGGCCACGGTCGCCTCGCCGAGACCGGACCCGCCGCCGGTGACGAGCGCGTTGCGTCCGGCGAACCGTCCCGTCATCGCAGCGCCGCCAAGCCGCCGTCGGCCGGGATGACCGCGCCGGAGGTGTACGCGGACAGGTCGCTGGCCAGGAACAGCGCGATGCCGGCGACGTCCGCCGCCGTGCCCAGCCGGTGCAGTGGGATGTTCTCGAGCAGACCCCGCACGAAGCCTTCACCGTCGTCCATCTCGGCTGCGACTTTCCGGAACCGGGGCGTGTCGATCGAGCCCGGCGCGATCGCGTTCGCCCGCACCTTCGGCCCGTGTTCCGTCGCGATCTGGCGGGTGAGCGCGACCAGTCCGGCCTTGGCCGCGCCGTAGGCGGCGTAGCCCTCGGAGCCGATGAGTCCGAGTACCGAGGCCGTGTTGATGATGTTGCCGCCGCCGCCCTCCCTCAGATGTGGCATGGCGGCGCGGCACGCCCAGAAGATCGCGCTCAGGTTGGTCGCGATCGTCACGTCCCACTGCTCCTCGGTGCAGTCGACAAGCCGGCCCGACATCTGGATAGCGGCGTTGTTGTAGAGGACGTCAAGCGCGCCGAAGGTGTCGACGGCGGCGGCGACCATGGCGTCGTTGTCGGCGCGCCGCGACACGTCGGCGTGCACGGCAATTGCCTTGCTGCCCGCCTCCTCGACCAGGTCGACGGTCTCGCGAGCGCCCTCATCGTTCATGTCCGCAACCGCGATGCGGGCGCCGTGCTCGGCGAAGAGCGCGGACGCGGCTCGGCCCTGACCCGACGCCGCGCCCGTGATGAGCGCCACCTTGCCTTCGAGCAACCTCAGGTCCGGCATCTCCCTCCTGTCGCCGTCGCAAGCTCCGGCTCGTAACCTTCTGGCGCCCTCGCAAGCTCGGGCTCTGCGGTGTCGGTCAGCAAAGCCGCCGCCACCGCGGGCGACGGTCAGCAAAGCCGCCGCCGTCGCGGCGGACGGTACGAGAACCCTGACACGGGCGTCAACAACGCTCCCGTAGGCTGCGCCTCATGCCCGAGCTTCCCGATGCCGTGTTCCACCGTGACGGCGATCGCTTCGTCCCCACGGAGCTCGCGCGCGGGCCTTGGGATCCGAACGCGCAGCACGGCGGCGCGCCCGGAGCACTCCTCGCGCAGATCGTCGAACACCACGAAGTCGGCCCGCCCGCGCGGGTCGTACGCATGACGATCGAGCTGTTGCGGCCGGTGCCGATGCAACCGATCGAGCTGCGCGCCCGAACCGTCCGCCCGGGAAAGAAGGTGCAGCTCGTCGAGGCCTCCGTGCTCGCCGGTGACACCGAGGTCGTGAGGGCAATGGCGCTGCGCATCCGGTTCGCCGACGTCGAGTTCGCCGACGCGCCCGATGATCAGCTCACGCCGGGGCCGGGCCCCTTGCGCGAACGGTTCGAGAACGTCGGCGGACTGAATTTCGGCTTCGCGATGGAGATGAGCGTGGCCCGCGGCGAGATCGGCGTCCCGGGACCGGCCGCGGCGTGGTTCCGGCTCGCAGTGCCCGTCGTCGCGGGCGAAGAGACGACCCAGCTCATGCGGGTGGCGGCCGCGGCCGACTTCGGCAACGGCATCAGCGGCGCCGTCAGCTGGGACGAGTACGTGTTCATCAACCCCGACCTGACCATCTATCTGCACCGGCTGCCCACGACGGAGTGGATCGGCCTCGACGCCCGCACGTGGCCGACATACGAGGGCGTCGGTATCGCCGACACCGCGCTCTACGACGAGCGCGGCCGCATCGGCCGGTCGGTGCAGGCGCTGCTGCTCGACCGCCGCTGAGCTTGCGCACCGCAATTCCGGATACCTAGTATCCGGAATATGCGCCTGTCGGAAGGCGTCGAGTGGGGGCTCCACTGCGCGGTGGTCCTCGCGGTGCTCCCAGCTGACACCGCACTCCCGACCGGCCGGCTGGCCGAGTTCCACGGCGTGCCCGTCGCCTACCTGGCGAAGCACCTCCAAGCCATGTCGGGCGCAGGAATCTTCGAGGCGGGGACAGGCCCGCGCGGCGGCTACCGGCTGGCACGGCCGCCCGCCGACATCTCGGTGCTCGACGTGGTCGAGGCCCTCGACGGCGACGACCCCGCGTTCCAGTGCCTCGAGATCCGCCGCCGCGGGCCGGCCGCGGTACCGGCGCGTGAGTACCGGACGATGTGCGGCATTCACCGGGTGATGGTCGAGGCGGACGAGGCGTGGCGGGCGCGGCTCGGGCGCACGTCGATCGCCGACCTCGCCGTGGGTGTGGCGCGCGACGCCAGCCCGAAGGCGATCGAGAAGTTCGGGACCTGGTTACAGGAGGTCATGTGATGAAGGTGTTTCTCACAGGTGCGACGGGAGCGATCGGACCGGCGACCGTGCGTGGGCTACTCGAGAAGGGCCACCAAGTCCGGGCGGTGGCGCGCACCGACGAGAAGGCGGCCCAGCTGCGCGCGCTCGGCGCCGAACCTGTCGGCGTCGATCTCTTCGACGGCGACGACGTGAAGGGCGCCGTCGATGGCTGCGAGGCCGTGCTTCATCTGGCCACGAACGTGCCGCCCTTGCGGCGCATGGCCAGCAAGAAGGGGTGGGCCACGCATAACCAGCTGCGCACGACTGCGACGAACGTGCTCATCGACGCCGCGCTCACCACTGGCGCAACCAGGTTCGTGAAGGAGTCCGTGACCTTCGTCTATCCGGACTGCGGCGACGCGTGGATCGACGAGACCACGCCGCCCGACGAGTCGATCGCGATGCTCCAGCCGACGCTCGACGGCGAGCGCATGATCGACCGGTTCACCGCCGGCGGCGGAACCGGCGTCGTATTGCGGTTCGGCTTGTTCTACGGGCCGACCGCCCGCGGCGTCGACGAGGCGGTCCGGCTCGCCCGCTGGCGAATGTCGATGATCGGTGGGAAGTCGGAGGCGTACGTGTCGTCGATTCACACCGACGACGTCGCAAGTTCCGCGGTCGCGGCGCTCGATGCTCCGGCCGGCATCTACAACGTCGTGGACGACGAGCCGGTATCACGGCGGAAGTATCTCGACGCGTTCTCGGCTGCGTTCGGTGTCGGGAAGCTGCGGCCGATGCCGACGTGGCTCGTCAAGCTGGCGAGTGGCTCCGCCGCCGCCGCCGTCATCCGGTCCTGGCGGGTCAGCAACCGCAAGCTCCGTGAGGCGACCAGCTGGTCGCCGCGCTACCCGAGCGTGTGGAACGGCTGGCCCGCCGTGGCCAAGGCGAGGGAGGCAAGCCGTGCGTGACCGGATCGTGCGTGTCGTGCTCGCGATCTGGGCGGCGGTTGCCGTGCAACTCGGGATCTGGGCGACGTTCGCGCCCCGGTCCTTCTACGACGACTATCCGGGCTTCGGTCGGGAATGGGTGCGCGTCGACGGGCCGTACAACGAGCACCTCGTGCGGGACTTCGGCGCGCTCAATCTGGCCCTGGCCGTGGTGACGATCGCCGCCCTCGTCACGTTCGGGCGTCCGCTCGTGATCGCAGCGGCGGTCGCGTGGCTGGCCTGGGGTGTGCCGCACCTCGTGTACCACCTGCGGCATCTCGACCTGTACGAGACCGAGGACCAGGTGCTGAACGTGTTCGCGCTCGCCGCGCTGCCCGTCCTCGCGGTCGTCGTGCTGGTACTGACGATCGGGAGGCCCGTTCGGGCCTAACGCGGCCTAGCGGCGCCCGGCGTTGGGGCGCTTGCCGTGGTTCGCCTTGTTCCGGCGGGACCGGATCTTGCGCTTCTTCGTCTTCTTCGACATGCGGACGAAGACGGTAGCCGACACGCCGCCGGTACCCTGACGACAAATGGAGCACTTGGGTCTCCTAGGTCTGCCCGACTCGGGCCACGCGCAGCTCTTCAGCGCGCTCACCGGGCTCGACGCGCCCACCGGCTTCGAGTCGACCAAGGGCGTCGCGCCGCTGCCCGACGATCGTGTCGACCGGCTGGCCAAGATGTCGCACTCGGACAAGCGCGTCTACGCGACGGTCGAGATCGACTTCATCCCCGGGCTCGCACCGGGCGGGAAGGCGGGCGAAGGGCTCGGCGGCCGGCTCCTCGGCTCGCTGCGAGACTGCGACGCCGTCCTCTCAGTCGTGCGCGCCGGCGACGATGCCGACCCGGCCGACGCGCTCGGCGCCCTGGAGCTCGAGCTCGTCCTCGCCGACCTCGCATCGGTCGAGCAGCGGCTCGCAAAGCAGCGCCGGGCCCTGAAGGGTGACGCGACGCTGGCGGCCGAGGTCGCGGCGCTCGAGCGGGCGCAGGCGACGCTCGGCGACGGCACACCCGTCTACCGGTCCGATCTGACCGCCGACGAGCGGGCGCTGCTCGACCCGGTGTTCTTGCTCACGAACAAGCCCATGCTCGTGGTGGTGAACGTATCCGTCGACGAGCTCGACCATGCCGACGAGTCGGCGGCGCAATTCGGCCCGGACGCGCTCGCGGTGTGCGTCGAGATCGAAGGCGACCCCGACGTCGTCCAGGCCGCGCCAGACGAGCGCGCCGAGCTGCTCGCCGACCTCGGCGTGGCCGAGAGCGTGCTGCCCCGGTTGGCTCGGAGCGCCTACCACCTGCTGGACCGGCGGACGTTCTTCACTACCAAGGGCAAGGAGACGCGCGCCTGGTCGTTCCGCGCCGGGGCCAAAGCGCGCGAATGCGCCGGTGTGGTCCACTCTGACATGCAGCGCGGCTTCATCCGCGCCGAGGTGATCGACTGGCGCGACCTCCTCGAGATCGGGTCGTGGGCCAAGGCCAAGGAGCTCGGCAAGATCCGCGTCGAGGGCAAGGAGTACGAGGTGCTCGACGGCGACGTACTCGAGATCCGCTTCAACGTCTGACGAGGAACCGTGATGGCGTGGCTCGTGCGCGAGGGAGACGTGCTGGCAACGGCCGAGATCGCCGAGACGAAGCGGGCGAGGCGGCGCGGTCTCATCGGCCGGAAGGACTTCGAGGGCGCGCTGGTGCTGCGCTCGTGCCGGCACGTGCACACGTTCTTCATGCGCTTCCCGATCGACGTCGCGTTCTGCGATCGGGACGGCGTCGTGCTGCGCACGACCTGCCTACGGCCGTGGCGCATCTCCCCGCTGGTCGCCAACGCCGCGTTCGCGATCGAAGCCGAATCCGGTGCGTTCGAGCGCTGGGGACTGCGCGCCGGCGACCAGCTGGAAGTGAAGGAGTGACCGACTCCGAGCCCGCCGGCGCGCTGGTGCTCGTCGGCACGCCCATCGGCAACCTCGACGACCTGTCGCCGCGTGCGGTCGAGGCGCTGCGCTCGGCTGACGTCATCGCGGCCGAGGACACGCGCCGGACCCGGGCATTGCTCAGTTACGCTGCCATCCCAGCCGGACGGCGGTTGCGCGCCGTCCGCGCCGATAGCGAGGCCGAAGCGGCCACTCGCATCGTCGACGAGATTCGCGACGGCGTCCGCGTCGCGGTCGTCACCGACGCCGGCATGCCCGGCATCTCGGATCCGGGCGGCGCGCTCGTCCGCGCCTGCCTCGACGCCGGGCTGGCCGTCGAAGCCGTACCCGGCCCGAGCGCGGCGCTCACCGCGCTCGTGCTCTCGGGCCTGCCGACGGACCGCTTCGTGTTCGAGGGGTTCCTGCCCCGCAAGGGCCGTGCCCGTGCCGAGCGCCTCACCGCCATTGCCGACGAGACGCGCACCACCGTCGTCTTCGAAGCGCCGACGCGCCTGCGCGCGACGCTCACCGATCTCGCCGACGCGTGCGGGTCCGATCGGGCTGTCGCCGTGGCGCGCGAGCTCACAAAAGTGTTCGAGGACGTGTGGCGCGGAACCCTCGCCGATGCCGTCACGCACGCGCAAAGCACCGAGCCTCGCGGCGAGTACGTGATCGTCGTCGGCCCCGCGGCAGCGCGCGGCCCGGCCCGTGAGGTCGAAGTCGAGGACGCAATCCGTGCTGCGCTGGCGGACGGGCGATCCGCCCGTGATGCCGCCGCCGAGGTCGCCGCCGAGCTGGGGGTGCCGCGGCGGCGGGCCTATGCGGCGGCTACGCGCCTGCGCGCTTCTCGGCCGCGAGGCGGCTGACGCAGCCGCTGCAGACGAGCTTGCCCGAGAACTCGATCAGCTCCGTGGCGTCGGCGCAGAACACGCAGCGGTCCTCGACCTTGGTGAGCAGGATCGCGTCGGAATCGACCCCGATCTCGATCATGTCGCCGGGCCGGATGCCGAACCGCCGCCGCACCTCGGCTGGGAGCACGACGCGGCCGAGCTGATCGACCTTGCGTGCGACGCCCGTGCTTTTGACCATCCGTCCTATACCACCGAGTGCTAGCGGAGTCGGTCGGTATCGTAGGCCCGATGCCGCGACCCTTCTATCTGACGACTCCGATCTACTACCCGAACGACGTGCCCCACATCGGGCATGCCTACACGACGGTCGCGGGCGACGTCTTGACCCGATGGCGGAGGCTCTGGGGCGACGATGTCTTTTTTCTGACCGGCGTCGACGAGCACGGGCTCAACATCGTCCGTGCCGCCGAGGCGCAGGGATTGGCGCCCCAGGAGTTCGTCGACCAGACCAGCCCGACGTTCGGCGAGACCTGGAAGCTGCTCGACATCGCCAATGACGACTTCATCCGCACGACGGAGCCCCGCCACCACCAGGCGGTGCAGCAGTTTATGCAAGCCGTCTACGACAACGGCTACATCGAGCTCGGCCTCTACGAGGGGCTCTACTGCTACCGATGCGAGCTGTACTACACCGAGGATGAGCTCGTCGACGGGAAGTGCCCGATCCACGGGATCCCCGTCGAACAGGTACGCGAGGAGAACTACTTCTTCAAGCTGTCGGAGTTCCAGGACCGGCTGCTGGCGCATTACACCGAGCACCCCGAGGCCGTGCAGCCGGAGACCCGGCTGAACGAGGTCTTGGGACTGATCCGCCAGGGGCTGCGCGACTTCTCCATGAGCCGAACGTCGATCTCGTGGGGGGTCCCACTCCCCTGGGACCCGAAGCACGTCGCCTACGTGTGGTTCGACGCCTTGTTCAACTACTGCAGCGCGATCGGCTACGGGTACGACCGCGAGCGCTTCGACCACTACTGGCCCGCCGACTACCACCTGATCGGCAAGGACATTCTGCGCCAGCACGCCGTCTACTGGCCGGCGATGCTGATGGCGGCGGGCGAGGCGCCGCCGAAATGCGTCTTCGCGCACGGCTGGCTGCTCGTCGGCGGGGAGAAGATGAGCAAGAGCAAGCTCAACCAGATCGCGCCGGCCGACCTCGTCGCGGAGTTCGGCGTCGACGGCTTCCGTTACCACTTCGTCGTCGACCAGCGGTTCGGGCCCGACGGGGACTTCAGCTACGAGGGCATGCTGGCCCGCTACAACAGCGATCTCGCCAACAACTTCGGCAATCTCGCCAACCGCGTGCTCAACATGGCGGTCAATTTCGTGGGCGGTGTCGTCCCCGACGCGCGCGCGGACGGACCGCTGGCGGACGCGGCCGCGACCGCGTTTGAGCGGCTACAAGAGGCGATGGAGAAGCTCGACTTCTCCGGCGGCTTCGGCGCGGTGTGGGACCTCATCCGCGCCGCCAACGCGTACATCGAGGACCGCCAACCATGGGCGCTGCACAAAGCCGGCGATGCCACCGCCACCGCAGAGGTCCTGGGTGACTGCCTCGAAACCCTGCGCATCGTCGCGCTGTTGTCGTCGCCGGTGATCCCCAACGCGGCCGCCGAACTGTGGCGCCGGCTCGGCCTCCCGGGCCGACCGGAGGACGCGCGCCTGCCCGACGCGGCGCGCTGGGGCGGTCTCCCCGCCGGGTCACGCCTCGAGAAGGGCGCGCCGCTCTTCCCGCGCCTCGAGCCGTCTTGATGCGTGCGTGGAGCAACATAGTGATGCTCTATGGACGCATCGTGGGTCGACAGCCACTGCCATCTGCAGTCGCTGGGTGATCCCGACGCCGCGATCGAGCGGGCGCGGGCGGCAGGGGTCGCGGCGATGGTGTGCGTCGGCACCGACCTCGAGACATCCCGTCGGGCGATCGACCTCGCCGCGCACCACTCGGACGTCCGTGCGACCGTGGGACTGCATCCGCACAACGCGTCCCGGCTGACCAGCGAATGGGCGGAGCTCGAACCGCTCGCCGAGGCCGATCACGTCGTCGGTGTCGGGGAGACAGGCTTCGACTTCCACGATCTGCACAGCCCCGCCGACGCCCAGGAGGCGGCCTTTCGCGGCCAGATCGACCTGGCCAAGCGCGTCGACCGCGCGCTCGTCATCCACTCTCGTGACGCCTGGGACGCGACGTTCCGTGTGCTCGCCGAGGAGGGCCCGCCGGCGCGCACGGTCTTCCATTGCTTCACCGGCGGTCCCGACGAGGCGCGCCGTGCACTCGATCTCGGCGCGTTCCTTTCCTTCAGCGGCATCGTCACGTTCCCGAACGCGGACGACGTCCGTGCCGCCGCCGCGATCACGCCGCTCGACCGGCTGCTCGTCGAGACCGACGCGCCCTACCTGGCTCCCGTGCCGCACCGGGGCCGCGAGAACGAACCTGCGCTCGTCCCCCTGATCGGCGCGGCGGTGGCGGCAGCGCGGGGCAGCACCGACTCCGAGATCGCCGAGCGGACCGCGGCGAACGCACGGGACGTCTTCCTCGGTTCCCCGGCATGGGAGCTAGGTCCGACAATTGACCCGTTGTAGCGTCACTTGCAGATGCCCTTGCTGACGCCCGCCAGTGTGCGCGCGCTCATGGCCGAGCACGGGCTGCGGCCGTCACGGGCTCTCGGGCAGAATTTCCTTGCCGACCCCAACACCGCGCGCCGCATCGCGCGGCTGGCCCGAGTCGAAGCAGGCGACCGCGTCCTCGAGATCGGTCCCGGGCTCGGCTCGCTGACCCTCGCGTTGCTCGAGCGCGAGGCGCACGTGCTGGCTCTCGAGCTCGATCGCAAGCTGCAGCCCGCGCTGGAGGAGGTCGTCGCGGGCCAAGGCGATGTGCGCATCGTGACGGGCGACGCGCTCGCCATCGACTTCCATGCATTGCTCGGCGCCGGACCGTGGCGTTGCGTGTCGAACCTCCCCTACAACGTGGCAACGCCGGTTGTCGTGCGGCTCCTCGAGGGGGTCCGTTCGATACAGTCCGCCCTCGTGATGGTGCAGCGCGAAGTGGCCGACCGGCTCGTGGCGCGCCCCGATTCAGCGGCGTACGGGGCCGTTTCGGTGAAGGTCGCGTACTACGCACACGCGAGGATCGCGGGCATGGTGCCACGAACGGTGTTCGTCCCCGCGCCGAAGGTCGACTCGGCCCTCGTCGAGCTCGTCAGGCGCGACGCGCCCCCGGTGGAAGTACCGTCGACGGAGCGCCTCTTCGAGCTCGTGCGCGCCGCTTTCGCGCATCGGCGCAAGATGCTGCGCCGGACGCTTCCCGCTGTGCTGGGCGACCGGACCAAGAGCGCCTTGCACGAAGCAGCCATCGACCCGCGCGCACGGCCCGAGGCGCTGGGACTCGCCGAGTGGGCCGCGCTCGCGCGCGCCGAGGCGGCACTGTGAGCACCGCGCACCTGGGGCGCGTGCGCGCGACCGCCTTCGCGAAGCTCACACTGTCGCTGCGCGTCCTCGGACGGCGCGACGACGGCTTCCACGACCTCGAAGCGCTCACCGTGCCCATCGGTCAACCCCACGACACGCTGGAGGCGGTCGCGGTGCCGGGTCCTCCAGGCGTCTCGCTCGATGTCGTGAGCGGCGACCAGAACGTGCCGTCCGGGCACGAGAACCTCGCGCTGCGTGCCGCCGAGGCGCTGCTGCTCCACGCCGGGCGGGCCGGACACGGGGTCCAGCTCGCGTTGCGCAAGCGCATCCCGCCGGCGCGCGGGCTTGGAGGCGGCTCCGCCGACGCCGCCGCTGCCATCCTCGCCGTTCAGCGTCTCCTCGAGGTCAACGCCTCCGAGCCCGAGATGCTGGCGCTCGCCGCGGAGCTCGGCTCGGACGTGCCCTTCTTCTTCGGGCGTGGGGCGGTATGGATACGAGGTCGGGGAGAGAAGATCGAGAGCGTGCCGCTGCGCGTCGGGATCCCGATGCTCGTGGCCATGCCGCCTTTCCCGCTCGCAACCCACGACGTGTACCGGGCGTGGGACGAGCTCGGCGGCCCGCGCGCGCAGCGCACGGTCGCCGCGCCGCCGCCCATCGACGCCCTCGTGCCCGAGCTGGCCAACGACCTCGAACCGGCGGCCGAGATGGTGGACCCGCGCCTTCGTGAGTTCCGCCAGCGGCTCCGGGATGTGGTCGGACGCGAGCCGCTGATGGCCGGCAGCGGCTCGACGTACGTGGTGCCCGCCGACGGCCCGCGGGGGCTCCCCGAGAGGGCGGAGGAGGTCGGCGCCGAGATCGGTGCTCCGGTCGCCGCCGCCGCCACGGTGTCCCGGGCCGTGCGCGTCGAAACCTAGAGAAACCTAGAGAAGAGGTGCCGTGGGTCCCCTGCGGCGCGCTAGCGACCCTGCTGGCGACGCTGCCAACGGGTCTTCTTCAGAAGCTTCTTGTGCTTCTTCTTGCGCATGCGCTTGCGGCGCTTCTTGATCAGGGATCCCATGACGGCGTGACAAGCTATCGGTGCAGGTCACGCACTGTCACATTGCATGGTCCGCAATCGCCGCGCACCGGCAGTATGGTCAAGTGGGTCGATCGGGGGTGGTGTAACGGCAGCACGGGGTCCTTTGGAGTCCCAGGTCGAGGTTCGAGACCTCGCCCCCGAGCCCGGAGGACCTCGGCCGGAACGTCGCCGAGGAGCCGCCGAGGAACATCGAGGAGCGCAGCACGCAGCCGATGGCGCCGGGGAAGGTGTGCACGTGACGGAATGTGAGTGGATGAACGCATGACTCAGTACCGGCCGCTGTCCGCAGTCGTGCTCGCCGCCGGGGAGGGGACGCGCATGCGTTCCGCGACGCCCAAGGTGCTCCATCCGCTGTGCGGACGGCCGATGCTCCTCCACGTGATCGACGCCCTCGTCGCGCTTCCGCTCGAGCGCATCGTCGTGGTCGTCGGCCACGGTGCCGAGCGCGTCACGAAGACGCTCCAAGAGCAGCTGGCAACGGAGATGCCGGTCGAGTTCGTCGAGCAACACGTCCAGCGCGGCACCGGCGACGCTGCCAGCGTCGCGCTGACTGCCGGCGTCTTCGACCTCGACGCCGAGGACGATCTCTTGGTCGTGCCGGGGGACGCTCCACTCCTGCGCGCCGAGACGCTCGTGGCGTTGGCACGAGCCCACCGCGAGACCGACGCCGCCGCGACCGCCCTCACGGCCGTCCTCGACGACCCGGCGGGCTACGGAAGGGTCGTGCGCGACGAGAACGGCGACGTCGACCATGTCGTCGAGCAGTCCGATGCGACCCCCGACGAGCTCGAGATCCAAGAGATCAACACATCGATCTACTGCTTCCGTCGAGGGCTGCTGGCGCCTGCGCTCCGGCGGCTGAACCCCGAGAACGCGCAGGGCGAGTACTACCTGACCGACGCGATCAGCGTGCTCAAGGAGACCGGTCACGTCGTCGTCGGCGTCGTCGCCGAGGATCCCTACGAGATCGTCGGCGTCAACGATCGCGCCCAGCTCGCCGAGGTCGAGGCCGCGCTCCGTCGCCGGATCAACCGGCGGTGGATGCGCGAGGGCGTCTCGATGACCGACCCCGAGCGCATCTACGTCGATGCCACCGTCGAGCTCGAGCCCGACGTCCAGCTGCTCCCGGGGACGATCCTCGAGGGACGCACGGTGATCGCCGCTGGCTCGGTCATCGGGCCCGACACGCACCTCGTCGACACGATCGTCGGCGAGCGCGTGATCATGCGCAACACCGTTGCCAACGAGGCCGAGGTCGGTGACGACGCCACCGTCGGGCCGTTCGCCCATCTTCGGCCTGGGACGCGGCTCGGCCCCGACGTGCACATCGGCAACTTCGTGGAGACGAAGAACGCCGACATCGGCGCTGGCACCAAGGCGAACCACCTCGCCTACCTCGGTGACGTCGAAGTCGGGCCCGGCGCCAACATCGGCGCCGGGACGATCACGGCCAACTACGACGGCCGGGAGAAGCACCGGACGAGGATCGGCAAGGGCGCTCGCATCGGATCGAACAACGTGCTCGTCGCGCCGGTCGAGGTGGGCGACGACGCGTACACCGCCGCCGGCGCGGTGGTCACGCGCAACGTCCCTCCCGGTGCCCTGGCCAAGGGTGTGCCGGCCGAAATCGAAGAAGGCTGGGTCGACAAGCGCGAAGCTGACAGGGAGTAGCAGGACACCGCCGCGCGGCGACGGCGGCTTTGCCGACCGTCGCCGCAAAGCCGGAGCTTGCGACGGCGACGAGGGAGAGGGGGAGCGCGGATGGAGCTGGTCACCAAGAAGCGGCTCATGCTCTTCGCCGGGCGGGGCAACGAGCAGCTCAGCAAGGAGATCGCCGAGCACCTCAGGGTGCCGTTGGGCGAGGTGGTCCTGTCGACGTTCGCCAACGGCGAGATCTACTGCCGCTACGGCGAGAGCATCCGCGGCGCCGACGTGTTCATCCTCCAAGCGCACTGCGACCCGATCAATGACCGGATCTGGGAGCAGCTGCTCATGATCGACGCCGCCAAGCGCGCGTCCGCCAAGCGCATCACCGCCGTCTGCCCCTTCTACGGCTACGGCCGTCAGGATCGGAAGGCCGAGGGTCGGGAGCCGATCAGCGCCCGTCTGCTCGCGGACTGCATCACGGTCGCGGGCGCGGACCGGGTCGTGACCGTCGACCTCCACACGGGCCAGGCGCAGGGGTTCTTCGACATGCCGGTCGACCATCTCACCGGCGTTCCGATCCTGGCCAATTACCTCGCCGACAAGATCTCGGGCGAGGTCACGGTCGTGTCACCCGACGCCGGCGGCGGCAAGCTCACCCGCCGGTTCGCCAACTATCTGGGTGAGCGTGACGACATCGATGCCGACCTCGCGTTCATCGACAAGCGCCGGCCCAAGGGCACCCACAACGTGGCCGAGGCGACCGAGGTCGTCGGTGTCGTGTCCGGGCGCACATGCATTCTCATCGACGACATGATCGATACGGCCGGGACCGTGTGCAGCGCCGCCCGCCTGCTGATCGACCGCGGCGCGACCGAGGTCTACGTCCTCGCCACGCACGGGATCCTCTCGGGCCCGGCGGTCGAGCGGCTCGCGAGCGCGCCGATCCGCGAGGTCGTGCTCACGAACACCCTGCCGATCCCCGGCGAGAAGCAGTTCGACAACCTCACAGTGCTGTCGATCGCGCCCATCGTCGCGAACGCGCTCGACGCCGTTTTCGAGGACACCTCGGTTAGCGAGATCTTCCGCGGCGACAACGTCTGACAGGCCCCGCGCCCGTTTCGTCATCCGTGAACATCGGGGCGCATCTTCCGTTGATGGACTTCGGCGGTCATCCGTACACGCTCGAGCATCTGACCGGTTACACGACCGCGGCCGTCCGCCTGGGTTTCGACGCGCTGTCGGTCAACGACCACATGGTGTTCGCGGTTCCGTGGCTGGACGGGCCGACCGCGTTGGCAGCAGTGATCGATCGATCGGAAGATCTGACCCTCGCGACCACGGTTTCACTTCCCGTCGTGCGCGGACCGGTGCAGCTCGCGAAGACGCTCGGCGCGATCGACCGGCTCAGCGGTGGACGATTGATCGTGACGGTCGGGCCGGGCTCGTCACACCAGGATTACGCCGCGGTCGGCATCGACTTCGAGGAGCGCTGGAGTCGACTCGACGAGGCGATTCAAGCGCTTCGAGCCCTGTGGCGAGGGGACCGAGAACCGTTCACCGGGCGCTATTACTCGACCGAAGGTGTCCACCTCGAGCCTCTGCCCGCCTCGAAGGGTGGCCCGCCCATCTGGGTGGGCAGCTGGGGATCGCCCGCGGGGCTGCGCCGAGCGGCCCGACTCGGCGATGGATGGCTGGCGTCGGCCTACAACACAACGCCGCCGATGTTCGCCGACGCGTGGTCGCAGCTTCGAGTGCAGTTGCGGAAGCACGGGAAGGATCCGGAGACCTTCCCGAACGGGGTCGCCACGATGTGGTTCCACATCACCGAGAATGCGAAGGAAGCAGACCGCGTTGTGCGCGAGCGCCTGGTGCCGACGATCAACCGGCCCGAGGAGGTCCTTCGCGAGCGTCTTCCGGTGGGCCCACCTGATCGCTGCGCCGAGCTGCTCTCTTCGTTCGCGCGCGCCGGCGTGCAACGCGTCTTCATCTGGCCGGTGACCGACGAGGTCGATCAGCTCGAGCGGTTCGCGAGCACCGTTTGGCCAATGATCGACTCATGAGCGTCCGGCGCGAACCCCCAAAGTTTCGGCACGTGGAGGTGCACGGCGTCGAGCGCCTGACCCCACGCCTCGTTCGGGTCACGTTCGCCGGCTCGGAGCTGGAAGGCCTGTGGGTCGAGCAGCCCGCCGCGAGCGTGCGGCTGCTCCTCCCGTCGCCGGGCACACGCGAGCTCGTGATGCCGACGTGGACCGGCAACGAGTTCCTGCTCGCGGACGGTCGCCGTCCCGCGATCCGGACCTTCACACCGTGGCGTGTCGATGCCGACGGCCTCGAGCTGGATCTGGGGATCGTTGTCCATGGCACCGGAGCGGCGTCCGAATGGGCCGCGGGTGCCAAGCCCGGCGACGCCGGTGCGATCTCGGGCCCGGGTCGCGGCTACGCCGTCGACCGCGACGCGCCCGCGTATCTCCTCGCCGGCGACGAGACCGCGATCCCGGCGATCACGCAGCTGCTCGAGGCCCTGCGCGCCGACACGCCGGTGCAGGTGCACATCGAAGTCGGCCATCCCGACGCCCGGCTCGCGCTGCCCGAGCATGCGAGCGCGACGGTCGAATGGCACGAGCTCCCGTCTGGCGCAACTCCTGGCGAGCTGCTCATCGAGGCGGTACGCGGTGCGGACCTCGCTCCGGACACGAACGTGTGGGTAGCCGGCGAAGCGGCCGCGGTGTGGCGCGTCCGCAAACACCTCTTCGAGGAACGCGGGCTCCGCCGCAACCAGGCTGCCGTGCGCGGTTATTGGAAGCACGGCCGCAGCGGCGGCGCCGACGACGAAGACTAAGCCGCGATGAACAAACCGGGACCCTTCCGGCTCGAGTCGCTTCTACGCTCGCCACGTGATGAATGAAGAGCGCCACGTCACGCTCGAGGGTTGCTTCAACTTCCGAGACCTCGGCGGCTACGACACGATGGACGGACGCCTAGTCCGCTGGGGCGCGGTGTATCGGTCGGACACCCTGCATCGCCTGACCGATGCCGATCTCGATGTGGCGTCCAGCTTGGGCCTGGGGACGGTGATCGACCTGCGCTCCACCGCGGAGCTCGTCAAGCACGGCCGTTTCGCTCACGCCGACAAAGTGGCGTTCCACCACCTGCCCTTCTTCGAAGAGGACGCGCCTCCCCTCAAGCCGTTGGAGCCGGACGATCCGGAACCCCCGCCCGGCGTCAGCTACTTCGCGATCGCAACGAGCGCCCGCAGCTCGATCGCGGCGGCGTTTCGGGTGATCGCGGAGGGTGACTACGCGGTGGTGTTCCACTGCGGAGCCGGCAAGGACCGCACGGGAATCCTCGCCGCTCTTATCCTGTCCAGCCTCCGTGTGCCCGACGAGTCGATCGTCGCCGACTACCACCTCAGCGAGCGGGCTCTCGCACCATCGCTCGCGTGGGCAGAGGCGAATTCCCCTGAGATGGCGGCCGAGCTGACGACGCTGCCGGCGTGGGCGTTGCGAGCGCCGACGTCGGTGATGCAGGCGTTTCTTCAGATACTGCGCGAGCGTCACGGCTCGATCGACGCATATCTCGCCGACGCCGGAGTAAGACCTCCCGTCCTCGATGCGCTTCGCGGGCGGCTACTCACGAGCTGAACCGCCAGGCGGCGAACCATCCGACTTGGCGCTGGTGCGGACGGGGGCC
>WNGE01005299.1_pt1 | contig 18427 bp, 20 predicted proteins | sample 5400651 | NCBI WGS metagenome assembly WNGE01 (sample SAMN13153370, study PRJNA577476) | soil metagenome | isolation source: 60 cm soil or saprolite under grassland replicate 2 | place: USA:California | collected 2016-06-15
CGCGCGCCAAGCCTGGCGCGGCAAGGCCCGCCTCGGCCTGGCGACGTGCGCGCTCCTGCTCGCGTCGCCGTACCTCGTCGTCTGGTATGTCGTCTGGGCGCTGCCGCTCGCGGCGGCAGAGGACGATGAGCCGGCGGCGGGCACAACGATGCGTGGCTCGCGCTGCTCGTGGTCGGCGCGCTCGCGGCGGGCGCGTCCGGGAGGCGGCAGCTTGCGGGGGTCTGCTGGGCGCTCGGCGCACTCGTGAAGTGGGTGCCGCTCGTCCTCTTGCCGCTGCGCGCGCTCGAGGCGCGCGCACAGCACCGTCGCGTCGGGCACATCGGTTTCGCGCTCGCGGCCCTGGCGCTCGGAGCCGCCGCGTTCGCGCGCTACGGCACCGGGTGGCTGAACACGTTCGGGCCGCTCGCGCGCAACGCGAACCACGAGACGCGCTGGGCGCTGCCGCACCGGCTCGAGCAGCTCGGCGTGCCGCACGGTCTTGCGATCGCGCTCTTCGCCGCTGCGTTCGCGGTCGCCTACGCCTGGCTCGCGCGCCAAGCCTGGCGCGGCAAGGCCCGCCTCGGCCTGGCGACGTGCGCGCTCCTGCTCGCGTCGCCGTACCTCGTCGTCTGGTATGTCGTCTGGGCGCTGCCGCTCGCGGCGGCAGAGGACGATGAGCCGGCGGCGTAGGCGTGGCTCCGCCACGCCGCCGGCGACGTTGTGCATTGAAGCGCTCCTTTGGCCGCCAACCAATGCAAGCGCCGAAGGCGCGAGCCCCGAGCGCGAGCGAAGCGAAGCGAGGGACAGGCTAAGGCGGGAGCACGCGGTGGAAAACGAGCACTGCGTCGTGCTCGAAGACGAGCCGCCAGGCCGGGTTGCGGCGCAGCCAGACGACCTGCACGGCGGTCGGCAGCGGCGCGAGGCGGTCTGCATAGCCGGGACGGGATTCGTCCACGGCGACCCACGTCGCGTCCCGGATGAACGGGAAGCTGAGCACGCGCCGTCGCGCCGACAGATGCGCGCCGAGTGAGTTCGTCGCGCTCACGACGGCATGCGGTGGAATCAACTTCAGCGCGCGAGCCGCGACGCGATCGTGTGCGGTCACGACGGACGCGCGCGCCTGGAGCGTCTCTCCGCCCGGCAACTCACTCCATACCGGAATCGCGCCGAGCGCATAGTTGCCGATCAGTGCCGCTATGAGCGCGATCGTCGCTGCCGGAAGTCGCCACCGGTCCCGCAGGCGCGCGCCGCCGAGCACCGTCGCTGCGATCAGCGGCGGGATCTCGGCGGCCGTGTAGTGGAAGTGGATCGACGTCTGGGTCGGCGTCGCCGACAACAGGTTCAAGAGGAGCGCGGGCAGCGCCGCGAGCGCGATCGGCGCGAGCAGGCACAACCCCGCGAGTGGCAGGACGAGGTCGAGCAGGTAGTGCACGCCCGCGTGGTCGAACGTCAGCCGGAGCAGCGCGGGTGGATCGTGCAGAGCCGCCCGCGCCTCGCTGTACCGCCCCGAGAACGTGCTCTGCCCGGCGCCGAAGTGCGGGATCACGATGCCGACCGCGATCGTCGTCCACGCGACACCCGCGGTTGCGATCACGGCGCCGACAGCACGCCGGTCGTGGGCCAGCGCGTACCAGACGCCGAAGCCGGCGAGCACGAGTGGAACATCCTCGCGGCAGATCGACGCCAGCAGCGCGAACACCGCGAACGGCACGAGCCGGTCCTCGTCGAGGTACCAGAACGCGAAGAGGAGCGCAGGCATCGCGAGGCCACCGGGGTGGAACTCGTTCAGCGCCAGCCAGGTCGTCGGCGGGTACACGAGATAGGCGAGCGCGAACCCGACTCCGGCGCGGTGCGAAGCGAAATGCTTGCGTGCCAGCCGGTACACGGGCAGCGCGCCGAGCGCGATCGCCACTGCCTGCGCGACGAGCAGGAGGTCGGGGCTCGGCCACAGCCACCAGAGCGGCGCGAACAGCATCAGCACCGGGTCGATGTGCGCGCCGAGGCGGAGCGCCTGCTCGCCGGTGAGGGTCGTGACGCGGAGCGGATGGCCGTGCGCCGTCGACCACACCGCCTGCACCATGTTCCCCAGGTCGAACCGGCCCGTCTCGAACGAGCGGTGGCGAAGCATCGAGAGCGCGCCGAAGCCACCCGCGAATGCGGCGATCGCCGTCCAGACGGCTAGACGAGCTCTTCGATCAGCGCGCGCCATCGTGCGCCGAGTATCGCCTCGCTCGCTCGCTCGCGATATGCGGTCAGGCCTGCGGTGCCGATCCGGCGGGCAAGCTCGGGGTCGCCGGCGAGCCGGCGCAGCGCGACGACGAGCGCGTTCGGGTCGGCAGGTGGAACGAGCAGCGCGCTCTCTCCGTCGCCGAGCAGCTCGCGCGCGGCGGGCGTGTCCGCGGTGACGACCGGGACGCCACACGCGAGGGCCTGAAAGACCTTGTTCGGGATCACGCGCCGAGCCTTCGCGGACGTCCCGAAGATCCCGAGGGCACAGCCCGCGCGCCGAAGCTCGCCCGGCAGGAGCTCGTAGTCCAGCCACGCGCGATGCTCGACGTTCGCCGGGCTGTCCCGCAGCAGGTCATCGAGCTGACCGCTGCCGACGACGCGGAACGTCAGCTCCGGCGCCCGCCGCGCCGCCTCGAGGATCGTCTCCAGCCCGTGCAGCGGGATCAGCTTGCCGACGAACAGGCAGCTGAACGCCGCCGGCTGTTCCCACCCCGGGCCGAACAGGCGCTCTTCCGCGCCGACGAAGCACACCGCGACGCGCCGCGCGCCGAGGTCGCGAAAGAACTCGCCTTGCGCCTGCGTGTCGGCGACGACGAGATCGGCGGCGCGAAAGGCGGCGCGATCGACCGCGCGCAGCACGCGCGCCGCTCGCGAGCCCGGTGCGAATCGAGCGCGGTCTTCGACGAGCGTGTCGGCAAGCGAGACGAGCGGATTGAAGACGACCGGCCGCCCGTGCGCGATGCGCTTCGCCGCGGGTAGATCGAAGTGTCCCGGGTAGCCGACGACGACCGCGTCGAAGTCCGCGCGCGTGCGCCTGAGCAGAGCAAGCTCAGCGCGCGCGAGCCGCAGCGCAGCTCCCGCTCCCGCGGCGAACTTGTGCTCTCGGCCCTCCCACACCGGGACGTGCCGCTCGACGACCTCCACGCCGGCGTTGCGCAGGCACGAGATCACCTGCGCGTTGCGTGGGTAGTCGCGCTCGTACGTGCCGAAGTAGAGGACGCGCTGCAGCGCCGCTACGAGAGCACTTCCTCGACGTGCACGTCGCGCTGCTCGCGGGCGACCGCGCGTTCCTCGTGGTGGCTCGTGATCATCTCGCTGATCAGCCCGAGGGTGAAGAACTGCATCCCGACGACGACGAGCAGGACGCCGAGCGTGAGCAGCGGCCGCTGTCCGATCGCATGGCCCGTGAGCTTGACGATCGTCAGGTAGACGAGCAGTACGACACCGGAGCCGCCGAGTAGCAGCCCGAGCCCGCCGAAGAGGTGCAGCGGCCGGTGCCGGTAGCGCCCCATGAACGAGACCGTGAGCAGATCGAGGAAGCCGCGGAGATAGCGCTCGAGCCCGTACCGCGAGCGTCCGTGCTCACGCGGCCGGTGATTCACCGGTAGCTCCGCCACGCGGTAGCCCTGCTCGTGCGCGAGCACCGGAATGAACCGATGCAGCTCGCCGTAGAGAACGAGGCTGCGCGCGACTTCCCCGCGGTAAGCCTTGAGGCCGCAGTTCATGTCGTGCAGGCGAAGCCCGGACATCCAGCCGGCGACCCAGTTGAAGAGCTTCGACGGGACGCGGCGCGACAACGGGTCGCGGCGCCGCGCTTTCCAACCCGACACGAGGTCGAAGCCTTCCTCGAGCTTCGCGAGCAGGCGCGGAATCTCGGACGGATCGTCCTGGAGGTCGCCGTCGATCGTGACGACGCGGTCGCCCGCGGCCTGCGCGAATCCGGCAGCGAGCGCGGCGGCTTTGCCGAAGTTGCGGCGCATGCGCACGACGCGCACGTTGCCCTCTCGCGCATGGAGCCGGGTCAGCGCGCTGAACGATTCGTCCGTCGACCCGTCGTCCACGTACACGGCCTCCCACTCCTCGCCGAGCGGGTCGAGCGAGGCCTGCAGCTCCTCGTGCAGCAGCGCGATGCTGCGTTCCTCGTTGTGGAGGGGGACGACGACGGAGATCACGGCCCTAGTATGCGTCCGCCATGGCAGCCCTGCTCACGTTCGACGAGGCGTTGCGGGAGGTCCTCGCGCGCGTCCAGCCTGTCGCGACCGAGCGCGTTTCGCTGACGGAGGCCGCCGGGCGGGTGTTGGCGGAGGATGCACGGGCCGCCGTCGACCTGCCGCCGTTTCCGAGCTCCGCGATGGACGGCTTTGCCGTGCGCGCAGCCGACACGCCGGGAACGCTGCCCGTCGTTTTCCGCATCGCGGCGGGGCGGCCCGCGACGCAGCAGCTCGGGCCGGGTGAGGCCATGGCGATCGCGACCGGCGGCGTCGTCCCCGACGGTGCCGATGCCGTCATCCCCATCGAGTATGTTGTCGAACATGACAACTCAGTCCAGATCGCGGAGGCTGTTTCGGTGGACCTGCACGTGCGCCCGCGCGGCGGCGACCTTGCTGCGGGGGACGTCGTCGTTCCCGCCGGCACGATCCTGCGTCCCGCGGAGCTCGGCGCGCTGGCGGCCGCCGGCGTTCGCGACGCCGTCTGTGCAATGCGCCCGCGCGCGGCAGTCGTCTCGACCGGGACCGAGCTGCGCTCGCCGGGCGAGTCACTCGAGCCGGGCCAGATCTACGAGGCGAACGGCGCCATGCTCGCGGCGGCCCTTGCGTCTGCCGGGGCGATGGTCATCCCGGTCGCCTCCGCCGCGGACGACGAGGGAGCACACCGATCGGCGCTCGAGCGCGGGCTTCGGGCGGACCTGCTGGTGACGTCCGGCGGCGTCTCCGTCGGGCCCCACGACCTCGTGCGCAAGATCGAGGCGGAGCTCGGCGTCGAGGAGGTCTTCTGGAAGGTTGCGGTGAAGCCCGGCAAGCCGCTCTCCTTCGGCGTGCGCGATCGCACGCTCGTGTTCGGCCTGCCGGGAAACCCCGTCTCGTCGCTCGTCTGCTTCGAGCTCTTCGTGCGGCCGGCGGTCCTGGCGCTGCAGGGAGCACGCGAGCCGGGGCCGGAGTTCCGGCCCGGCGCGCTCGCCGTGCCCGTACGCCGGAATCCCGAACGGGACGAGTTCCTGCGTGCCCGGGTGCGCGTCGACGAAGGACGCGTAGTGCTCGAGCCGTTGACCGGCCAGGAGTCGCACATGATCGCGCGCGCGGCGGCCGCCGACGCGCTCGTGCTCGCACCCCGAGGCGAGGGCGAGCTCGCCGCCGGGACGGCCGCGAGCTACCTGCCGCTCCGTTAGAGATCCGCGGCGTCCGTCTCGGGGACTGCGCGAATTCGCGCGCGCCGCCGCGTGCGCGAGGTGAGAATCGCGTGCCGGATCGTTCGCCTGATCGGTCCCAGCGGAGGCCGCTCTTCGGCGCGCGGGTAGGGCGCGTACCGTCCGCCGGCGAGCGCGGCGAGCTGTGCCGCGGCCGCCGCCCAGACGACGCACAGCGCGAGTGCCGAGAAGGGCACCCGGCCGACTGCTCCGAGCTGCAGCAGGTACCACGGTGCGTCGAGGCCAAGGCCGAAACGGTCCGCGAACTCCCAGACGAGCAGAGCCGGTCCGCCGAGGCCCGCGAGCCAGGTCGCGGCCCTCGCGGTGACCGGACGATCGCTCAGCTGGGGAAGCCACAACCACGCGTGGAGCGACGGCAGGAGGAAGACGAGCGCGAACGCGTTCAGCGACACGAGCAGCAGGGCAACGATCGCAAGCGCGAGCAGCGCGGCGCAGTAACCCGTCAGCTCGTCCTCGCGATCGATCCGGCGCCGCGGACGCAAACGGTCGCGCGTGACGAGCCAGCCCGCGGCGGACAGACCGGTGAAGACCAGCAGCCCGAACACGGGCCAGCTCGTCCCGCTGCCCGACTCCGGTGAGGGCGGCCGGAGCGAGTCGTGCGGCCACAGGCCGGCCAGGCCCAGCAGCTCGAAGACGGCGAGGACGAACAGCCAGAAGAGGACGCGGCTCCGCAGGCTCAGCACCGCCGGCAGCAGGCGCAGCCGCCGCCGCCGCGTGAGCGCGAACAGGTCCACGACCGCGGTCAGGAACGGCAGGAGCGCGGCGACGAGGACGATCGCGATCGCCCAGCCGCGCACGATTCGGGCACCGAAGTAGACGTACGACGACGTCCCCTGCGCTAGCTCGAGGCCCTCGTCGAGCGAGGCGAGCAGCTGCTGGGAGGCGCGGCCGATCTCACCGAGCCTCCTGGCGTGGTTCTTCAGCTCGCCCGGCGTGTCGCCGATGGGGCTCGGCGGGCGGTCGCCGCCGGCGGTCAACGTGACGGCGGACACCCCCTGCGCGAGGAACGGCGCCTGTTCGTAGAAGCTGAACGGAAAGCCGAGATCGAGCAGTTGCCGGGGTGCGCTCGGCCTCTGCGCAGCGTCACGTCCCTGCTCGAGCACGCGCGCGGCGGCGGTGGCGAGCAACCCGGTGCTGGGCATCCGGGGCCGGTCGCCGGAGAACTCGAGCCGGGTGCGGCCGGGGCCGGCAATCGCGTCCAGATCGATCACCGCGACCACGCCGCGCGCCAGCGGGGAGTGCTCCGCGAAGTGCGCGGCGCCGATGCCGCCCAGCGCGCCGCCGTCGGTCGAAAGGAACACGAGTGTGTGCGCGGGCCTGACGCGTCGAGACGTCGACGGTGCCGCCGACGTGCCCGCCGGGTTCGCATACGAGCGCGCGAGCTCGATCAACGCAGCCGTGCCCGAGGCGTTGTCGTTCGCGCCCGCACCGACGCCGCTGTTGTCACGGTGGGCAACGACGACGATCGCCGCCGGCGATCGGCCCGGCACGATCGCCACGAGATTCTGGAAGTGCAGGCGGCCCCGGCCCGCCACCGTCGCCTCAAACGTGTCGGGCCGCACGACGAAGCCGTACGGCCGCAGCTGGTCCGCGAACCACGTGGCAGCCCCGGCCGCGCCCGCCGTTTCGGGTGAGCGGTCCGGATTGTTGCTCGACAGTTCGCGAGCGAGCTGCACGGCGCCCGCGGTGTCGAACGCCGGCGGCAGGTCCGGACGCGGCAGCGGCGCCGGCCGCGTGACCGTGAACGCGGCGAGCAGCAGTGGGAAGGCCACGAGCAGCCACGTCCCGCGGTAGGTGCGCCCGCTGATGGGACGTTCGAGCGAGCCACGCCGCGCGCGGCGCCGGCGGCGCGTGGGCGGGGCGGCGGACATGCCGGGCTATAGTAGGACGGCAGCCCCGTTGTCAGGCAGGCGTGTTATGCCCGAGCCACCGACCATCCTGCTCGTCGACGACGAGGACGCCGTCCAGAAGCTCCTCACGTACCCGCTCGAACGCGACGGATTCCGCGTCGTGTCGGCACGCGACGGCGAGGAGGCGCTCGAGCGCTTCGGCGCGGAGAACCCGGATCTCGTCGTCCTCGACATCATGCTCCCGCATCTCGACGGGCTCGAGGTCTGCAAACGCCTGCGCGCCCGCAGCACTGTCCCGATCATCATGCTCACGGCGCGGGACGACGAGCTGGACAAGGTCGTCGGGCTCGAGCTCGGCGCGGACGACTACATCACGAAGCCGTTCTCGATCCACGAGTTCCGGAGCCGCGTGCGCGCGCTCCTCCGCCGGGCGAAGCTGCCGCCGTACCAGGGCGAGGACGGCGACGAGCTGATCTCGTCAGGGCCACTGCGAATCGACCTGGGCCGGCGGACGGTGGAGCTGGACGGAAGGTCTGTGCAGCTCACGTACGTCGAGTTCGAGCTGTTGCGGACGATGGCGTCCCATCCCGGACGCGTGTTCTCGCGGAAGATGCTCCTGGAAGCGCTCTGGGGTGGCTCTGACTACCGCGAGCCGCGCACGATCGACGTGCACGTCCGCCATCTGCGCGAGAAGCTCGAGCGTGACCCGCGCGAGCCGGAGTTCATCCACACGGTGCGCGGCGTCGGCTATCGGTTCCGGGAGCGATGAATCCGTTCAAGAGCGTTGGGGCGCGGCTGAGCCTGGCGCTCGTCTTCGTCGTCGCCCTGGCGCTCGCGCTCGTCTATCTGATCGTCGTCCCCTCGCTCCGGCAGCGGCTCGTGGACTCGAAAGTGAAGCAACTTCGGGACGCGCTCCCCTCGATCGCGACGGAGGTCTCGCGGACGGAGTTCGACTTCGCGGACCGGATGCAGCTCTGGTCCTCGAGGGCCGGCGACGCGCGCGTCGTCATCTACGGGAACGGCGCCCCGGCATCGGGGCGCAAGACCGTGTCGCTCACGGTCTTCGCGGATTCGCACACCGTCAAATCGGCCGACGTCGTCTCGGACGCCGTCGCGCAGAGGGCGGCCGACGGCCTGACCGAGTCAGCCGGAACCGTTCGCCGCGGCGAGACCGAATACGCCGAGGTTGCGAGGGCCGTGCCGATGGTGGCGCTCCCCTCGGGCGGCGTCGTCCTGCTCTCCGCCTCCCTCCAGGACGCGCAGGCGAACGTCCACACGGTGCAGCGCCGCCTCCTCGAAGCGGGCGTGCTCGCACTGGGACTGGCCCTTGTGATCGGCTACGGGGCGGCCTCTGTGTTCGCCCGCCGGATCAGGCGGCTGGAGGAAGCAGCGGAACGGATCGCGGCCGGGCGGTTCGACGAGCCTGTGATCGACCGCAGCGCGGACGAGCTCGGTGAGCTGGCGCGAGCGTTCGACCGGATGCGCCTGCGCCTTTCGCAGCTCGAGCGGGCGCGGCGCGAGTTCATCGGCAACGCGTCGCACGAGCTGCGGACGCCGCTCTTCTCGCTGGGCGGATTCATCGAGCTCCTGACCGATGAGGAGCTCGACGACTCGACCCGCCGCGAGTTCCTCGCGACCATGCGGGAGCAGGTTGACCGGCTCCAGCGGCTCGCCGAGGACCTGCTCGACCTGACCCGTCTCGACGCGGGGCGCATGCACATCGAGCGGCGCCCCATCGACCTGCGCGAGCTCGCCCAGGATCTCCACGACGAGTTTCGCGCAGTTGCGCTGGCGACGGGCCACGAGCTCGAGCTCGACGCGGAGGAGGCTCGCGCACTCGGCGACGAGGAGCGGATCCTGCGGATCGGCCGTGCGCTCCTGGAGAACGCGCTCAAGCACACGCCGCCGGGCACCGGCGTGTCAGTGCGCTCGAACGGGCGGTCCCTCGTCGTCGCGGACGAGGGCCCCGGCATCCCGCCCGAGCACGCCGGCCACGTCTTCGACCGGTTCTACCGCGTCGACGGGGCGCGGGCGTCGGGCAGCGGGCTCGGCCTGGCGATCGCGCGCGAGCTCGCCGAGGCCATGGACGGCACGCTCGAGCTCGAGTCGTCCGGCGGAGGCACGAGGTTCACGCTCCGGCTGCCGCCCGCGTCGGTCGAAAGCGATGTGCGCCTGTCGCCCGTCTACTAGCCTCGGGGCGTTTTCCCGTGAAAACCCTGCGTTTGGTTCCGGCCGCGGAGGCAAGAACCAGCCTCTGGACGAGGCAGGAATGGTTCCGGCTCGGTTAGTATAGAAAAGCGCAGGTTTAGGCTGACAAACCTGCGGGTAGGGGACGAACACCACATGGCGATCGCCAACCACACGGCCGAGACCTCGCCGGATGCGCGCGACCGCCGCGTCGTTCGGCTCACGATTCCCGCCCGGCCGGAGTACATCACCCTCTGCCGCCTGGCGCTCACCGGGCTGGCGCGCCTGCGCCCGATCTCGGACGAGCTCGTCGCCGACCTCAAGCTCGCCCTGACCGAGGCCGCTTCGAACTCCGTCCGGCATGCGTACGGCGGCGGGAACGGGTGCGTCGAGATCGCGTACGAGCTGTACGGCGACCGGCTCGTGATCGAGGTGAACGACGAGGGCGAGGGCTTCGATCCGGCGGAGGACGGCGACCTCGGCGACCTCGAGAACCTGACCGAGGGAGGCCTCGGCATTGCCATCATCCGCGCGATTGCCGACGAGTTCGCGCTCACTCGTGGTCCTAAGGGCCGCGGCTCGCGGTTACGCTTCGCCAAGGTCCTCACGGCCTAACACTTGTTGCAACTCGTCAACGTCGGACACAAGTCGCTCGGCGACTATGCCTCGCTCGCAACGCGAGGCCTGATGGACGAGATCCGGGCGCTGGCGGAGCCGCTCGCCGGCAAGCGCGTCCTGCATCTGTCGGCGACCGCCTTCGGCGGGGGCGTTGCGGAGATCAACTACACGCTCGTGCCCCTGATGCAGGATGCGGGCCTCGAGGTCGAGTGGCGCGTCATCCGCGGCGCCGACGACTTCTTCAACGTGACGAAGACGATCCACAACGCGCTCCAGGGGAATCCGCACGGCCTGAGCGATTCGCATCGCGAGATCTTCCACCGCTACCAGGAGATGAACGCCCGAGACCTCGTAGACGACTATGACTTCGTCGTCGTGCACGATCCGCAGCCCGTCGGCGTGATCGACCGCTTCCCGGACTCGAAGGCACAGTGGATCTGGCGCGGCCACATCGATTTCTCGACGCCGAACCCGGATGTGCTCGGGTTTCTGCTGCCCTCGATCGCGCGCTACGACGCGACGATCTTCCACCTCCCGGAATACGCGCCCCGTGCGCCCGGGCTGCCGCGGGCGTACATCTGGCCGCCGGCGATCGACCCGCTCGCCCCGAAGAACATGGCGCTCTCGGCCGAGGACGCTGCCTACATCGTCGACCAGTTCGGCATCGACGTCGAGCGCCCCTTGCTCACGCAGGTGTCCCGCTTCGATCCGTGGAAGGACCCGCTCGGCGTCATCGACGCGTATCGAATCGTCAAGAAGGAGATCCCCGAGGTACAGCTCGCCCTTGTCGGCTCGATGGCGCACGACGACCCCGAGGGCTGGGACTACTACAACAGCACCGTCGAGTACGCGGACGGCGACCCCGACGTCTACATCCTCTCGAACCTCAACAACGTCGGCTCCGTCGAGGTGAACGCGTTCCAGGTGCATTCGAGGGTCGTGATCCAGAAGTCGATCCGCGAGGGGTTCGGCCTCACGGTCAGCGAGGCGCTCTGGAAGGCGCGGCCCACCGTGGCAGGGCGCGTCGGCGGCATCGTCGTCCAGATCTCGGACGGCGAGACCGGCCGGCTCGTCGATTCCGCCGAGGAGTGTGCGGCGGCGTGCCTCGAGGCGCTTCGCGACCCGGTGGCCGCCCGCGAGCGCGCGCTGCGCGGGAAGGAGTACGTGCGGACGCATTTCCTCAGCCCGCGCCTGCTTCGAGACTGGCTCACGCTCTTCAATCGCCTGACCGGCAACGACACCGGCGTCGAGCTCGCCACCGTCGGCGCGGAATAGCCCACCCGCCGGGGATAGGGTCCCGGCATGGCGGCCCGCCGGAATCTGATCGTCGTCTCCAACCGCGGCCCCGTGACGTTCACGTGGAGCGGCGGCGAGCGTGTCCCGCGCAGAGGCGGCGGCGGTCTCGTCACGGCGCTGCGCAGCCTCGTGCTGCACCACGACGTGACGTGGATCGCAAGCGCGATGTCCGACGAGGATCGTGTTGTCGCTTTGGACAACAAAGGCGGGGCCTTCGAGGAGTCCGCCCGCGACGGCTCGACCTACCGCCTGCGGCTGATCGCGCACGACGAGCAAGCGTACGACTGGTACTACAACGTGATCGCCAACCCGACGCTGTGGTTCCTGCAGCACCACCTCTGGGATCTCGCGACCGCCCCGAGCATCGACCACGGCGTGCACCATGCGTGGCTGGAGGGCTATGTGCCGGTCAATCGCGCGTTCGCCGACGCGGTGCTCGACGAGGTCGAGCGCGATCCGCACGCGTCGGTGTTCTTCCACGACTATCACCTCTACGTGGCGCCTCGTATCGTTCGCGACGCGCGGCCGGACACGCGCCTCGTCCAGTTCGTGCACATCCCGTGGCCGGGATCGGACTCCTGGTCCGTGCTGCCGGTCGAGATCAGGCGCGCGATTCACGACGGTCTGCTCGCGAACGACGTCGTCGGCTTTCACACGCGCCGCTGGCGGCGCAACTTCATGCGTGCGGCGGAGGACATCGTCGGCGCGGTTCCCGACTGGGCGAACGACGTTCTCGGCTACGAGGGGCGCAGGATCGCCGTCACCGCCTCGCCGATCTCGGTCGACCCCACGGAGTTCGACGAGCTCGCGCACAGCCCGGCCGTGCTCGAGGCCGGCCGCAAGCTCGAACAGCATCGGCCGGAGACGATGATTCTCCGCGTCGACCGCACCGACCCCTCGAAGAACATCGTGCGCGGCTTTCGCGCGTTCGAGCTGTACCTCGACGCGCATCCGGAGATGCACCGGCGTGTCGGGCTCGTTGCGCTGCTCGATCCCTCGCGTCAGGAGATCCCCGAGTACGCCGAGTACGTCGGCGCGATCCAGCGCGAGGCGCGCCGCGTGAACGACCGCTTCCAGCAGGACGGCTGGATGCCGATCGACCTGCAGATCAGCGACAACTTTCCACGCGCCGTCGCCGCCTACAAGGACTTCGACGTCCTATTCGTGAACGCGATCTTCGACGGGCTGAACCTGGTCGCCAAGGAGGCACCGCTCGTGAACGAGCGCGACGGCGTGCTCATCCTCTCGGAGAACGCGGGAGCGCACGAGGAGCTCGGCGACTGGGCGCTGTCGATCAACCCGTTCGACGTCTCCGGTCAGGCCGATGCGATCCACCGCGCCGTCGAGATGCCCCCCGACGAGCGGCGCGACCGGATCGAGGCGATCCGGGCGTGGGTGCGTGAGCACGACCTCGCGGCGTGGATCGACCAGCAGCTCCAGGCGCTTGACGCCGAGTCACTAGAGTCTCCGGTGTGACCGCCCTCGCCCACGGGCGCGGATGAGCGAGCTCTCGCATGTCTCGGAGGCCGGCGACGTCCGGATGGTGGACGTCGGCGCCAAGCCGCTCTCGCGGCGCCGCGCCGTCGCGTCCGCTCGCGTGCGCATGTCCGCGGAGACCGCTGGTCGGCTGCGCGATCTGCCGAAGGGCGATGCGCTGGTCACCGCGCAGCTCGCGGGAATCATGGCTGCGAAGCGAACGGCTGAGCTGATTCCGCTCTGTCATCCGCTGCCGTTGACGCACGTCGACGTGTCCGTCGACGTCGGCGAAGGCGCCGTCGAGATCGTCGCGTCCGCCGAGACGACGGCGCAGACCGGAGTCGAGATGGAGGCGCTGACGGCTGCGGCGATCGCCGCGCTCACGATCTACGACATGGCCAAGGCGGTCGACAGGGAGATGGTCGTCGAGGACGTGAAGCTCGTGGAGAAGACGAAGTCGTGAAGGCCGCGGTGCTCACGGTCTCCGACGGTGTCGCAGCCGGCGAGCGCGAGGACGCAAGCGGCGACGAGCTCGAGGGGCTGCTCGCCGAGGACGGCTACGACGTCGAGCGCCGTGTCGTTCCGGACGAGCGCGAGCAGATCTCGGTCGCGATCCGCGAGCTCGCCGCCGAGGCGCGGCTCGTGCTCACGACGGGCGGCACCGGAGTCGCGCAGCGCGACGTGACGCCAGAGGCCACGAGCGGCACGCTCGATCGTGAGGCGCCGGGAATCGCCGAGGCGATTCGCGCGGACTCGATCGCGAAGACACCGCATGCGTTGCTGTCCCGCGGCGTCGCCGGGACGATCGGGCGGAGTCTCGTCGTCAATCTTCCCGGGTCGCCCGGCGGCTGCCGTGACGGCTACGCGGTCATCCGGCCGGCGCTCGAACATGCGCTGCGGCTGCTCGCGGACGAAGCAACCGCACATCGCCAGACATGACGACCGCCGCCGCCGTCCTGCCGGCTCGGTTTGCGCGGCTCGTGAAGATCGAGCACACGCTGTTCGCATTGCCGTTCGCGTACGTCGGCGCGCTGCTCGCCGTGCGCGACGTTCCGTCCGCGCACGATCTCCTGTGGATCACGTTGGCGATGGTCGGCGCTCGCTCGCTCGCGATGGGCTTGAACCGGCTGATCGACGCGCAGATCGACGCGCGCAATCCGCGTACCGCCGCGCGTGAGCTGCCGGCGGGGCTGCTGACGCCGGCGCAGGTCGCCCTCTTCTGTTTGGGCGCGCTCGCGCTGTTCCTGATCGCCGTCTTCCAGCTCAGCCACATCGTGCGCTGGCTGTGGCCGATTCCGGTCGCGGGATTCGTGATCTATCCGTACCTCAAGCGGTTCACGTGGCTCTCCCACCTGTGGCTCGGCGCCGTCGACGGGCTCGCGCCCGTCGGCGCGTGGGTGGCGATCACAGGCAGGCTGCCGCTCGAGGCGTGGGAGCTCGGCGGAGCCGTCGCGCTCTGGGTCGCCGGCTTCGACCTCTTCTACTCGCTCTTCGACGTCGAGGTCGACCGGCGCGAGGGGCTGCATTCGGTCGCGACCCGGTTCGGTGTCCGCGGCGCGTTCTGGGGCGCGCGGGCGATGCACGCGCTCACCGTCCTCCTGCTGGCGCTCGCGGGCCTCGGGCTGGACCTCGGCGCGTGGTACTGGCTCGGCGTTGCGGTGGTGGCGGTTCTGCTTGCGGTCGAGCACGCGCTCGTCTCGCCGAACGATCTCCGGCGGCTCAACGCGGCGTTCTTCACGATGAACGGCGTGATCAGCGTCGTCTTCTGCGTCTTCGTGCTCGCGGAGGTCGTGTCGTGATCCGCGCCCGCGGTCTGTCGATGCGGTACGGCGCGAAGCGCATCTTCGACAAGGTGGAGCTCGACGTCGAGCGCGGCGGCTTTGTCCTCGTCACGGGACCGAACGGCTCCGGCAAGACAACACTGCTGCGCCTTGTCGCGGGACTTGTCGCGCCAAGCGCGGGCGAGATCGCGGTCGACGTGGACCGCGGCCGGCTCGGCTTCCTCGCGCACGAGGCGCTCGTCTACCGTGAGCTGACCGCGCTCGAGAACCTCGATCTGTACGGGCGCCTCTACCGCGTGGCGGAGCGGCGCGAGCGGATCGGCATGCTGCTCGAGCGCTTCGATCTCTGGGACGCGCGCAACGAGCGCACCGCGTCGTTCTCACGAGGGATGCTGCAGCGGCTCGCGCTCTGCCGCGTGTTGCTCCACGAGCCGGAGCTCGTGCTCCTCGACGAGCCCTTTGCCGCACCGCGTCGTTCTCACGAGGGATGCTGCAGCGGCTCGCGCTCTGCCGCGTGTTGCTCCACGAGCCGGAGCTCGTGCTCCTCGACGAGCCCTTTGCCGGCCTCGACAGCGAAGGCGCGGAGCTGCTCGACCGCGAGCTGGCTGTCCGGCACGGCCGGGCGACCTTCCTCGTCGCGACGCACGAGCCGGAGCAGCTCGCGCCGCTCGCGACCGGACGGCTGGCGTTCACATGAGCGGCTACTTCGCGGACGGGGCGGCGCTCGCGCGTAAGGATCTGCTGCTCGAGCGCTTCGATCTCTGGGACGCGCGCAACGAGCGCACCGCGTCGTTCTCACGAGGGATGCTGCAGCGGCTCGCGCTCTGCCGCGTGTTGCTCCACGAGCCGGAGCTCGTGCTCCTCGACGAGCCCTTTGCTCACGTTCCTCGCGCTCGCGGAGATCATCGCGCTGCCGCTCTTCGCGCTGTTCTTCTCGGGAATCGACGCCGGGACCGTCGCAGCGGTCGCTCTCGCCGACGTGGGCATCTGCGCCGTCGGCGTGTTCGTGGCGGCGATGTCGATCGCGACGCGGGCGCGCGAGCTCCTGCTGCCGGTGATCTTCCTGCCGCTCGCAATTCCGGTGATCGTGGGCGGTGTCGGCGCGAGCGTGACGGATTCGCCCGGGCGCTACTTCGCGTTTCTCGCGCTCTACGACGCCCTCTTTGCGACAATCTGTTGGGCCTCTTTTGAGTACGTGGTTACGGAATAACGCACTCGTTGCGTCGGCCGCGCTCGCCGCCGTGCTGCTCGGCGCTGCGATCGCAATGATCGGGTTCTACGTCCCGCTCGACCAGGACGGGCTGAACCAGATGATCTTCTACTTCCACGTGCCGATTGCCGTCACGGCGTACGCGTGCTTCGGCTGGGGCGCGTGGAAGGGCTTCTTGCATCTCTGGAAGCAAAAGCCCGGGGCCGACCTCGAGAGCTACGTCGCGATCCACCAGGGTGTGATCTTCGCCGCGCTGACGCTCGTGACGGGTTCGATCTGGGGCAGGTACCGCTGGGGCCAGTGGTGGCTCTGGAGCTCGAAGCAGCTCGTGCTCTTCCTCGTGCTCTTCCTGTTCTACGCGGCGTACTTCATGTTGCGGTTCTCCGTCGAGCCCGGCCCGCGCCGCGCGAACCTCTCCGCCGTCTACGCAATCTTCGGCGTCGTGCTGATCCCCGTCAGCTTCCTCGCGATCCGCCTGGCGAGCGACTACATCCACCCCGTCGCGTTCGACAAGCACGGACCGCAGATGGCCGACTCGCAGTTCCTCACCTTCTGCGTCTCGCTTGCGGCGATGCTCTCGCTCTTCTCGGCGCTGTACCGGCTGGAGCTCGCCGGAAAGAGGATCGACGCGCACCTGCGCGAGCTGCGGGAGCTGCTCGGATGACGACGGAGGAGAAGTACGTCGCCGCCGCATACCTCGTCGTCTTCCTCGTCGTGCTCGTGTACCTGCTGATCCTCTCCGCGAAGGTCGCCCGGCTCGAGCGGACGCTCGCCGAGCTCGTCGAGCGTGCGAGGGCGCGTGGCTGAGCTGCTCTTCTGGCCCGCGCTGATCGCGTACGGCGAGGCGGCGTTCGCGTACTTCGGCGAGACGCGCGCGCCGGGATTGCCCGGTCGGCTTGCGACATGGGGCGTGCGGCTCGGCTGGCTCGCGCAGACGGCGCTGCTCGTCGCACAGGCGGCGCGCGCGGACGGCTTCCCGTGGGCGACCTGGGCCGGCTCGCTGAATCTCTTCGTCTGGCTCGTCGTCACCGCGTACCTCATCTGGGGCTGTCGCGCGCGTTTTCGGCTGCTCGGGCTGGCCGTGACCCCGCTCGCGGCAGTGCTGTTCGTTGTCGCGCGCCTCGGCGGCGGAACCGAGCTCGGCTCGCGCAGCCACTACTCGAACGTCTTCCTCGTCCTTCACGTCGGCCTCGTGCTGACGGCGTTTGCAGGCTTCACGCTGGCCGCCGGCCTCGCCGCCGTCTACCTGTTCCAGGAGCGAAGGCTGAAGCGGCACGACGCGGCCATCCTTCGCATTCCGGCGCCCGCGCTGCAGACGCTCGACGGGCTCGGCGGCCGCACGATCCTCGTCTCGCTGCCCGCGCTGACGCTCGGAATGCTCGTCGGACTCGTTCGCCTCGAGGAGAACGGCGGCGGCATCGATGCGCTGATGGCCGTGACGCTCGCGACGTGGGTCGCGTACGGCTCCTACGTCGCGCTTCGCTACCGCTACGGCTGGCAGGGCCGGCGGACTGCCTACCTCGCCCTGGCTGCGTTCGCGCTCGTCATCGTCGTCCGGCTCGCGCTCCCCGCGACGCATTTCGCATGAAGCTCTCCCTCGTCGGCATCTCGCATCGTCACGCTCCCGTCGAGGTGCGCGAGCGCGTTGCGCTCGACGCGCGCCGGGCCGCGGCGCTTGCGCGCGAGCTTGCGCAGGACGGCGGCGAATGCGTGTGCCTGTCGACATGCAATCGCACCGAGCTGTACACGGTCGGCGACGACGCCGAGGCGAGCGCGCTCGATGCGCTTCGTGCACTGGGCGGCGACGAGGTCGCCGCGCTGTCGTACCGTCTCTCGGATCAGGCGGCGGCGCTGCATCTCTTTCGGGTCGCAGCGGGACTCGACTCGCTCGTGCCCGGCGAGGGCGAGATTCTCGGCCAGGTCCGCGCGGCGTACGAGTCCGGCGCACCGGGGTCGCTCTTGAACAGGCTCTTTCACGACGCGCTGCACGCGGGGAAGAAGGCGCGTTCGCAGACGACGATTGCGGAGAGCCCGGCGTCTGTGTCGTCCGCAGGCGCTGCGCTTGCGCAGCAGGTGTTCGGCGATCTCAGAGGCCGCCGCGCGCTAGTCGTCGGCGCCGGCAAGGTCGGCGAGCTTGCCGCGCGAAGCCTCGCGGCGCGCGGCGCCGAGTTCGTCGCGGTGGCGAACCGCTCCGACGAACGCGGCCGCGAGCTCGCACAACGCCTCGGTGCAGAGGCGGTGCCGCTGGAGCGCCTTGCAGACGAGCTCGTCTCCGCCGACGTTGCGGTCGCCTGCACGAGCGCGCCGGAATTCCTCATCGGGCCCGAGGACATTCGCGAGCGCAAGGGCCGGCCGCTCTTTCTCATCGATCTCGCCGTTCCGCGTGACATCGATCCCGCGGTCAACGAGATCGACGGGTGCTACCTCTACGACATCGACGATCTCGAAGCCGTCGTCGAAGCAAGCCTTTCCGGCCGGCGGCGCGAGGCGGAGCGCGCCGAGGCGATCGTCGCCGAGGAAGCCGAGCGGTTCCGCGCGTGGCAGGCCTCCCTCGACGTCGTCCCGACGATCGCGTCTCTGCGCGCGCGCGCCGAGG
>WNGE01010944.1_pt1 | contig 18424 bp, 18 predicted proteins | sample 5400651 | NCBI WGS metagenome assembly WNGE01 (sample SAMN13153370, study PRJNA577476) | soil metagenome | isolation source: 60 cm soil or saprolite under grassland replicate 2 | place: USA:California | collected 2016-06-15
GCTCCCAGGCACAGGACGGTCTTCGCGTGCGCGGAGTGCGGCCACGCCTCGCCCAAGTGGCTCGGCCAGTGCCCGGCGTGCCGGCAGTGGAACACGCTGCACGAGGAGGTCGCGGTCGCGGCGAGCGGCGCGCACGGGCCCTCCCGCGGCTTCGGCGCCGCCGAGCGCGCCACGCGCCCCGTGCCGCTGCACGAGGTCACCGCCAGCGAGGAGGCGCGGCTGCGCACCGGCATCGGCGAGCTCGACCGCGTGCTCGGCGGCGGCGTCGTGCCGGGCTCGCTCGTCCTGCTCGGAGGCGACCCCGGGATCGGGAAGAGCACGCTCATGCTGGCCACGCTGGAGCGCCTCGCCCGCGCGACGCCGGACAGGCCCATCTTGTACGTCTCCGGCGAGGAGTCGGCGCGACAGATCAAGATGCGCGCCGATCGCCTGGGGGTCGCGGCGGCGAACCTGCACCTCTTCCCGGAGACGGACGCGGTGAAGGTGCTGCACGCCGCCGAGCAGCTCGCGCCGGCGGTGGTGGCGGTGGACTCGATCCAGACGCAGTACCTCCCCGAGCTCCTCTCGGCGCCGGGGACGGTGACGCAGATCCGCGAGGTGACGGCGCGGCTCATGGCCTACGCCAAGACGACGGAGACGCCCACCTTCCTCGTCGGCCACGTCACGAAGGACGGCGCCATCGCGGGGCCGCGCGTCCTCGAGCACATGGTGGACACGGTCCTCTACTTCGAGGGCGGCGGCGCGCACCCGTACCGCGTGCTGCGCGCGCACAAGAACCGCTTCGGCTCGGCGAGCGAGATCGGCGTCTTCGAGATGAAGGCGGGCGGGCTCGCGGAGGTGCCGAACCCGTCCGCGCTCTTCCTCTCCGAGCGGCCGGAGGACGCGCCCGGGAGCGCCGTCGCCGCGGCCCTCTCCGGGACGCGCACCCTCCTCGTCGAGGTGCAGGCCCTCGTCTCGCCCACGAGCTTCGGAACGCCGCGCCGCACCGCGCTCGGCGTCGACTCGAACCGCGTCGCGCTCCTCGCCGCGGTGCTCGAGAAGAAGGTCGGGATCGACATCCTCGGCTGCGATCTCTTCGTGAACGTGGCGGGGGGCCTCACGCTGGACGACCCGGCCGCCGATCTCGCCTGCGTCGCCGCGCTCGCCTCGAGCTTCCGAGACCGCGCGCTGCAGGGGCGCACGGTGGTGCTCGGCGAGGTGGGGCTCGCCGGCGAGGTCCGCGCCGTGGCGCAGGCCGAGGCCCGGCTCGCGGAGGCAGCTCGGTTGGGGTTCGCGCGCGCGCTCGTGCCCGCCGGAAACGCGCGGCACGCCGAGGTGCCGAAGGGGCTCGAGGTCGTCGCGGTGGAGACGGTCTCCGACGCGCTGGAGCACCTCTTCCCCTGAGAGCGTGTCGCACGGCCCGTGTCCTTCCCCCCTCAGCGACGGACGCCGGCGGCGACCACCTGCTCCACGTGCGCGCGCGCAGCCTCGTCGAGGCTCGTGAACATGATGCCCATGCCGGTGTGCCCGCTCGACCCCAGTCCCACGCGTACCACGCGACCGCGCGCATCGACGACGCCGCCGGAGAGCGCGAAGCGGAGCCGCACCTTCGTGCCGACCGTGTACGTCACGTCGCAGCGCACGAACACCCCGCTCGTCGAGATGTTCTCGCCCACGTCGGCGAGGAGCTCGCCGCCGGCCTCGTCCTGGTGCTGCACCGTGACCGTGAGGGGCGCGCGGGGTGCACGCTGCGCAAAGCCCGGCCGGTGCGCGTCGACCATGCCGCATTCAACTCCCGGAGCGAGCGGAGTGGCAAGCGCGCGGCGCGGCCCGCGTGTTCAGGCGGCCGAGACGGCCCTCCGCCACTTCGCGAGGTGCCGCTCGCGCTCCTCCACCTTCATCTTCGGCTCGAACCGCTTTCCGACCTTGAACGCCTTCCCGATCTCGTCGCGCGACTGCCAGAACCCGACCGCGAGCCCCGCCAGGAAGGCTGCCCCCAGGGCGGTCGTCTCGAGCATGCGCGGCCGCTCGACGGGCACGCCCAGGAGGTCCGCCTGGAACTGCATGAGCAGGTCGTTCGCCGAGGCGCCGCCGTCCACGCGGAACACCGGGGCGGAGCGGCCCGCGTCCTTCGCCATCGCCTCCGCCAGGTCGTCGATCTGGAAGGCGATGCCCTCCAGCACGGCGCGCGCGATGTGCCCCGGACCCGAGCCGCGGGTGAGCCCGGCGAGGAGGCCGCGCGCCTCCGGCCGCCAGTGCGGCGCGCCGAGCCCGGCGAGCGCCGGGACGAACACCACGTCTCCCGAGTCCTTGACGGTCTTCGCGAGCGCCTCGCTCTCGGCCGCCGACGCGATGAGCTTCAGCTGGTCGCGCAGCCACTGCACCGCCGCCCCCGCGATGAACGCGCTGCCCTCGAGCGCGTAGTGCGTCTCGGGGCCGATCTTCCAGGCGACGGTGGTGAGAAGGCCATGGCGCGACATGATGGGCTCGGGGCCCACGTTCTGGAGCAGGAACGCGCCCGTCCCGTAGGTGCACTTCGCCTCGCCGGGGCGGAAGCAGGCCTGCCCGAAGAGCGCCGCCTGCTGGTCCCCGGCGATGCCGCACACCGGGATCCCGTCCGGCAGCCCGCGGACGTTCTTCGTCGTCCCGTACACCTCGGAGCTGGAGCGGATCTCCGGCAGGACCGCCCGCGGTACCCCGAACAGCTCGAGGAGGGCGCCGTCCCACTGACAGGACCGCAGGTCCATGAGGAGCGTGCGGCTCGCGTTCGAGACGTCGGTGACGTGGGCGGCGCCGTTGGTGAGCCGGAAGACGAGGAAGCTGTCGATGGTGCCGAAGGCGAGCTGGCCCGCCTCGGCCTTCTCCCGCGCGCCGCGCACGTTGTCGAGCAGCCAGCGGACCTTCGTCGCCGAGAAGTAGGGGTCGAGGACGAGGCCGGTCTTCTCCCGGATCGCGTCCTCGCGCCCTTCGCCCTTGAGCTTCACGCACGCGTCGGCGGTGCGCCGGTCCTGCCACACGATCGCGTTGTGGACGGGTTTCCCCGAGCGGCGATCCCAGAGCGCCACCGTCTCGCGCTGGTTGGTGATGCCGATGGCGCCGATCTCGCCGCCGCGCAGCCCGGCCTCGCGCAGCGCGCGCTGCACCGCCGTGTGGACCGAGCCCCAGATGTCGTCGAGCTCGTGCTCGACCCAGCCCGGCTTCGGGAAGATCTGCCGGAACTCGACGTTCACCTTGGCCCGCACCGCGAGCCGGCGGTCGATGATGAGGACCGTCGTGCCCGTCGTGCCCTGGTCGATCGCCATCACGTACGACGCCATCGCCACGCGGTTCCCCCTTCAGTGCCCGCCGCTGCGCGCGGCGGGGATGCTCTCGAAGAAGCGCGCCACCGCCTCGGCACACAGGTCGCGCTCGACGTCGATGCCCACCAGGTGGAAGCTGCGCTCGAGGACCAGCAGCTCGGCCGGCCCGCTGCCGATACGGCGGGCGACGCGGCGCACGCCGCCGAGCGTCACGGTGTGATCGTGCCCCCCCGCGACGACGATCGCCGGCGCGGCGATGCCGGGCAGGAGCCGGTCCACGTGGCGCGCCAGGTCGACGAGCTCGCCCACCGCCGAGAGCGGCACGGCCTCGAGCCCGGGGTTCCGGCGGCGCATCTCGAGGTCGCGTACGTCGGACCCCGCCACCTTGGGCACCGGCGGGAGGAGGTGGCCGAACGGCAGGCTCCGCGCGAGCAGGCCCACCGCCCGCGACGGCGCGGGCAGCCGGAGGGCGGGCGCCAGCAACGCCAGCCCGTCCACCTCCTCCGGGAGCGCGTGCGCGAGCGAGCACGCCACGAGCGCGCCCATCGAGCAGCCGACGACGTACGTGCGGCGCGCCCCGCCGAGGCGCGCGAGCTCGCGTCGCGCACCCTCGACCCAGCTCGCCCAGGGCAGGCGCGCGAGCGCGGCCGGCTCGCCGCCGTGGCCCGGCATCACCGGGCCGAGGCAGCGCAGGCCGCGCGCGTTGAGGCGCTCCGCGACGTGGCGCATCTCGAACGGCGAGCCGGTGAGGCCGTGCAGGAGCAGCGCGGCGTCAGGGCCTCCCGGCAGGTCGAACGCGGCGCCGGCCGCGGCGCTCGGGTGCGCGTCGCGCAGGGCTGTGGCGGGAGGCGCGGTCACGCTCTCTCGTGTACCCGGGAAGGCCGCCTCGGGGCCACTTCCCTTCCGGGCCTCGGTTCCACAATCTGCGCGAGGCCCTTCAAGCGCGGCGCGCTTTCGGTGATCCTGCGTGGATGGCCGACAAGCCCACACCCCAGCAGCCCGGCTCCGTCCAGCTCCAGATCGAGATCGACGCCGCCACCGCGAATGGCGTCTTCGTCAACATGGCGATGCTGAACCACACCGAGACCGAGTTCACGCTCGACCTCGTCTACCTCCAGCCGCAGCCCGCGAAGGCCGTGGTGCGGGCCCGCGCCATCACGACGCCCAAGCACATGAAGCGCCTCCTGCACGCGCTGCAGGACAACATCGCGAAGTACGAGGCGCGCTTCGGGAACATCGACCTCGGCGACGCGCCCCACTTCCCTGGCCCGCCCGTGAATTGAAGGTCGGCCCCGCGGCCCGCGGGCGCCGCGGACGCGGGTCGACCAGGCCAGGCTCGGTGCCGGCGGGGTGAAATTCCCGAGCGATCGGCCTGGGCCCCTTGGCGGCGAGCCGGAGAACCTGGAAAATAGGCGGATGGTGGAGACGCCGCCCGAGTGCAGGATCGAGGGCTCGCAGCTCGTCGCGTTCGAGGCGGTGGTCGCCGCGTTCGCGTCGCTCGGGCGCGTCTGCATGGCGCTCGACGCCGATTTCCGGATTCGCCACCTCTCGCCGCTGCTCGACCAGCTGCTCGGAGCGGGCGCGGTGGAACGCTTCAAGGGGCGCCCCGTCGACGAGCTGCTGGGGGCGGAGCTCTTCGGCCCGGCCGGCCCGATGCGGCAGGCGGTCGAGGCCGGCGAGCGGAGAGAGGGCTGGCGGGCCTGGCTCGGACCAGGCGCCGCGGCGCGCCTGGTGTCCGTGACCGCCGCCCCGCTGCTGCACCTCACGGGAGCCTGCGATCCGGGGGCGGTCTACCTCATCGTCCTGCGCCCCGCCGACGAGGACGCCGCAACCCGCGGCGCGGCGCCCACGAGCTTCGCCGGCGTCATCGCCCGATCGCAGGGGATGCTGAAGGTGCTCCGACACGTCGAGAGCCTGCAGCACTCCGACGCCACCGTGCTCCTCACTGGCGAGAGCGGCGTCGGGAAGGGCGTCATCGCCCAGGCCATCCACACGTCGTCTTCGCGTCGCGACCGGTCGTTCGTCGCCGTGAACTGCGCGGCGCTCCCCGAGACGCTGCTCGAGTCCGAGCTGTTCGGGCACGTGCGCGGCGCCTTCACCGGGGCGGTGCGCGACCGAGTCGGCCGTTTCGAGCTCGCGGCGGGCGGGACGCTCTTCCTCGACGAGATCGGCGATTTCCCTCTCCACCTCCAGGCGAAGCTCCTGCGCGTCCTGCAGGAGCGGACCTTCGAGCGCGTCGGCGACAGCCGCTCGCAGGCCGTGGACGTGCGGCTCATCGCGGCGACGCACCGCGATCTTCGGCGCGCGGTTCAGGAGGCGCGCTTCCGCGAAGATCTGTACTACCGGCTGCGCGTGTTCCCGATCGAGATCCCGCCGCTGCGCGAGCGCCGCGAGGACGTCGAGCCACTCGCCCGCTACCTGCTCGCGCACGTCTGCCGGCGCTCCGGCCGTGCGCTCCGGTTCTCCCCGGACGCGCTCCGGGCGCTGCTCGAGTACCGCTGGCCCGGGAACGTGCGGGAGCTGGAGAACGCGCTCGAGTACGCCGCGACGGTGGCGCAGGGGCAGACTCTCCAGCCGGAGGACCTCCCGCCCGAGATGCTCACCGTGGTGGACGCGCTCATCCTCGGGGCGGACCAAGGCGAGCCGCAGGCCGCTTCGTCCCGGCGCTCCGGCGCTCCCCGATCGCCGGCGCCGGCCACCGACGTCGGCGCGGGCGAGCGCGGACCGTCGGTCCCGAGGCGTGATCAGGTCCTCGCTGCGCTCGACGCCTACCGCTGGCGCATGGCGGAGGCCTCACGCGCGCTCGGTGTATCCCGCACGACGCTCTGGCGCTGGATGCGCGAGATGAAGATCGAGCGCTGAGCCGCAGCGGCGCAGACCGCGCGGCATCCGACTGACCAAGACGTTTCGCCTCGCGTAACGGAACGTTGCAATGCGACGTTTTGTCCCGTGTCCGTTGCCGCCAACATCCCGAGATCATTGGCTTCACGCTGTTGGCACGTTGCACGCTCTTCCTGAACCCGTCCGGACCCACCCGCTCTGGCGGGTTTCGTATTCGTGGCGTGCCGGCGCAGGAGGAGCTGGATGACGAAGAATCCGGACAAGTTCTGGAATCCGTACGTCGCGGGGGTCGCGCTCGCGGCCGTCCTGGTTGCGACCTACCTCACGATGGGGAAAGGCCTCGGCGCGTCGGGCGCGAGCTTCCGCCTCGGCGTGTGGACCACGAGCGTCGTCGCGCGCCAGCACGCGCAGGCGGTCCCCGCCATGGCCGCGGCCATGGAGGAGCGGCACCCGCTCGACGACTGGCTCGTGTTCGAGGTCCTGGGCGTCCTCGCCGGCGGCATCCTCGGCGCGGCCACCTCCGGGCGCCTGAAGCGGGAGGTGCTGAAGGGCCGCACGTTCCCGGCCCAGGGACGGCTCCTGCTCGCGCTCGTGGGCGGGATCGCGATGGGCTTCGCCGCGAAGCTCTCGCGCGGCTGCACGTCCGGCCAGGCGCTCTCGGGCGGCGCGCTGCAGTCCGTCGGCTCGTGGGCCTTCATGCTGTCGGTCTTCGCTGGTGGCTACGCGGTCGCGTACTTCGTGAGGAGGCAGTGGCGATGACATTCCCGCTCGAATACCTGGCAGATTTCGACTCGCTCTCCGGTCATGCACGGACCGTCGGGCTCGCCGTCGCGGTCGCCAGCGGCGTCGGGTTCGGGTTCGTGCTCGAGCGCGGCGGCTTCGGCCGCGCGCAGAAGCTCGTCGGTCAGTTCTACGGCACGGACATGACCGTCCTGAAGGTCATGTTCACCGGGATCGTCACGGCCATGCTCGCGACCGTGGTCCTCTCCGCGCTCGGCGTGCTCGACCTGGCGGCCGTGCAGTTCAATTACCCGACCTTCCTCTGGCCCATGATCGTGGGCGGCCTCTTGCTCGGCGCGGGCTTCGTCACGTCGGGCTATTGCCCGGGCACCTCCTTCGTCGCGACCGCCTCGGGCAAGATCGACGGGCTCGTGACGGTGGTCGGCGTGGTGATCGGGTCGGTGATCTACGCGGAGGTCGAGCCGTCGCTGGGCGCCTTCCCGAGCTCCGGCAAGATGGGCGCGTTCACGCTCTCGACATGGCTGCACCTCCCGCCCGCGGTGGTCGCGGCCCTCGTCGCCGCGCTCGCCATCGGCGCGTTCTTCGCCGCGGAGGCCGTCGAGCGGCGCGCCGCGGCAGCGCCCGCGCCCAGCCCCGGCCGGCGCTGGGTCTTCACCGGCCTCGTCGCGCTCGCCGCCGTCGCCCTCGCCACCCTCGCCTTCCCCGCGGGCGCCGCGGGTCACTGACGGACAACGGACAACCCCGTACCAAGGAGACGACCATGAAGGAGCTGCTCAGAGGATTGTCGCTCGCCATCGCGCTCACCCTCGCGACCGGGACGCTGGCACGCGCCGAGGAGAAGCTGCTCGGCGTCGTCACGAAGATCAACCTCGCGAGCGACGGCGGCTCGGCCCTCGCCGCCCTCAAGGACGCGAAGTCCGGCCAGAGCGTCGACATCGCCGTCGAGGACAAGATCACGCTCGACAAGTTCAAGGACCACCGCATCGGCCCGGGCGACGAGATCAAGTGCAAGTACGAGAAGCAGGGAGCGAAGAACCTGGCCACCTACTTCAAGAAGGCCGGCGGCTGCTAGCCCGCGCCGGTCACGCCTTACCAGGGGCCGCGGTCGAACCTCTTCGAGGGACCGCGGCCTTCCCTTTCGCACCCAGAGGATCACGCATGGTCAAGACAGCTACGCTCCGTCGCACCGCGCTCCTTCTCGCGGCGCTGGCCGCCGCACCTGCCCTCGCCGCGGAGGCTCCGCCTCCGGCGAAGCCCGGCGGCGAGCACGCGGGCAACGACTACGTCAGGGAGAACGGCTACAAGGGCCCGAAGACCTGTGAGGAGTGCCATCCCGGCACGTCCAAGGCCTTCCTCGGGACGGTGCACTGGAAGCACGCCTCGAAGGTGACGAACGTGGACAACCTCGACCCGAAGGTCGAGTACGGGATGAAGAACCGTATCTACACGTTCTGCAACGGCAACGACCTGGTCAACAACCTGAAGGAGATCCCCGCCAACTCCCTCGGGAAGACGAAGATCACCGGCTGCAATGCGTGCCACCCCGGGAACCACCTCTCGGACGTCGGTTCCACCGGGGCCGATGCCGAGGCAGCCATCGACTGCCTCATCTGCCACTCCTCGAAGTACGACTGGTCCAAGCGCAAGCCCTTCAAGGCCGCGGACGGCAAGATCGTGATGGGCCAGGACCGCAGCGTCGAGGCGGCGCTGGCGGTGGGCAAGCCGGGCGTCAAGAACTGCATGGCGTGCCACGAGAGCGCCGGAGGCGGCCAGCTCATCAAGCGCGGCTTCGCCTTCGACCCGAGCCACGATGCCCACGCGAGCAAGGGGATGGTCTGCGTCAGCTGCCACAAGGCGAAGGAGCATCGGATCCCGACCGGGCTCGACCCGAACAACTGGGCCAACGACGGGGTTCGGGTGGCCTGCGCCGACTGCCACGAGAAGAAGCCGCACAAGGACGACGCCTACGACCTGCACCTCGCGAAGATCGCGTGCCAGACCTGCCACGTCCCGATGACCGGGGGCGCGGTCGCGAAGGACTTCACCAACTGGAAGAAGGACGAGGCGACCGGGTTCTGGGAGCCCACCACGATCAGGCGCGATCCGAGCGCGACCAAGCCCGTCTACGCCTGGTACGACGGCACCGTCGCGAACACGCCTCACTTCATCGGGCCGAAGGGAGGCCGCCGCGACGGGAAGAGCAAGATCTACCCGTTCAAGATCTACCAGGGCCGCGCCTTCTTCGACGCGAAGACGGGCAAGCTCCTCTCCATGGACTTCGCGCAGCCCACCGCGACCGGCGACGCGCTGGCGGGGGTGGCATCCGCCGCGAAGACGCTCGGGATCGGCGACTACAAGCCCGTGCCGGGCTGGCAGACGATCTACTTCGCGAACAGCCACCTCGTGACGAAGCAGAACGCGCTCACGTGCGATCGCTGCCACGTGCCGGAGGGTGTGCTGCCGTTCGAGGAGCTCGGCTGGTTCGCGATTCGCGTTCGCGAATCGATGCTTGCCCGTTGAGCCTCGCGCTCTCCCCCGCGGCGACGACCGACCCATCGCCGCCGCGGGGTAGAGCCAGCTCGCGGCGCCGGGGCAGAAGGCGAGTCCGCGCTTCGCCCGCTCGGTCCGCGCGGCGGCCGCCGTCGCGCGGCGCTGAAGGCGTGTTCCCAGCCTTTTCCTCAGGGCACGCCAGTTGCTCTCCCTGTGTCGGCCGCGAGGAGCGGCCTCACACGGGAGACAGCCATGAACGACTCGCCCGGCGCGGGCAAGAAGCCCCTCGCCGTCTACACCATCGTCGAGCGCAACGAGAAGAAGTACTGGATCAAGATCGGCGCCGCCTTCACGAACCGCGACGGCAGCATCAACCTCTACCTGGACGCGCTGCCGATCGGCATGAACCGGCTGCAGATCCGCGAGCCCCGCACCTGGGACGACGCCCGGCCCGCGAACGGGAACGGCTCGACGGCGCCCGCGTTCGGGGCGGAGGTGCAGCCGTGATCCGCGCCCGCCTCCTCCGTGCCGCCCTCGCGGTCGCCGCCCTCTCGGTGGCGATGCCCGCCCTCGCCGCGAAGAAGCCGCTCGCGCCCGGGGAGCGCCTCGACCTGAACCGCGCGAGCGTCGTGGAGCTCATGCGCCTGCCCGGGCTCGGCCGGAAGAAGGCCGAGGCCATCGCCGCGCTCCGCTCCCGCGCGCCGTTCCGGCGCCTGGAGGACGTGCTCGCGGTGAAGGGGGTCTCGCCCGGCTGGCTCGGCAAGCACCGAACCCACCTCGTGGTGGGTCCGCCGGCGTCCGCGCCGCTCGCGACGAGGCCACCCGCGAGCGCCCTCGATCGCGTGAAGTGACGCGGCCGCGGCCGGCGGGCGTTCGTCGGCTCGTCGCCGGCTACTGCACGCCGGCCGCCACCAGGAAGGCGAGCTCCGAGAGCTCGATGCACGCCCCGTAGACGTCCCCGGTGAGCCCCCCGAGGCGGCGCTGCACGACGAGGGCGAAGAGGAGGGCGGCCGCGAGCGCGGCCGCGATCGGCGCGGCGGCGCGCACCCCCATGCTGATCGCGACCGGCGCGGCGAGCAGCGTCGCCACGGCGACCTGGACGGCCCGCGCGTTCTCGTGAAACGCCTTGCCGAGCCCTTCCGGCCGGGCGTACGGGAAGAGCACCACGAGCGGCACCACCGCCCAGCGCGCCGCCACCGGGAAGGCGATGAGCGCCCATCCATCGGAGCGCTCGAGCAGCGGAACCAGCGCCGCCGCCTTGGCGAGGAGGAGGAGGCACAGCGCCGCCGCGCCGTGCGCGCCGATGCGCGCGTCGCGCATGATGGCGAGCGCGCGCGCAGGGTCGCGGTGGCCGCCGGACAGGCCGTCGAAGACGTCGGCGAGGCCGTCGAGATGCAGGCCCCCGGTGAGCCACGCGAGCAGCGCCACGAGCATGGCCGCTTGCACCGCGGGCGCGAGGTGCCCGCGGACGGCCCACGCGGCCGCGCCGACGAGCGCGCCGAGCGCGAGCCCCGCGACGGGGAAGTAGGCGACGGACCGGCCGAGGTCGCGCTCGCCGACCTCCGCCGCCCGGAGCGGCAGCCGGGTGAGGAAGCCGAAGGCGACGGCGGCCGGCCGGACGGCGCGCATCTACGACCCCGAGTCGCTCACGCCGGCCGACGAGAAGGTCGCCATCTCATGCAGGATCCGGAGCGACGCCTCGACGAGGGTCATGGCGAGCGCCGCGCCCGTGCCCTCGCCCAGCCTGAGGTCGAGATCGAGGAGCGGCAGGACGCCGATGGCCTCGAGGACCTTGCGGTGGCCGGGCTCGACCGAGCGGTGCGACGCGACGAGGTAGCCGGCCGCCGCCGTGCGCGAGCGCGGCGTCGTCAACGCCGGTCCCGCGGCCCGTCACCTCCTGCGGGTCGGCACCGGTGAAGACGGCGGTGAGGGCGCTCGCCGAGGTGGTGTTGCCGATGCCCATCTCGCCGATCCCGATGAGGCCGATCCCCTCGTCGGCCAGCTCCGTCGCGAGGCGGATGCCGGCCTCGACGGCCGCCGTCGCCTGCTCGCGCGTCATGGCGGGCTCGCGCAGGAGGTTCCTCGTCCCCGGCCCGATGCGGCTCGCTCGCACCCCGTCCGTCGCGGGCACGGGCTCCTTCACGCCCATGTCCACCACCACCACCCGCGCTCCCGCCTGGCGGGCGAGCACGTTGATGGCCGCGCCGCCGCGCGCGAAGTTGAGCACCATCTGGAACGTGACCTCCTGCGGATAGGCGCTCACGCCCTCGGCGGCGACGCCGTGGTCGGCGGCCATGACCACCACCGCCTTCCGCGGGAGCGCCGGGACGCTCTCGCCGCGCGCCGCGGCGATCCGGCAGGCGAGGTCCTCGAGCCGTCCCAGGCTGCGGCGCGGCTTCGTCTTGTCGTCGAGCAGCGCCTGGGTGCGCGCCGCGACGGAGGGGTCGACGGGCGCGATGCGAGAGAGGGTGTCGGCGAGCAGGCTCACGTGGGTTCTCCGGGAACGAGGGCCGTCACCGGCCCCGGGTGGATGCGCAGCACGACCCCGAGCACCGCGAGGTGGACCTCGTCGGCGGCGCGCGCGAGCCGCTGGTGCGCGCGCCCGGCGAGGTCGCGGAAGACGCGCCCGAGGTGGCTCTCGGGGTGGACGCCCATCCCGACCTCGTTCGTGACGAGGACGACGTGGAAGGGCGCCCCGCGCACGGCGTGCGCGAGGTCCTCCACGCGCGCCTCGATCGCCTCCGGCGTCGCGCGGTCGAGGAGCAGGTTCGAGAGCCAGAGCGTGAGGCAGTCCACGACGACGACGTCCGCGCCCACGGCGCCGGTGGCGGCCGCGAGCTCGGCGAGGCGCGCGGGGAGCGCCACCGGCTCCTCGACGGTGCGGAAGTCGCCGCCGCGATCCGCGACGTGGCGCGCGATGCGGGCCCGCATGTCGTCGTCGTACGCACGGGCGGTGGCGACGAAGACACGGCGCGCGCCGAGCCGCCGCGCGAGCGCGAGGGCGTGCGCGCTCTTCCCCGAGCGCGCGCCGCCTCCCACGAGCGTCACCGTGTGGTCCGCCATGCTCACCGCTCCAGCCACCTTCCGAGGAGCGCCAGCGACTCCTCGAAGTCGTCCTCGCGGAAGACCTCCAGCGTGAGCGCACCCTCGTAGCACGCGCCCCGGAGCGTGGCGAGCACCGCGCGCGCCTCGTCGCCCGGCACGTGCCGCAGCGACCGGTGGTCGCGTCCCTCCGGATCGACGCCGTGCCACTGCACGACGCGGGCCCGCGGCAGGTGGCGCTCCAGCACGGCCTGGACCGGCCGCCCATCCCGGTGCTGATGCCCGAGGTCGAGCGCGACGGAGAGCCCGAGCGCCTCGACCACCGGCGCCAGGATCTCGAAGTCGTAGTCGAGCGTCTCGACGCAGATCGCGCGCCGCGGGAGCCCGGCCGCGGCGAGCGCCTCGAGCGAGCGCTCGGCGCGGCGCCGAAAGGCGGCGAGGTCGCGAGGCGGGGCCTCGCCCTCGCGGTCGCCGAGGTAGACGTGGACCACCACCGCCTCGGGCGAGAGCGGCCGCGCCACCTCGACCGCGCGCAGCACCGTCGCCACCCCCTCGACGCGGCGCGCCTCGTCGGCGCTGGCGAGGCTCGCGGCGAGGGGCGTGTGCAGCGAGTAGGTGAGCCCGGCGCGCGCCTTCCAGGCGGCGAGCTCCTCGATCTCGCGCTCGTCCGGGAGGGCGGCCGCCTCGAAGAAGAGCAGCTCCACGTCGCGCACGCGGCCGGCGAGCCGCGCCACGTTCTCGGCCCAGCCCGCGGGGTAGACGAACGAGGTCGCGCCGACGCGGAACGGGACCGTCACCCGCGCCTCCCTGCGCTCGCCGCGCACGCCGCGACGAAGGCGCCGGCGGCGGCCGGGCTCGACGCCCAGTGCGCGTGCACCCAAGACCCGAGCACGTTCCCGCGGACGTGGCCCTCCCGGCGCGGCGGGTCGCCCGGGCGGCCGCGCACCTCATAGGCGAGGTCGTGCGCGCGCGCGCCCGGGACGAGCTCGGAGTAGCGGAACTCGTGGCCCCGGAAGGACGTGCCGGCCGGACCGAGCAGCGTGGGGGCGGTGGTCGCCACCTCCGCGTACCCGAGCGCCTGCGGGCGATCGCGGAGCGCGGCGACCGCGTCGAACACCCCGACCATCGGGTGGTCCCTCCCGTCGAGGGTCCGGATGGCGGCGCACAGGTACATGAAGCCCCCGCACTCCGCGTAGACGGGGCCGCCGCGTGCGCCGAACGCCGCCAGCGACCTGCGCATCGAGGCGTTCCCGGCGAGCGCCGCCGCGTGGAGCTCCGGATAGCCGCCGCCGAGGTAGATACCGTCCAGGTCCGGGAGCTCCCCGTCGCGCACCGGCGAGAAGGGGACGAGCGCCGCGCCGTGCGCCTCGAGCAGGCGCAGGTTGTACTCGTAGTAGAAGTGGAACGCCTCGTCCATCGCGACCCCGATCCGGCAGCGGCTCGCCCCGGCGCCCGTGGATCGCGGCGCGGGCGGGCTCGGCAGCGGCGGCGCCGAGCGCGCGATGGCCAGCACGGCGTCGAGATCGACGAAGGCCGCCGTGCGCTCCGCCCAGGCGTCGAGGACGCTCTGCGGCAGCGCCTCCGCCGCCGCGTGGAGCCCGAGGTGGCGCTCGGGGAACGCGAGGGCCTCCTCGGCCGGGAGGCCGCCCACGATGGGCGGCGTGCGCAGCGCCTCGCGCAGCAGGTCGAGGTGCGGCCGCCCGCCCACGCGGTTGCACACGAGCCCTCGCACCCGCAGGGCGGGGTCGAAGTCGGCGTAGCCTCGCGCGAGCGCCGCGATGGAGCCCGCCATGCCGGAGGCGTCGGCGCACAGCAGGACCGGCGCGTCGAGCCAGCGCGCGATCTCGGCGGTGGAGCCGGGGCCGCCGGGGAGGGAGGCGGACGCGCCGTCGAAGAGGCCCATCATGCCCTCCACCAGCGCCACGTCGGCGCCCTCGGCGCCGTGCGCGAAGGTGGCGAGGACCGCCTCGCGCCCCATCATCCAGCCGTCGAGGTTGTGGCAGGGCCGGCCCGAGGCGCGCGCGTGGTAGCTCGGGTCGAGGTAGTCCGGGCCGCACTTGAAGACCGCGACCGAGAGCCCGCGGGCGCGGAGCGCCGCGGCCAGGCCGACCGTCACGGTCGTCTTCCCCGCGCCGCTCGCGGTGCCGGCGACGACGAGCCTCGGGATGGCGAGCGGAGCGCCCATCGGGACCCGCATCGGAACCACAGCGCCCCACGGCGCGCAAGCGTCCCCGGCGGGCGCCCGCTTGACAACGCGCGCGCCGAAGCGCTACCCCACACGCTGAAGCACCCGCTCGGAGGAACAGGGAAGCCGGTCAGAGTCCGGCGCGGTCCCGCCACTGTAGCCGGGGTTGAAGCGCCTGCGGTTTCACCACTTCCGCGCTGCGGAGGGAAGGTGGCGGGCGCGAAGGGCGACGGTGTCGCCCTGCCCCGGGAGCCAGGAGACCTCCCTTCGAGCGGCGGCCGCGGATCCCCGCGGCCACGTCGTTTCGCGTCCGAAGGAGACGCGAAGACTTGCGCCGACTCGTACCCGCCCTGCGCGGCCTCGCCGTCCTTTCGCGCCTCCTCGCCGCAGGCGTGCCCGCCGCGCGCGCCGCCGAGCCGGAGGAGCCGTCCGTCCGAGCGGAGGAGGTGGTGGTCCACCTTCCCCGCGCGGAGGCGTCGGCCGACCCCACCGCCTCGGCGACGATCGTGGACGCGACGCGCTTCGCTGGCGAGGCGAAGGGCGTCGCGGAGCTCGTCTCCACCGCGCCAGGCGTGGCGGTGGAGGAGTACGGCGGCCTCGGACACCTCTCCACCGTCTCCATCCGCGGCGCGACCTCGCAGGACGTGAAGGTCCTCGTGGACGGCATCCCGCTCAACACGGCGGCGGGCGGCGGCGTCGACCTCTCCTCCATCCCGGCGCCCTGGATCGAGCGCATCGAGGTGCTGCGCGGCGCCGAGGGCGCGCACTACGGCACGGGCGCGCTCGGCGGCGTCGTGAACGTGGTGACGAAGCGCGCCGCGCCCGGGGCCTGGTCACTCGAGACGGGCGGCGGCTCGTTCACGACGCTGCGTACGAGCGGCGACTACGCGGCAGGCGGCGAGCGCTGGGCGGTGCTCGGCGCGGGGACCGTCGAGGGCACCGAGGGCGCGTTCCCGTACGTGCACGACTTCACGCCGGGCATCCCGGGCGGCGCGGTGGCGCTGGTCCGCGGGAACAACGTCGTGAAGAGCGGCGGCGGGCTCGTGAAGGCGTGGCGCGCCCTCGGTGACGGGCGCGCCGACGCGCTCGTGCAGATTTCCGCGCTCCACCGCGGCTTGCCCGGCTTCGACGTCCCGACGCCCTATGACTGGGAGTCGAGCGCGCGCGTCCTCGGGGTGGCGCGCCTCGCCTACCCGCTCGCGTCCAACGTGTTCGGGACGGTGCGCCTCAGCTCGCGGTACGACACCCTCGACTCCTCGTTCAAGCAGTTCCTGGGTGGCCGTCAGTTCGGCGCGCGCTCCGTCGACGGTGGGGCCACCGGCGAGGTGACCTGGCTTCACGGCGCGGGGACGTTCGTGGCGTCGGCGTCGGCAGGCGGCGAGCACCTCGCCGGCGACGGGTACGGGACGCGCGGGCGCGCGGAGCTCGCGCTCGCCGTCTCGGAGGATCTCACCCTCGGCGGCGGGCGCGTGCGGCTCGCCCCCGCCCTGCGCCTCGACCGCGTCGGGCCGTACCAGGGGCTCTCGGGGAAGCTCGGCGCGACCGTGCGCCTCGCGGGCCCGCTCTCGGCGCGAGCGAGCGCCGGCCGCACGTTCCGGGCGCCCAGCTTCGGAGAGCTGTTCCTGCAGCAGGGCATCCTCGAGCCGAACCCCGACCTGGGCTCGGAGGAGGCGTGGACCGGCGACGCCGGCCTCCTCGCCGAGGGGCCGCTCGGGCTCGTGAGCGCGACGGCGTTCGCGAGCCTGTACCGCGACCTCATCGTCTACGAGCCCGGATCCTTCGGCCGCCTGCGCCCTTACAACGACGGCAAGGTCGTCATGCGGGGCCTGGAGCTCGAGGCGGCCAGCGCCCCCGTACGGCGGCTGCTGGGCCTCTCCGGCTCGGTCGCGTACACCTACCTCGTCTCGGAGAACCTCCGCGGCTTGCCCGCGGCCGTCGGCGACGCCGTCCCGTATCACCCGCGCCACCGCCTCTACACGCGCGCCGCGCTCGATCAGCCGGGCTGGGGCGTCCACGCCGAGGCCCACGCGGTGAGTCGGGCGTACCGCGACATCCCGAACAACGACGACCGGGTGGTGCCGACCACGGTCACGCTGCACGCCGGGGGCTTCGTCCGGCTCGCAGCGCACCCCGACGTCCGCATCGCGCTCGAAGTGAAGAACCTCCTCGACGACCGCTCGCTCACCGACGCCTTCAACGCGCCCCTCCCCTCGCGCACGGTGCTCGTCACCGTGCGCCTCGCCTCCCCGGAGACACCATGAGAACCTGGATCCACGCCGCCGCCGTCCTCTCTCTCCTCGCCCTCGGCGCCTGTGGCAAGGAGACCGTCTGCCCGCAAGGTGAGGTCCTGCGCAACGGCACCTGCGTCCAGACCGGGTGCACCGGTGGCGCGTGTCTCACCGAGCTCTACCTCGCCTGCGGCGACACCAACCAGGTCGTCGGAGCGACCGGCGCGCTCGCGCCCGCCGGCGACAGCCAGACCGTCGGGACCCGCCCGGTGTCGCTGGCGTGGCTCGACGGGCGCCTCTACACCGCCAACTCCATCGGCGCGACGCTCTCCGAGCTCCGCTTCGACCTGCCGGTGCCGGGCGGTGTGGGCGTGTCGCGCACGATCACCGTCGACGCGACGAGCGCCTTCCCGGACCTCGAGTACGTCGCGGGAGCGAGCGGGCTCCTCTACGTCTCGAACTCCGCGCTCGCGACCCTGGAAGTCGTGGACGCGGCGTCGGGCGTCGTCGTCGCGGAGACGCGCCTCGACCCTCAGGGCGCCGACCTCTTCACCGGCCCGGCCGGCATCGCGCTCGTGAGCGGCAGGGCGTACGTCGCGCTCAATGGCGCCGACGCCATCGCCGTCCTGGACGTCTCGCAGTGTCAGGCTGCCCCGCCCGCGTGCGGCGCCGGCGGCGACTGCGCCGCGCAGAGCGGGACCACCTGCGTGAACGGGCGCTGCGTCGCGACGACCTGCGGCCAGTACCTCGGCCGCATTCCGCTCCCGTCCGCGCTCGCCTCGAGCGCGACCGGCCCCACGCCGTTCCGGCTGATCGCGGTGGGCTCGCAGCTCTACGTCACGCTCCAGAACCTCGATCGCGCGAACGGCTTCCTCCCGGCGGGCGAGGGCCGGCTCGCGGTCGTGGACCTCGCGACCGACCCCCTCGCGCAGGGCGCCCACGTGCCCTACGCGGTCTCGCTCGGCGCCGCGTGCGTGAACCCCGGCGCCCTCGCGCTCCTCGGCGACACCCTGTACGTCGCCTGCGGCTACTACGACTTCTTCGGCACCAAGGCGCGGAGCGGGATGGCCATCGTCCCGGTGTCGATCGCGGGCGGCACGCCCTTCGTCCGCGACGCGATCCCCGCGGTGAACGTGCTCAGCTCCATCTCGCCCTGCGGGGGCGCCCTCTACGCGGGCGCGTCCGACAACGGGAGCGTCGTCCGCTATGATCCCGCGACGGGCAAGCTCTCGCCGCCGGTGGCGCTCTGCCCGCCCGACTCGAACGGGAACGCGTACGTCGCCGACCTGACATGCCGACCCTGAAGCGCTCCGCCCTCGTCCTCGCCCTCGCCGCCGCCCTCCCCGCGGCGGCGGCGGCGCTCGACGTGGGCTGGCCCGACTCCGGTCCCGGCGTTGCGGCGGGCGGCGTCGTCTGGCTCGGCCCGAGGCCGCGGCCCGACCCGCGCCGGATCGTCTCCCTCGCCCCGAGCGCCACCGACGTCGTCGTGGCGATCGGCGAGGCGCGGCGGCTCGTGGGCGTCACGCGCTACGACGACGCGCCGGAGGCGAAGGGCCTGCCGAGCGTCGGAGGCTTCCTCGATCCGAGCCCCGAGGCGGTCCTCGCGCTCAGGCCGGACC
>WNGE01003530.1_pt1 | contig 18421 bp, 16 predicted proteins | sample 5400651 | NCBI WGS metagenome assembly WNGE01 (sample SAMN13153370, study PRJNA577476) | soil metagenome | isolation source: 60 cm soil or saprolite under grassland replicate 2 | place: USA:California | collected 2016-06-15
CACCCGCCACCCCGTCGGCATGGCGCTGATGATCTCGTGGAAGAGTCGCGACTTGCCCACGCCGGGCTCGCCCACCACCGCCACCACCTGGCCCCGTCCGACCGCGGCGCGCTCGAGCGCCTCGCGGAGCTGGTCCAGCTCGGGCGTCCGCCCTACGAAGCGCGAGAGGCCCCGGCGGGCCGAGGCCTGAAGCCGTGACCGCGCCGCGCCCGCCCCTACGATCTCGCACACCTCGAGGGGCGCCTCCAGCCCCTTGACCGGCATCGGCCCCAGGGAGCGCGCCTCCACCCAGCCCTCGACGAGGCTCAGGGTGCTTCCGGTGGTCAAGATCGTGCCGGGCGCCGCCATCTGCTCCATGCGCGCCGCGAGATGGGTGGTCTGGCCCACCGCCGTGTAGTCCATGTGGAGATCGCTGCCGATCGATCGCACCACCACCTCGCCCGAGTTGAGCCCCACGCGAATCTGGATGGGAATGCCTTCGGCGCGGCGCACCTCGTCCGCATAGTGGCGGACCGACTCCTGCATGCGCAGGGCCGCATAGCAGGCGCGCACGGCGTGATCCTCGTGGGCGAGGGGCGCACCGAAAAGCGCCATGATGCCGTCGCCCATGACCTGGTTCACCGTGCCTTCGTAGTGGTGGACGGCGTCCATCATGTACTCGAGCACGGGATCGAGGAGCTTGCGCGTCTGCTCGGGGTCGCGATCGGCGAGGAGCTCCATGGAGCCCTTGAGATCGGCAAAGAGCACCGTCACCTGCTTGCGCTCGCCCTCGAGGGCGGTGCGGGCGGTGAGGATTTTTTCCGCGAGGTGCCGCGGCGTATAGGCCTCGGGCGACGTGAAGCGCGTCTGAACGGGTCGCGACGTTTCCAGCGGCCGCCCGCACTGGCCGCAGAAGCGCACGTCCTCCCCCAGCTCGGCGCGGCACCCGGGGCACTGACGCAGAAGCCGCGCCCCGCACTGGGTGCAGAATCGCGCGGAGCCCGGATTGTCGAAGCGACAGCGCGGACAATGCATGGCAGCCTTTCGCGGATGCCGCCCGCGGGAGTGCGCGCGGCTTCGACGAGAGTAGCCCCGCCGGCAACTGAGGGTCAATAACCTTGACACTCCGCAACGCTCGTCTTACCTTTTTGCGGCAATGTCGGCCCCGGAACGTGTCCCGTACACTGTGCGGCTCCTTCGCGAGCGTGTGAGCGGGGCGGGCGCCCCCGTCTTCGACCTCGTGGTGCCCGACGGTGAGGTCCATCGCATCGGGGCCACGGACGCCCTGCCCGCCTTCACCCTGCGCCTCGCCAACGATCGGGCGTGGCGCGCCCTCGGCTCACTCGACGAGACGCGCATCGCCGAGGCCTATATGCGCGGCGATATCGACTTCGACGGCGACATGCTCGCCGCCCTCGACTTGCGGCGATTCCTGTCCGATCGTCATCCTCTCGCGTCCCTGTGGCGCTTCGTCCAGCCCTGGCTCTATGGCGAGGTCGGCGCCGACAAGGCGTGGGTGCCTCAGCACTATGACTACGGCAACGAGTTCTACTTCGCCTTCCTCGACCGGAAGTTCCGTCTCTACTCCCAGGCCGTCTACACCGCGGACGACGAGACCCTCGAGCAGGCCGCGCAGAACAAGCTCGACTACGTGATGGACATCTGCCGGCTCGGCCCGGGGCGGCGGGTGCTCGACGTGGGCGGAGGCTGGGGCTCCTTCGCGGGCTACGCCGCCTCACGCGGGGTGGACGTCACCATGCTGACCATCTCGCGCGAGCAGCACGCGTTTCTCTCCGACTGGTGCGCCACCCACACCCTGCCCGCCAAGCTGAGGGTGGTGTACGAGAGCATCTTCGCGTATGCGCCGGGCGAGCGCTACGACGCCATCGTGCTCTGTGGTGTCATGGAGCACCTCCCCGACTATCCCGCGCTCTTCCAGAGATTCGACGCCCTCCTCGAGTTGGGCGGGCGCGTGTACATGGACTTCGCGGCGGGGAGGAAGAAATTCGACGTGAGCGCCTTCACCTACCGCTACGTCTTCCCGGGCGACCACACCCCGGTGGTGCTCCCGGAGCTTTTCGCCGCCGCCCACCAGACGGAGATGGAGCCGCTCGCCCTCCACAACGACCGGCACAGCTACTACCTCACCCTTCAAGCCTGGGCGCGCAACCTCGAGGCGGCGAGGGGGGAGCTCGTGGGCCGCTACGGCGAGCGAGTGTTCCGCCTCTTTCAGATTTACCTCTGGGCGGGGGCGCATCTTCATCGGGACGGCGGCCTCGAGGCGTACCGCGCGGTGTTCCAGAAAGGGAAAAATCTTCCCTCGGGCGACGGCGGTCTCGGCACGGAAAGCTCCGGGCCCCGCTAGCCACGGGTATACTGTCCGTCATGCGGGTTCTCCTCGTCCATCCCAGCGCGCTCATGTATTCCGAGCTCTACCTGCGTCTCGAACCCATCGGACTCGAGCGCGTGGCCGCGTCGATCCGCGCGGCCGGTCACGAAGTCCGCCTCCTCGACCTCCAGATCTTCAGCGCGGCCGACTATCGCGCCGAGCTGGCGTCTTTCCGGCCGCAGGCCGTCGGCTTCTCCATGAACTATCTCGCCAACGCGCCCGAGATCATCGATCTCGCCAAGGAGACGAAGCAGCTCCTTCCCGACTGCTTCTTCATGATCGGCGGGCACAGCGGATCCTTCATCGCCGACGAACTGCTCGAGCACGGCCACGGGGACATCGACTGCGTGGTCCGCGGCGAAGGCGAGGTCATCGCCCCGCGCGTGCTGGACGCAATCGGCGATCCCAAGCTCTCCACACTTCCCGGGGTGGTGACCCGGCAGGGCCGGGGGCCCTCCCCCACCCTCCTCGAAGACCTCGATGCCTTCCTCCCCGCGCGCGATCTCACGCGGAATCGCAAAAAATACTTCATCGGCGTGCTCGATCCCTGCGCGTCCGCCGAGCTGACGCGCGGCTGTCCGTGGGACTGCTCGTTCTGCAGCGCGTGGACCTTCTACGGCCGGAGCTACCGGAAGTCGTCGCCCGTGAAGGCGGCGGAGGACCTGGCGGCCATCCGGGAGCCCAACGTGTTCCTCGTCGACGACGTCGCCTTCATCCATCCCGAGCACGGCTTCGCCATCGGCCAAGAGCTCGAGCGCCGGAAGGTCAAGAAGCAGTACTACCTCGAGACACGCTGCGACGTGTTGATCAAGAACCGCGACCTCTTCGCCTACTGGAAGAAGCTCGGACTCTACTACATGTTCCTCGGCCTCGAGGCTCTCGACGAGGAGGGGCTCAAGCTCCACCGTAAGCGCGTCACCCCGGGGGAGAACTTCGAGGCGCTCGAGATCGCGCGGGAGCTGGGTCTCACCGTCGCCGTCAACATCATCGCCGACTGCGACTGGGACGAGCGGCGTTTCGCCGTCGTGCGCGAGTGGGCGATGACGGTGCCGGAAATCGTTCACCTCACCGTGGCCACGCCCTATCCCGGCACGGAGATCTGGTTCACGGAGGCGCGGCGGCTCACCTCGCGCGACTACCGCCTCTTCGACGTCGCGCACGCCGTCCTGCCCACGCGCATGCCCCTCGACAAGTTCTACGCCGAGCTGGTCAGGACGCAGGAGATCCTGAACCGCAAGCACCTCGGCTGGGGCGCCGTCTCCAGGTACGGCTTCCCGGCCGTGCGCGCGCTGATGCGCGGGCAGACCAACTACGTCAGCATGCTCTGGAAGTTCGCCACGGTGGTCAACGAGAACCGGCAATACGCCGACCACCAGCGTCCCGTGACCTACGAGATGCGGCCGCCCAAGCCGGCCGTCGCCAAGCCCGATCCGGCGGAGCTCTTCATTCACCTGCCGGCCAAGCTTCAGAAGCCCGCCGCGACGGGGACCGCGGCGGGATAGCTCGGCGCGAGAGTGTCGTCAGGAGGCGGGGGCGATACGCTCACCCGTCTCCGGCAGAGAGCTGCCTGAGCAGGAATTCGCCGAGGCGCCTCCGCATCTCGGCTGGCATCTCGATTCGCTCGGCCTCGGCCGCCAGCGCCTTCGTCCGCCGATAGGTATTGAGATAGGCCTGGCACGGCTCGCACGCGGCAAGGTGTTCCCCGAGCTCGGCCAGTTGGCCCGGCGTCAGCGAGCCTTCCAGGTACTCGCCCAGAAGCCCTATGGCTTCCCGGCAGGTCAAACCCTCGGTCTCGGCCTCATGGGCGGTCATTGTCCTGCCTCTTAGACACGCACATGGGCCCGCGAGGTTCACATCCTCGTTACAAACCCGGAGCCGGGCCCCGGGTAGAATGGCCCCTCATGGCCTCCAATCCCACCCCCGAAAGCCGATCCGGGAACCCGGCATCCCCTGGCCAGGCCGAGCGATACCGTACCCTGCTCGAGATCAACAATGCCCTCGTGGCGAATCTGACCCAGGAGGCGCTCTTCCACGCCATCGCCGAAGCCTTGCGTCGGGTCCTCCCCTTCGACCGGACGGCCATCTTCCTCCACGACCAGCAGCGCGATGTCCTGCGCCTCTTCGTCCTTGAATCTTCTCTGATCTCCACGTACTTCGTGGTCGGTCTCGAGATGCCTGTCGGCGACAGCCACGTGGGTCGGGTCTTTCTCCGACAGGAGCTGCTCCTGTGCCGCGACCTGGCATCGGAGCGGCACTATCCTGCCGACCGCCAGGCCTATGCCGACGGCGTGCGGTCCTATGTCATCGTTCCTCTGGTCGTCCACGGCCGGAGCATCGGCGTTCTGGCCGTCGCCAGCGTCAATCCAAGCCAGTACTCGGAAACGGACGCAGCCTTCTTCCGCGAGGTGGCGAACCAGGTCGCACTGGCCGTCGAGAACATGAAGGCCTATGAGGAGATCGCGGCCCTCAAGGCCCGCCTCGAGCGCGAGAGCATCTACCTGCAGGAAGAGATCCAGCGTGAGCACAACTTCACCGAACTGGTCGGCAATAGCCCGCGGCTCCTCGCCCTGCTTCGCCAGGTCGAGCAGGTCGCTCCCACCGACTCCACCGTGCTCATCGCCGGTGAGACCGGCACCGGCAAAGAGCTGATCGCGCGGGCCATCCATGCCCGGAGCGGCCGCCGCGATCGCGCGCTGGTCAAGGTCAACTGCAGCGCCATCTCGGCGGGGCTGGTCGAGAGCGAGCTCTTCGGCCACGTCAAGGGAGCCTTCACCGGCGCGATCGAGCGGCGCATCGGCCGCTTCGAGCTGGCCGACGGCGGCACGATCTTCCTCGACGAGGTGGGCGAGCTGCCGCCGGACACGCAGGTCAAGCTGCTGCGGGTGCTTCAGGAGCGCGAGTTCGAGCCCGTGGGCAGCAGCCGCACCCAGCCCGTGAATGTTCGCGTCATCGCCGCGACCAATCGCAATCTCGAGGAGTCGGTGGCCAGCGGCCGGTTCCGCCCGGATCTCTTCTTCCGGCTTCACGTCCTCCCGCTCACTGTCCCGCCACTCCGCGAGCGTCGCGAAGACATCCGGCTGCTCGTGATGTTCTTCCTCGCGCAGTTTGCCGGCAAGCTCGGTAAGCGCGTGGCCTCGGTGACGGACGAGACGATGGAGCGCCTGGCAGCCTATGACTGGCCCGGGAATGTTCGCGAGCTGCAAAACGTGCTGGAGCGCTCGGTGATCCTCGCTGAAGGGCCGGTGCTCGATATCGATCCCACGATGCTGCCCTCCCAATCGTCGATCGTGGGGAGGGCCCCCGCTTTCTCCGCGCCGGCTCCGGACAGCCTGCCAAGCCTCGAGGAGGTCGAGCGTGCTCATATCCTGGCCGCGCTCGAGCGGACCGGCTGGGTGATCGATGGCGCCAGAGGCGCCGCCGCCATCCTGAAGCTTCACCCCAATACGCTCAGAAGCCGGATGGATCGGCTCGGGCTCAAGCGGTCCAGCCACGGCCCATCGTAGTCTTCGCTCCGGTCCGATCACGATCCTTCGTGACCAACCACGAACGGCCGTGGGGGCTGCTGCGACCGCGGGCTTTGCCATCCGGAGGGGGTCCGAGTTTTCAACGACTTCGCGCGGACCAGTCTCGTCCACCGCCTCGGCACGGTGCTTGCCTTCCATACCGCCCAGGAGCGACGCCCACCATGCTCAAGATCGTGTCGGTAGGCAACGGCCAAGGGAATACGACGCTGGTACTGGAAGGCCGGCTCGTCGGTCCCTGGGTCCAGGAGCTGCAGCGATCCTGCGAGGAGCCGCTCGGCTCCATGGCAGGTCTGACCCTCGACCTGGGCACGGTCTCGTTCGTCGATCGTGACGGGATCGAGCTGCTACGAAGCCTGGCCGAACGTCACGTAGGGCTCACGAACTGCTCGGCTTTCGTGGCCGAGCAGCTCAAGGCGCCGGGCCGCTAGCATGGACACCTCCTCCGAGACGGGTTTGGTCGAGCGACTGCGCGACGGCGACGGCGCAGCGCTCGAGGCCCTGATGGAGCGTTACGCTTCCCGCGTCTACCGGATCGCGCGCGGCATCACGCGCACCGATGGCGACGCCGAAGAGGTCGTGCAGGACGTCTTCCTCACCCTGGCCCGCAAGATCGACAGCTTCGAGGGTCGCGCGGCTCTAGGCACGTGGATCTACCGTGTGGCGACCAACGCGGCCCTGCTGAAGCGACGGGGCAAGCGGGCCCAGCTCGAAGTCAGCCTGGAGGAGCACCTCCCCGCCTTTAAAGATGACGGCCACCGCGAGGGCGACCGCTCCTACCTCCTCGCCGACTGGTCGCAGACGCCTGAAACGGAGCTCCTCGACGGAGAGGCGCGTGCCGTCCTCTCGCGAGCCATCGGCCAGCTCCCGGATGCCTACCGGGCCGTGCTGGTCCTCCGTGACGTCGAGGAACTGACCAACGAAGAAGCCGCGCGCATCCTCGGCGAGTCGGTGGCCTCGGTCAAGTCGCGACTGCACCGTGCGCGCATGGCCTTGCGCGAGCAGCTGACGCGCCATCTGGCACCCACGCTTCACTGACACCTCACGTCTCCTGCAGCAGGTCGAGCGCAGCCAGCGATATGATCTGCACGCCCAGCGGCAAGGCCTCCTCGTCGATGTCGAAGGCGGGGCGGTGCCAGATCTCCGTGATGCCCTTGTCCTGGTTCGCGGTACCGAGAAGCAGCAGACAGCCCGGCGCCGCCGCCATGAAGAGGCCGAAATCTTCCGAGAAGGGATTGCGCCAGTTCCTGATGATGTGTGGCTCGCCGATGACCTGCTGCGCCGCCCGCTCGAGGGCGCCGGTCACACGGCGGTCATTGACCAGAGCGGGTAGCGCATAGCCGACTTCGGTGGTCAGCGTGGCGCCGGCCGTGCTGACGATGGCAAGGCTGACCTCTTCGATGCGCCGGAGCAGTCTCGCCCGCAGGGCATTGTCAAACAAGGCCAGGTTGACCTCGATGGCAGCCTGACCGGGCTCCCCGCGGGGTCCTCCGAGCCACACGGGGCCACTCTCCTCCGCTCTCAGCGACCGCAGGCATTCGCCATCGGCAGCACGTGCACGCCGAGCGACATGTCGGGCTTGATCCGCTCCAGCAGACCGTCCTCGATCATGCGCTTCGCGCCGCGCATGGGCTCGTCCGCGGGCTGAAAAACGAAGGCGATGCGGCCGGCGATGCGGTCGCGATGGCGCACCAGGGCCTCAGCGACTCCGGCGACTACGGCCGCGTGGGCGTCGTGGCCGCAGGCGTGGTTACGGTTCTTCGCCTTCGAGGCGTACTCGCGGCCGGTCGCGTCTTCCATGGGCAGCGCGTCCATGTCGGCGCGAATGAGCAAGGTCCCGCCCCGCTTTGCCCCTTGGAGCGCCGCGAGAACGCCCGGGCCGCCGATATGTTCGTGGACGGCGAGGCTCCGAAGACATTGTTCAGCCACTCCTGCTCCGGCCCGTAATTTTCACTTTCACCCGCCACCGTCAGTCCGAGGATGTCGCGGTAGAAGCGGAGGCTCGACTCCGTGTCACCGACAACGATGGCCGTGTGGTCGATGCCGAGGAAGAGACGGTCGGTGGCGCGGTGCCACCTCGCATCCCCCTTGTCCGCCGGGAACCAGAGGACTTCGAGGAAGTGTCCGTCCGGGTCCTTGAAGTAGAAGGCGCGGACGCCCCCGGCTTTCGGGTTCCAGTCCGGTAGCCGCTGCGGGGCGGGCGAGGCATGCTGGACGCGGTGCTCACGAAGCCGAGCGTAGGCCCGGTCCATGTCGCTCACGATGATGGCCACGTGCTGGAACCACCGGTCATTGCCGCGCGAGCCGAGCGGCATGGGCCGCCCCTTGGGGGTGAGGTATTCGATCAGCTCGATCGACTCGTCGCCGAGCCGCATGCGGACCGTGCGCATGCGGAGCCCGAAGACGCCCTGGAGCTCTTCGTACTCCCTGCCCCATACCTCGACGTCGGAGACCTTCTCGAAGCCGAACACCTGGGAGTAGAAGGCGACAGACCGGTCGGCGTCGGCCACGGTCATCCCGATCGGGCCCACCGCGCGGACGACTCCCTGTGCGGTGGCTTGGGGGTGCAGTCCCGCGACCCCGCCCAGGAGCAGGGCAGTCGCGAAGGCCAGGATCAGAGGGAACTGTCTGCGCTTCACACCAGTCGCCCCTTGAGGAGGTCAGCGACCCGGAGCGCATTGGCCATGATGGTGAGCGCCGGGTTCACCGCCGCGCTCGACGGGAAGAAGCTGCCGTCCACGACATAGAGATTGTCCACCTCGTGGGCCCGGCAGGATATGTCGAGCGCCGAGGATTTCGGGTCCTTCCCGAAGCGAACGGTGCCGTTCTGGTGGGCCACGCCGGCCAGGGGGATGCGCTGGCCCAGGTAGAGACTGCGCGCAAAGATTCCCTCGTGACACTCGTGACCGTGGACGCCGCACCTCGTCTGCTGCTTCATCAGGCCCTTGAGCTTCTCGATGAGGCGCCGGTGACCTTCCTCGTTATTGGGCGTATAGGCGAGCACGATATTGCCCTGCCGGTCGAGCGTCACCCGGTTCTCCGGGTCCGGCAGGTCCTCCGACGTGAGCCAGAAATCCAGCGAGTGCTTGGCCATGAGGTCGAGCGTCCAGCCGGGGGCGATGGCCGGCGCCCCGGCCTTGAGCGTCTGTCCATCCAGCTTGCCCACGAACGAGATGTGCCCCATCGGGTACTCCCAGTCCTCGCTGCCGAAGTAGAAGTCGTTGAGGGCGAGGGTCTTCTGGAACACCGTCGGGTTGGGGCACTTCGACAGCGCCATCAGCACGGAGTTGACGTGGCCCATGTAGTGCCGGCCGACCACGTCGGAGCCGTTGGCCAGACCGCGCGGATGCCGGTCATTGGCCGAGCGCAGCAAGAGGGCGGCGGAGTTGATGGCGCCCGCCGACACCACGACGATGGCGCCCGAGTACGTCTCCATGGCGCCGTCGCGCGCCACGCGCACCGTGGTCACTTCGCGCCCCGATGCATTGGTGTCGAGCCGCGTGACCAGGGCATTGGTCAACAGCGTCACGTTCGAATACTCGAGGGCCGGCTTGACGCAGACCACGTCGGCATCGGACTTGGCGTTGACGAGGCAGGGATGGCCGTCGCAGGTGGCGCAGCGGATGCACGGGCTCTTCCAGCTCTGGCCCTCGTCGAGCATGATCCCGAGCGGGACATGGAAGGGCGTGTGCCCCAGCCTCGCCCAGTCGTCGTGGAGCTGCTGGATCCGGGGCTCGTGACTCACGGCGGGATAGGCATAGGGGCCGCTCGCGGGCGGCTCCGTAGGATCCGCGCCGCGCTCGCCGTGCACGTGGTAGAGCCGCTCGGCCGCGAGATAGTAGGGCTCGAGCTCCTCGTAGGCGATGGGCCAGACCGGCGACACGCCGCCCCAGTGCTTGATCTCCCCGAAGTCCTCGCGGCGGAGGCGGAACAGCGCGGCGCCGTAGAACTTGGTGTTGCCGCCGACAAAGTAGTTCGTGTGCGGGTGAAGCGGCTGCCCATCCTTGTCGCGCCAGACCTCCGTGGTGTTGTAGCGGGCATCGAGGTTCACCGCCTTGGTGTCCCAGTTCGCGAGCTCGCGCGGCACGAAGCCGCCGCGCTCCAGCACGAGGATACGCTTGCCCGTCGGCGCCAGGGCATGCAGGAGCGTGCCGCCACCGGCGCCCGTGCCGATGATGATGATGTCGTAGTCGGTGGCCATGGGTTGCCTCCTCGTCAGGCCGCTCGACTCGCGGCTCCAGCAGTGGATGTCATGGCGGGCCGCTCGGCCTGCATGTCGCCGAATCGGCAGCGGAAGATGCACCGGCTCTCACCATCGTGGTGGAGCTTGGCGCAGAAGACGCGCGCGAGGCCGTGTCGCCGCACGTAGAGCTCGGCTGCCAGCAGCATGCCGATGGGCGGCGCGAGGAAGTAGATCCAGAGGACATCCCACGCGCCCGCGGGCAGGGCGGAGGCGAGACTCCGTGCCGGGTTCATGCTCATCCCGGACATGGGAGACTCGAAGGCGATGTAGGTCGCCACGAGGGCGCCGGCGAAGATCCCTGTGAAGGCGGCGAGGCGCTTCGTGTTCGAGAGGCGAAGCACCACGGTCATCAGGACGAACGTGATGGCCACCTCGGCCAGGAAAGCCGGCGCGATGCCGCTCGACCCGGGAATCGTCGCCACGTAGTGCACCGCGGGGTCGGCGAGCGCGGGCCCGACGACAAGCGCCGCCGCGAGCACGCCGGCGACACCGCCCAGCGCCTGGGCCAGCACATACCAGGCGGCGTCAGGCCCGGCGACCTTGTCCAGACGCCAGAACGTCAGCGTCGTGGCGGGATTCAGATGGGCGCCCGAGCGCCTCCCCCACGGTGAGTAGATGAGCGCGACGGCGGTCGATCCCATGGCGAGCCCCATCAGCAGCCGGCGGGGGAGCCCGTCCGGGATCGCGCGGGCGACCGGGGAACCGGGTGGCCGAGCAGCGTGCCGAAGACGCACGCCGAGATCATGAAGAGTCCCAGGCCCAGGGCCTCCGCCAAATACTCGGGCCAGTGCTGCTCGAGCGCTCGCCGCATGCTCAGCGGCCGCTCTGCTGGAGGAGCTTGGCGACGAGCCCCGTCCAACCGGTCTGGTGGCTGGCGCCGATGCCGGCGCCGTTGTCACCGTGGAAGTATTCATAGAAGAGGACGAGGTCCTTCCAGTGAGGATCCTCCTGGAAGGTCTGGGATCCGCCGTGGACCGGGCGCCGGCCGTCGGCGCCGCGGAGGAAGATCGTCGTCAGCCGGCGCGACAGCTCGGCGGCGACGTCCCAGAGCCTCATGCGGTTTCCCGAGCCGGTCGGGAACTCGACCGTGAACTGGTCCCTGAAGAAGTAGTCGAATCGCTGGAGCGACTCGACGAGCAGGAAGTTCATCGGGAACCAGATCGGCCCCCGCCAGTTCGAGTTCCCGCCGAAGAGTCCCGTAGAGGACTCGGCGGGCTCGTAGTCCACGCGGTGCTCCATGCCGTTGACGTGGAGCACGTAGGGGTGATCCCGGTGATGCTGGGAGAGCGCCCGGATGCCGTAGGGGGAGAGGAACTCGCGCTCGTCCAGCATGTAGCCGAGCACGCGCTCCAGCCTGTCGCTGCTCACGAGGGAGAGCAGCCGCCGCTTCTTGCCCTCGCTGGTTACCTGCCGGGTCACGAGCTGGCAGAGGTCGTCACGGTTGTCGAGGAACCAGCGCAGCCGTCGGTTGAAGCTGGGCAGGCGCTCGAGGTCCTCGGGCTCGATGACCTGCACGGAAAAGAGCGGGACGAGGCCCACGAGCGACCGCACCTTCATGGGGACGGTCCCGTCCGGCGTGTGAAGCACGTCGTAGAAGAAGCCGTCCTCCTCGTTCCAGAGCTCGATGCCCTTGTGGCCCATGCGGCTCATGGCCTGGGCGATGTACATGAAGTGCTCGAAGAACTTGGAGGCCATGTCCTCGTAGGTCGGGTCCTCGCGGCTGAGCTCCAGCGCGATGCCCAGCATGTTGAGGCAGAACATGCCCATCCACGCCGTCCCGTCCGACTGCTCGATGTGCCCGCCGGTGGGCAGCGGCGCCGAGCGGTCGAAGACCCCGATATTGTCGAGGCCGAGGAAGCCGCCCTGGAAGACGTTCCGGCCTTCGGGGTCCTTGCGATTGATCCACCACGTGAAGTTGAGCAGGAGCTTCTGGAACACGCGCGCGAGGAAGCGCCGGTCGGCCTTGCCACGGATGCGCTGCTCGATCTTGTAGACGCGGAGGGCGGCCCAGGCGTGCACGGGCGGGTTGACGTCGCCGAACGCCCACTCGTAGGCGGGGATCTGTCCATTCGGGTGCATGTACCACTCGCGCAGGAACAAGACGAGCTGGTCCTTGGCGAAGTCCGGATCCACGAGGGCGAGCGAAATGGTGTGGAAAGCCAGGTCCCATGCCGCGTACCAGGGATACTCCCACTTGTCGGGCATGGAGACGACGTCGTCATTGTAGAGGTGGGTCCACTCCGCGTTGCGACCACCTTTCCGCTCGGGCGGAGGCGGCGCCTGTGTCGGATCGCCCTCGAGCCAGCGGCGCACGTCGAAGTGGAACCACTGCTTGCTCCAGAGCATGCCGGCCAGCGCCTGCCGCATGACGTCGCGCGAGTCCTCGCACAGCCGGTCGGGAATCACCGTCGAGTAGAATTCGTCCGCCTCGCGCCGGCGCGCGTCGAAGACGGCATCGAAGTCCGCGAAGGCCTGGGAGCGAACCACCGCTCCCTCGCGGGTCAGGCGCAGCCTCAGCACGGCGCTCGCCCCCGCGTCGAGCATCAGGCCGTAGTGCGCCGCCGCCTTGGTCCCCTCTTCGAGGTGGTTCACGGCCTCCGGGCGCCCGTGGATCAAGCGCTCTCCGAACGCGTCCTTGACGTAGGGCGACGGGTTCGGCGCGCCGTACAGACGGTCGGCGTTCGTGTCGTTGTCCGTGAAGAGGAGGGCGGGGGCTCCGTCACACGCGAGCCGATAGGCCCCATCCATGTCGTGATGCGTGGCCTGGATGGTCGTCTCCGACCCCGGGAAGACGCGCGCGAGGCGCGGCCGCTTGCTGCCGTGGTCCCACGCCCAGGTATTCCTGAACCACAAGGTCGGCAGCACGTGAACGGGGGCGGCCTCTGGTCCGCGATTGGCCACGGTGATTCGGATCAGGATGTCCTCGGGCGAAGCCTTCGCGTACTCGACCGTCACGTCGAAGTAGCGGCCACCCTCGAAGACACCCGAGTCGAGGACCTCGAACTCCTGGTCCCGCCGGCCCCGGCGCTGGCTCTCCTCGACGAGCCGGCCGTAGGGATACTCCGCCTGCGGGTACTTGTAGAGCCCCTTCATGTAGGAATGCGTCGGCGTGGCGTCGAGGTAGAAGTAGTGGTCCTTGACGTCCTCGCCGTGATTGCCCTCGGAACCGGTGAGTCCGAAATAGCGCTCCTTGAGGATCGGGTCGCGACCGTTCCACAGCGCCACCGCGAAACAGAGCCGCTGATGGTTATCCGATATGCCCAGGATGCCGTCCTCGCCCCACCGATAGGCGCGCGAGCGGGCGTGGTCGTGCGGGAAATAGTCCCAGGCCGTGCCGTGGGCGGAGTAGTCCTCGCGCACCGTTCCCCACTGGCGGTCGGCGAGATACGGCCCCCATCGCCGCCAATGCGCCGTCCTCGCTGTCGCGTCGTCGAGCCGGTCTCGCTCCGCCGTCCCCGCCTGCGTCTTCGTCGCCCTCTTCATGGTCATGCCGTCTCCGCCCGCCCTCCCCCTAGCCGCCATGGGCGAACTCGGGGTAGAGGGTCATGCCGCCGTCCACGAAGATCGTCTGGCCGTGAATGTAGTCGGAATCGTCGGAGGCGAGGAAGACGGCGACCTTGCCGATATCTTCCGGCACGCCGATACGCCCGTAGGGAATCAGGGTGAGGAGGCTCTCGAGCGCTTTCGGACTGTCCCAGGCCGATCGATTGATCGGCGTCTGGATGGCCCCGGGCGCAATCGAATTGACCCGGATCCGGTGTGGCGCCATCTCCTGGGCCAGCGACTGCATGAAAGCCCGGACCCCGCCCTTGGAGGCAGCGTAGTTGACGTGGCCGGCCCACGGAATGACTTCGTGCACCGAGGACATGCAGATGATCTTGCCCGCGGCCCGGGACACCTCGGCGCGCACGCCGCGGCGAACCATCTCCCGCGTGGCCTCGCGGGCGCACAGGAACATGCCGGTGAGGTTGACGCCGATGACGGTGTTCCACTGGGCGAGCGTCATGTCCGTGAACGCCGCGTCCTTCTGGAGGCCCGCGTTGTTCACGAGGATGTCGATGGTGCCCCAGGTGGCGAAGAGTGTGCGAAACATCTCGCGCACGTCGTCTTCCCTGGAGACGTCGGCCTTGAGGGTCATGGCCTTGCCTCCGAGGGCGTGGACATCGGCGGCCACCGCCTCCGCCGCTTCGGGATCGGTCACGTAATTGATGACCACCGAGGCGCCGGCCGCCCCCAGCGTCCTCGCCACCCCCGCCCCGATGCCGCTGGCCGCTCCGGTGACGAGGGCGATCTGGCCCTTCAAGCTCTCTGCGTTCATCGTGCTCCCTCCTGGATGGTGTGTGCGGTCACGTCATTGGACACGTCGAGCGCATTTCTGGATTCGGGGCGCATGCCCACGGATTCGGGGCGCATGCCCACGCGCTCCTCGAGGAGCCGATTGAAGAAGTCGCGGAGGGGGGGCAGCGTCGAGAGGAGGGCCTGGCAGGCGTCGCGGTCTATGGCGAGGACATTGGCGCTGGTGAGGCTGTGGGTGCTCGCCGTCCTCACGTGGTCGCCGAGGAGCGCGATCTCGCCGAAGCAGTCGCCGGGGCCGAGCCGCCGTATCGGCGTCTCTCCCTGTCCCGCAATGAACTTCCGCACCTCGACTTCTCCATCCTCGATGATGTAGAGCCAGTCGCCGTGATCGCCTTCCTGGAAGATCGCCTGCCCCGCCTCGAAGTGCTCGCGCCGCAGCGACACCGCGCGCTCCGTTCTCAGCTGGACGATGTCCGACGGGAGGAGGAGGTCGAGGGTCCAGTCCACCGCGACGCGAATCTTCCGGTCGAGGCCGGGCAGCTTCATCAGGTACACGGTGCGCCACAGCCACCAGGCGAGGAAGCCCGAGAGCTTGAGCCCGAACACCTCGGCCACGGCGGAGCGATGACCCAGAGATCCCATCTTGCCCAGCGCCTTGAAGGCGAAGGCCCGCTTGGCGGATCCGCGGATGGTCGCCGCGATATTCTCCGCCGCGCACCGCCCCTCGCGGGTGGCGTGCTGGGCGGTGGGCGGGCTCGCCTCCCCGGTGGCGGCGTCCATGATGAGCGCGCAGTCGCCCACCGCCCACACTCCGGGATTGCCCGGCACTTCCAGATAGGGATCTGTCAGCACGCGGCCCCGGTCCTTCGGGCAGTTCAGGGAGGCCACCACCGGATTGGGCCCGCCCGGCACCGTGCTCACGAGTGTCCGCGTCTCGATGCGCTCCCCCCTGGTGAGCAGGGCGGCCTCCGCGGTGGCGCCGGCCAGTCGGGTGTTCAGCCTGAGTTCCACACCGCGCTTCATGAGGAGGCGTTGGGCGAACTCGGCAAGATTCTTCGGCAGCTCGGGCAGGATGAGCCCGCCCGCGTGGAGGAGCACGACACGGATCTCCTCGGGTCGAACGTTCCGGAAGCTCCTCGCCGCGGAGCGGACGAAGTCGTTGAGCTCGGCCACGGCTTCCACGCCGGAGAAGCCGCCGCCCGCCACTACGAAGGTGAGGAGTCCGCTCCTCGCCTTGGCCTCGCGCTCGATGTCGGCCTCTTCGAGGGCATGGATGGCGTGGTTCCGGAGGGCAAGGGCGTCGCCAAGGTATTTGAAGGGGAGCGCGTGCTCGCTGAGCCCTGACTGGCCGGCGAAGGTCGTGACGTTGCCGAGGGCGATGACGAGGTGGTCGTACCCGAGCTGTAGCTGCCGCGAGCCCACGCCCGCGGCGAGGGTGACGCGGCGACGCTCGAGGTCGATCTCCTCGATGGCGCGCGTGTAGAGGTCGGTGCGGGGGCAGAGGCGACGGATCGGGGTGATGGTGTCGAGGATGCCGATGCTCCCCGACACGACCTCGGGCAGCATGGGCTGGAAAGTCAGGTAGTTGTCCCGGCTCACCAGGCCGATTTCCACTTCTCCGCGCTTGAGCTCGCGCTTCAGGATCGTCTCGAGGTTCAGGGCGGTGTATACGCCGCCGAAGCCGCCGCCAAGGATGAGGATGCGTGTGGGTCTGGTTGCGTTCATCGCAAGAGGTCCTCGAGACGCAGGGCGTCGGCATCACTGGTGGAGGTCAAGTGGATACGGACCAGCCGCTCCGCGCCCTCACCGTCGGCGCGGACGACCTTGCCGTACATGTCCTCTGACTCGGGGTGCTGGGCGGAATAGCGCATGCGCATCCGGACATTGGTGAGCGGGTCGAGGGGGGTGGCAAGACGGGCCACCAGTTCGTGCCGGGCCACGCGAACGACTTCCCCGTCGATGGCATCCGGGCGGACCACCTTGCCGTCGATGACCTTGCACGTCATGGGGAAAGACACCGCGACTTCGCGATCGGAGGCCGCGGGCGCTTCGGCCTGGGCAAAGCGCCCGCGGAGGCTCCGAAGATCGTAGAGGGCGAGCGGCTCGGACAGCCCCTTGGCGTCGAGGAGAGTCGGACCGGTGACCAGGGCGATCTCGCGGATGCGGGCGTAGGTCGTCTCCGTGACGAACACCTGCCCGCCCACCGTGGCGCCTTCGACCCGTGCCGCGACATTGACCGCGCTGCCCACGATGGCGTACTTCGCCCGCTGCTCGGAGCCGATATTGCCCACCACCGCTTCGCCGGTGTTGACCCCGATGCCCATCTCGAACACCGGGCGGCCGTGGGCCGCGTGATCCCGGTTGATCTGGGCCATGGCCCGCTGCATGGCGAGGGCGCAGCCGGCCGCCCGCTCCGCGTGGTCGGCATGCTCGAGGGGCGCCCCGAAGACCGCGAAGATGGCATCGCCGATGAATTCGTTGATGGTGCCGCCGTGCTCGATGATGATGTCGGTCATCTGGCCGAGGAAGCCGTTGAGCACGTCCATGACCATGGCGGGATCGCCACGTTCCGCGAATCGCGTGTAGCCGCGCAGGTCCGACATGAGCACCGTGACCACCCGCTTCTCCCCGCCGAAGCGCAGCCCGCCCGGAGACTCGAGGAGAGCCTTGGCCACCTCGGGCGAGACGTATCGGCCGAAGGCCGACCGGATGAAGTCCCGCTGGCGCAACCCCTCGAGCATGCCGTTGAAGGCGCGCGTGAGCTGCCCCACCTCGTCCCGGGAGAGGACGGGAAGCGATTGCGAGAGGTCCCCGGCCGCCACGCGCGTCACGCCGACCGTGAGGGCGCGGATGGGGCGGGTCAGCCGGCGCGCGAAGAAAAAGACGAGCATCAGGGTGCCCAGACCGCCCAGTCCGGAAGCCCAGAGAATGGTGCGGCGGAGCTCCTGCAGCCGGTCGAGGTAGATCTCCACAGGGTAGTTGACGAGGACCACCGCCGCCGTACCGCCGGCGCGGTCGAGAATGGGGGCGAAGGCGCTGATCCACGTTCCCTGAGCGTTGCTATAGATGTCCGTGTAGCGCGCGACGCCATCTTCGAAAGTCCAGCGCAGCGGCTCGATCATCGCGGGCGCCACGGGAAACGACTCCCCGGGGCGGGCCGGCCCGTCGCTCACCACGAGCACGCGCGCCGTCCGGTGGGCCGTATCCAGATCGGACAGCGTGTAGATGGGCGTGGTGAGCAGGACCTCGTTCTGTATGGTCACCAGCTCCCTCTTGATGCGGAGGTAGGCCTGCGAGCGCGGATCGAGCCCCCGCTGGACCTGGGCATGCAGGCTGGGGTCCACGCCGAGAGCGGTGACGCGGGCGATGTTGAGGAGCTGCGTCCCCACGGTGTCCGCGAGCTCGCGCTGGTGACGCTTGTAGGTGAAGCCACCCACCGCGGCCACGGCGAGCAGGGTCACCGCGGTGAGGAGGCAGGCGAGACGGACGCTGAGCCGCTGCCAGGGCCTCAGCTCGAGCTCTGCCGCGGAAGCGCCGTCACCGATTGGCTTGACCATCGAGCGGTTAGACTCACCCGCCCCCCTTCGAGGTTCGCTTCGGATCGGGCGAACCGCCGAGGCCCCTCGCCGTGTCTAACCCCCGACGCCGCCCACAGCCGGACCGCGAAACCTCAAACCCCGAACGCTAGAAGGAGAGTGAAATGAAGAGAAACCTGTTCATCGCCTCGGCCATGATCGCCGCCCTCGCCGTGCCCCTCGTCTCGAATGGCCAGGCCGGTCCTGCGCCCAAGCCCAAGTTCGAGTCGGAGAAGTGCTACGGCATCTCGAAGGCCGGCAAGAACGACTGCCAGACGGCCAACTCCTCCTGCGCGGGCACCTCGCGCCGCGATAGCCAGAAGGACGCCTGGATCTACGTTCCGGCCGGGACCTGCGAGAAGCTGGTCGGCGGCAGCAACCAGCCGCGGGCCTGAGCCCTCGGGGACGGCGTGGACAC
>WNGE01003532.1_pt1 | contig 18419 bp, 1 predicted proteins | sample 5400651 | NCBI WGS metagenome assembly WNGE01 (sample SAMN13153370, study PRJNA577476) | soil metagenome | isolation source: 60 cm soil or saprolite under grassland replicate 2 | place: USA:California | collected 2016-06-15
GCTTTCGTTTGCCTACAATTGTAGGGCTTCGTATACAGTGCCTAAACAATTATAGGGCTTTCGCATGCCTGTAGTGATACAGGGCTTCATGTGCCTACATCTGTAGGGCTTCGTCGAGGATATGGAATATATGAGCTAGTAAGAGCTATAGTAGAAGACTAATAGCTACTCACTCCCTACGATGGTCACTAGATATATAGAGGGGCCAAGATAAATCTAAGGAGCAAAATTGTGTATAAAGCTAAAGAATGTAAGTGCAGTTAAGCCGCTACTAAATACAGATATATAGATCACGTGCAACAACCTCACGTGATCTACGTGACAAGCATGTAGCCCCACTACATCCGTCCCCCCTAGGGATAATTGCTCGACCTCGAGCACTAGACTAAATAAAGAAACACACAAAACAGAGCTATACAAAACCAGGCTAGCACAGAGCCTCCTAGTTAGTCAAAGCACTAAAAACACTGTTTCAGACTTACTGTAGGCATAATAAGGCTAAAACCTTAGATGTATCATGTAAACCTCAGAAGTTAGGCATCAAATAGAGAGCCTTTCAGGGTCAATCAAATGCCCTAAGTAAAACAAAAACGTGTGTAGTGTGTAGTGTGTAGTATGTAGTGTGTGGTGAGAATGTGTATAATGAAAATGTGTGTGATGCCTAAACAATTATAGGGCTTTCGCGTGCCTACAGTGATGTAGGGCTTCGTGTGCCTGCAGTGATACAGGGCTTCGTGTGCGGTGCCTAAACAATTATAGGGCTTTCGCATGCCTATAGCGATGTAGGGCTTCGTGTGCCTGTAACGATACAGGACTTGCTTGTGCCTAGAGTGTTGGACTTCGTGTGCCTGCAACGATACAGGGCTTCGTGCGTAGTGCCTAAACAATTATAGGGCTTTCACGTGCCTACAGTGATGTAGGGCTTCGTGTACCTGCAGTGATACAGGGCTTACTTATGCCGAGAGTATAGGACTTCGTGTACGGTGCCTAAACAATTATAGGGCTTTCACATGCCTACAGCGATGTAGGGCTTCGTGTGCCTGTAACGATACAGGACTTGCTTGTGCCTAGAGTGTAGGACTTCGTATGCCTGCAATGATACAGGGCTTGCTTGTGCCTAGAGTGTAGGACTTCGTGTGCCTACAACGATACAGGGCTTCGTGCGCGGTGCCTAAACAATTATAGGGCTTTCGCGTGCCTACAGTGATGTAGGGCTTCGTGTGCCTGTAGTGATACAGGGCTTGCTTGTGCCTAGAGTGTAGGACTTCGTGTGTAGTGCCTAAACAATTATAGGGCTTTCGTATGCCTATAGTGATGTAGGGCTTCATGTGCCTACAAGGATATAGGACTTCGTGGAGAATATATAAGTTGTCAGTATAGGCTCTCCAAATACGAAGATTTAAGGCTTCTTTTGAACAAGCTGACAGAGGGCTATAGTAGAAGACTAATAACCGCTTGTTTCCCTACGATAGTTACTAGATATATAGAGGGGCCAAGATAAATCTAAGGAGCAAAATTGTGTATAAAGCTAAAGAATGTAAGTACGGTTAAGCCGCTACTAAATACAGATGTATAGATTACGTGCAACAACCTCACGTGATCTACATGACAAGCATGTAGCCCCACTACAATAAAAGTGATTAGATTATAATATAATAGGGTATATTTTAAGCTTGTCCTCTCTTCTCTTATATATACTTCTATAAGGGTCTTAGAGAAAGACTAAAACATTAGATCTATTCTTAATTACTATACTATAACATATATACTCTTATAAGTAAAAATATAAAATAGTAGTTCATATATAGAGGAGGTTTAAGTAGTTAGAAGAGGAGGAGAATTACTAGTTAGTATAAGAGAAACAAAGAGATTATATAATAAAGATAATACGTATAAGAATAGTTTAAAAAGAGAGATATAGAAATATAAGATAGTAAATAAGAAGTAGACATAGTATATAAGTAGTAAAAATATAGTTAAAAGTAAAGTAATAAGTAAATATACTAGATTATAAGAATTATTAGTATAAGGTATTATATATAATTAATATAAGAAAAATCACAAAGAATACCTATAGTATTAGATAGTGTACTAATCTACCTAACTAGGTAAGAGAAACTAGTATTTAGTTATAAGCTTAATATTTTTAGAGGAGGTGTATATTAGTAGAAATACTCTATATTTTATAGGAACTCAAGACTACTAAGACACTTTCTCTTAGATATTTAAAGAAATAACTATTCTTATCTACTATATAAACTCCTTATAGTCTATATTCTAGAACACTTAACTTATATAATAAATAGTATCTTAATCTATTATAATATATAGACAAGGCCCTTCTTTACCTAATTTTAATCTAAGCCCTCTACTAAACCCTCTACTTACGTTTTAACATAGCTCTCTACTAAAACATCTATCTTAAACCTACTTATAATCTATATTAACCTTATACTTAACAATGTCTAAGAATAAGGACAAAACGATAAAAGTCTATAAGACTAGCCTTATATTACTTATAAATAGAACTGTTTATAATGTCTTTAATTAATTATATTATAAGCCCTTAATATAGGTCATTACTAACAAGCTTATAAAGCTAAAGGACAAGGAATAATTAACTAACATAGGTTACTATAAAGTTAAGGAAATCTATTATAGAGCTATTAGAGTACTAGGTCTTAAACTAGTTATTATAGAATGTATTAAGGCTTTAGACAAAAGTATTAGAGAAATATAATTAAAGACTAAGTATATACTTCTTAAGAAAGAGTAATATAATCTTATAAGATATAAGATATATTAGAAAACACTAAAACTAGAAGAAAGAAAAGTTAAGCTTTAGAGAAGAGATAAGATAATTTAATAAGAAACTCTTGAATTTAGTAGTAGTCTAGGCAAAATGTATATTAGAAGTTAGGAATTTATTATAAAGTAAGAGGATTTTATATTATAAAAGTTCAAGATCAAAGAATTAAGAGCTAAGAGAGTTAAGAGAGGTAAGAGTTTCATTAAAATTTCTTATTTATAAGTAGAGAGTGTCTACTAGATATTAAGATTAAGTTCTCTTAAATTAAAGGTTTTAAGTTTAATACTCTATGTTATATAAGTAGGTTTCTAGTTTAATATTAACTATTCTCTTATAGAGTAATAATACCTTATTTACTTTTATTAAATGAAATATTCCTATATTGATTTCTAGACGTCTTTATAACGTAATAAGCTAGTAAGTTTCTATATAAAGTAAAAGGTACTTACTATACCTATTTAAATATAATAACTACTTTTACTTAAACTAATGATTAGTAAAGAAGATATATAAAAGACTACTTACTTCTCTTTTCTTATCTTAGTTAAGCTAGTAGATATAATTACTAACTTGATATAAACTCGATATAAACTCAATGTAAACTTAATATAAAGAACTAAATATCATAACGTACTCCTAATAACTTTAGTATGTTTTACTTTTAAAACCTTAAATAACCTCTAATAATTATAACTATAGATGCTTATAGATTTAAATACTAAGCTCTAAGTAGAACTAGAAGAGTATTTATAGTATTATATCCTAGTTAGTTCTCTATAATATATAGGATTATTAACCTATCTCTACTTCTCTTTCTTCTCTCTCTACTTTTATTTATCTTTAACTATGGCCCTTAATAGTATATGTTTAAACTCAATTATCTATACTCTAAATTCCTTATAATAATCAAGCTTATCCTTCTTATAATATAGTAATACTAGAGAGGAATTGTTTAGAGGTCTAAGAAGAGATTAAGAGGTTTAACTCTTGTTATTACTATATAGAAGAAAAGAGTTATAGTTTTAATAGTTAAGACAAGTCTAAAGAGGTTTAATAAGAAGATTATAAAGATATTTAGTAATTAACTTCTTAGTAACCTAGAAAACAGAACCCTAGTTATTTATCTATATTCTTTGTTAGGAAAAGCTCTTTAATAAGATATTAGTATGTACTTATAAAGATATAATAAAGTTAATCTTACCTTTTAAGTAAGTAGTTAGAGAGATAATACTATAGACTAAGGTAATATAATAGTAACTAAAGTCCTATATAAGGTAATTACAAACTATATTACTACTAGTTAGAGTTAATAAAAACTCTACTAGTATATAATAAAATGTAATAACTAATATAATGTAGTTTATAATAAAAATAAAGAGAAAAGTAATCTTAAAAGTCTTAGTATAGTAAATCTTACTAATTCTACTACAAATAAAAAGTATAACTATTAAGACATAATAGAGTATAAAGACTATACAAAGAGGCTATAAAAGATAATATAAGCTAGGTTCGTAGTTCAAATAGAGATAATAGGCCTTAAAAAGACATAAGTAGGTGTCCTTAAATTAATAAGGTAATATACTAGGTAAATGACTAAAGCTCCTCTAAATAAGAAAAGAAGAATCTTTATAGCTAGCTTAGTTTACTTAGTTTATAAGAATGAAAACGCTATGAGTATAGTAGTAATAATAATATAAAGTATTAGTATTAAAAGTAATATAACTTATAATAAGTATTATTTATAAAACTATTAACTAGATATAAAAAGCTAGATTAAGAGAAGATATAGTATTATTAAAGAAAGTACTTAAGATAGGTAGATTTGAGGTAAATAGGAAGACATCTTAAGAGGTAGCCTAAAGAGAGAGGTTATGTAAGTTAATTAGATTTAACAAGGAATAAGGTATATAAGTTAAACGCCTTGTAAGTAACCTAATAGTAAGAGACTAAAACTATAGGCAAACTAAGATAAGTAATAAGAAATAAAGAGAGTACTTATAGATTACCTTATAATCCTTGAATAATAAGACGTTATATATATATTTTATAAACTTAATAAGAATTAATCTAAACTTATCTATTTACTTAGATATATATATAGTATAAGCTATTAAGGAAATAAATTTTAATTAAGAGAAATCAATACTTATAACTAGACTAGAAGAGTAAAACTAATATATTCTTAGAGTTAGAAGTCTTATTATTAAGTAGATTAGATCTTTGTTTATTATCTTGCTTTTTAATAAGTTAAAGGGGTTTAGACTATAAAGTTATACTAAACCCTTTGTTAATTAAGTTTTAACATTATTAAAACTCAATTAATAAAGGGTTTAGTATATAACGTCAATTAGAGTTAAGTATTAGTCTAACTTTTTATAAACTATTATAATAGCTAGGAGTTATATACTTAATTAATCCTTTACTACTAGCCTTATAATACTGAATTCTCTTTCTTAAAAACTCTCTAATCTCTTAAAAGACATCAAAGAGCTTCAAAACGCTTTAGATAAGGAAAAGAACAATGTAAGTATTACCTTAAGTATAATTATATACTAAGAATTACTCTAATACTATTTATAAGAGTCTAAGTAGCTTTCTAGAGTTCTAGGAGAAGATTTCTCTGAAACAGAAAGTGTAATATAAGCTTCCTTCTAGTTAGTTCAAGGTAAAGAACTTGAAGATAGATATTATCATAGTGTATAATAATGTTCTTCTTCTACTAGAAGCTTAGAATACTAATCCTTTAGCTATTCTTTTATCTAAAGCTACGATTAACTCCTTATAAGACTTTAGTACTTAACTATACTATGTTCTTAACTATATCTATAACGAATCACTAATCATTAAGATAATCTACTTATAAATCCTTAAGATTGTACTTTATTACTTAATAAGTAAACTCGGTTTATATTAACTTTACGTTAACTCCTTACAAGAAGCTAAGTTTTTTAGTTATATTAATGTTAATAAAGATATAAAGAAGAAGGAATATAAAACTTAGGTAACATCTAGTAGAAAATATATATTAGTATTAATAGAGCTTAGAGGACAGTATAGTGTACTAGGCTCGATAATCTATATACCTAAAGACATCTTAATAAATAAGTAAGTAGTAGATAAGGCAAAGGATAGTAAAGAGCTTACTAACGGTATTATAGGCTTGAATAACTTCCTCTAGACTATAAAGACAACATTTAGAAATCTTTTATTATAACCCTAACATATTAGGGTATTATTAACCAAAAAGACGAATATATTAAACGTAGCTATCATGTTAGTGTAAAGCTCATAGTAGTAATAAATATAGAGATAAATTCATACTTTCTTCTATATAGCTTAGAACTATAGATTCTACTATAGATATAACTAGTAAGTTATATAATTCAAACCTAATACTTAGAGGCTAAAACTAATAAGTAGAAGAAAAACACATAGAAATATAAGTAAAAACAAAACGTAAAAACCAAAACGAAATAGACACGTTATACTGCCCTTAAGTCTAACTTATAGTATTACTAGGCGATCTAAATCTTAGACTCTCTACCTAGTAGTAAATATGACCTAGATAGTGCCTAGGCTAATAAGTAAGTAATAGTAACTCCTGTTTTAGTAAGAGATGATTTAGGTACTAATCTTACTAGATTCTTACTTCTTAGAGCATATCTAACACTACTAATTAATAGAGGGGTAATGAACTAGTATATAACATATTACGATAAGGTAAAGATAACTATATTATCTATAAATCTTATATATTACACTTTAGTAGAATTTAACGTTATAGAGCTAGAGACACCTCAAGCTAAGACTAAAATAAGTAATTAGATAATATAGTCATAGAGTCAAATAGATATATATAGATATATATCTCTTGAACTATACAAAGCTAATACGAATTCAAAGATAAGCCATTAGTAGATTCAACTATAGTATATAACTATAATAGTGTTATAACACTAGATTTAAGAGGTCTTAATATAGGTAAGAAGACTTCTAGATACTTAAAATAGATACTAAACACTAAAGGTATTATAGAAGATCTAATTAACATTTTCACATAGTTCTATAACTACTCTAGTAGTTAACCCAATGATATTAACATTATAGGCTTACTCTACTACTAAAACAATGTCTAATCTAGTAATATTAATATTATAGGCTTACTCTACTACTAAAGTAATAGTCAATCTAGTAATATTAATATAACCTTTCTTAGGTACATCGACCTTATACATCTCTAAACATAGTAAGATAGTGTTATTATAAGGAAGTAATAACAAGGAAGTCTAGTACTCTCTTAACTTTAATAGGAGATTTGACTAGTATTACTATTCCTTGTTAAAATAGTTTATTTAAGATAGTAGAGATAGTGCCTTCTAAGACTTGTATAAGAATGAAATACACTAGGCCTATAGATATACTAATTATTAGAGGTTTAACCTAAGGCTCGTCTATAAGTATATAGAACACGTTATATCTAAGGACTAGATCTTACTATTTGTTAGTAATAATTATGATTTTAGAAGTTGTGTTATACCTTAACTATAATAAACTCTAGCTCCTTAGTTAATCGTTAGGTAATACTAAATAGAGTAGGCTAATTAACATAATAATGTAAGTTCTTCCTCTCCTACTTGAACTCTAGTCCCTTAAGTAAAGCCTCTAGCTCATTTAATACCTCTATTACTTTCTTACTTAGTCTTTCTTAACTTAGATGTTCTCTTACTATAGACATAGCGTTTCAACACTTAGATTATAACATATAGTTATATACTAATGTAGATATAGGCGTGAGATTAGGCTTAGATACTCTTAAGCCTATAAACAATATTTTATTTGTATAATATAAAGTGTTCTAGCGTTATGTCAAATTTTACTTAAGGTTAAAATATAATTTACAAGACTAACTTACCTTGTTAACTAGCTTAGACTATTTTCACTCTATTATACTATAATTACTATCCTTTTGAGTAAGATAGTCTATGTGATTACTTGTATTCAAGGGTAATATAAAGTGAAGGTAAGGCTATAAAATAGATAAGAGACACTTCTACTATAAAGAACGATGCCCTACTTCTATGTAAAGGCTATATAGACTACTACTAGGACCTCTACTTAGTTATTATGTTTCTATATTTCTTATCTTTCATTTATAATTCTAAGATTGTCTTTATAGTATTAATAACCTTTTGATTTTAATAGTATATAGGCAATTAATACTAGTGATTAGCTAATAACCTTTTATTAATATAAATCTCTCTATATAGTCACCTTTAATATAATATCTAATTCTTAGTATAGAATATCTAAACCTTATTATTATATAATAAAGTTTAAAGTTATTAAGTTATCTAAAGATACCTACTACCTTTTACTATAGACAGTTAATAGTAAACATATAGATTATAAGGACCTCCTTTCTAACATAGAAGAGGCTACTATCTATTAACTTTAAGAAGTACCTAATTTACGTCTAGTAATAGATTCTAAGTCCTTCTATAGTTAAAGAGAGATAAATAGTTTCAAGGAAGTCATAAGGAGCTAGACTAGATTCAGTATAGTTATATACTTACTAGTCGAATTTTAGTTTTATATTAATAGAGATAAATATATTAGTCAAGGAAAACTAGATAACTAGGAGTTATTAGAAGAGAGTGAGTCTTCTAAGTTAATATATATATATTCTAATAAACTTATAAAAACTTAGTTAGAACTTTATAAAATGTTTAGACGTAATAAGGACTATGATCTAGATTAGACACGGCCTATACCTACTATATCCTTACGTGTCTAGCTTAATACTACTAGGCCTTATAAGTCATTTCCTCCTCTAGTTACTTTCGTTTCTTTACTAATAATACAAGTCAAAAAATCAGTTAAAGAAACTCTCTTTAGTCTATAGTCTTTAGAATTATTAAGAAAGTAATAATAGATTCTTTAAAGAGTAGAAGTCTTCTAGGTATTTCATTTGATTAGTAGGTTTTTACATTTAATAGGATATATTTAATAAAGGAAGTATTAGTTTAATACTATTATCAAATCGAATATAATATAAATTTTATTTGAATATAAATATTATAAGCTAAAGATCTACTATTTCTTGTACTAACAAAGTGTAATCTTACTCTTACTAAGGTAAGTTATATATATAAGCATTGAGATATAACTACTAATATTACTATAGATATTAGACATTAAGATTTAGATAAATATTACTAAGAGTAAATATTATATTTAAGAGTATAGTAAGGTGGCCTAGCCTTAATAGATAGAACAAGAGGTTTATAGTAGTTACTTTAGCTCTAGTAAGGGTTTTACTTTGAATGTATTATCCTTACGTAACACTAAAATACTATTAAAGAAGTAGAGACATTAGGACTAGACTAAGGAATGTATTTAGCCTTATACTTACTAGATAGAACCTATATTATATACTTATCTTCTAGGTAATCGATTATATAAGTAGGCTAGTATAGTACTAAGATGACCCTTTTATTCTAAAAAAAGATTTCTTCTAAAAATAAATAGTCTTTAGCCTATTATAATACTTAAAATAATATTCTTTTATATCTACTACCTTGTAGTTTATAACCTATATATCTTTTATACTATTTCTCTAAAATGTCTCTCCTCTTTAATACTCTAAAACCAAAGGGTCTAGAGCATATTATTAATTACGACTACTTTAATATAGTATCTATTTATAGGCCTAATAAGAACTTTGTCCTTAAGGGGTACAAAGTTTAACTAGATGACTACTATTAGAGAAGAATAGAAAGTAAGGATAGCTAAGTAACTCTTATAATTAAGGACGTTATCTACTAATACCTAGGCTCTTACTTATATATTTTAAAGTATAATAGTCAAGTCTTAGTTAAAGAAGACATATATTCCTTAAAGCTTAAGTAAGCTTTAAGAAACCTCTAAAGATTAACCCTTGAGTATCTTGCCCTAAATATACAAACTTAGCTCTAAATAACAATATAGATCTCATATAGTATAGTATATATATATTCTAAGAATGTCTTCTATTATAACTTTAGTTACTATAATGTTTTTGTCTTTAAAGGCTAGTTAGTTAAGATTAGTGATTTTAGAGGGTCTAAGATTAATAATTAGGAACTAGTTACTAGAGAAGAGATATATTACTAGCTACTACTTTGTAAAAGAGATTAAGAAGAACTTAATGATATAAAAAGAGAGATATTTACGTTAGGCTATAGAATCTATAAGATTATAGCCTAAGAGGTACTATATCTAAGAATAACTAATAAGTAAATCAAAGAGAAATATACTAATAAAGAATTCCTAAATATAGATAGTTTACTAGTAAGGAATATTATTTATACTTACTAGAAAGAAGAATTTAAGACAGCTATAGACGTTAAGGTAGCTCTAAGAGAGAAATTTATATACACTTACGTTAAGAAAGAGTAAATAGTAAAATAAAAGATTACTAAATTTCTTTATGTCTCTACTAGCTAAAGATAGCCTTAATAGAATAACTATATCCTCTAATAATAGTAAACCTAGTATTAAAATAGTTAACTAACTTCTAATCTAAATAACTAATAACGTTTCTTTTCTTTTCTACTGTGTTTTCCTCTACTTTAATATAAACTACTACTTTTAATAACTTCTTTTCTTACTTTATATAAGAGTTAGAGGAGCTTAATTATAAGAGAAGATAAAGAGGAGTAGACTAAGAGGTTTTAATATAGAGAGTATATAGACCTTAAATATAACTTAAACTAAATATTATTTTAGGACTTAGCTTAATATTATTATAAGGTATAAGGCTATCTGAATTACTATAATAGACTTATATTATATGTGTTTTAGTGTGTTAAGGATCCCTTGTATAATACATATAGGTTTAAGTAACAAAAGTATACAAGTATATGTTTAGAGTATTAAATAGTAAGAAAAGACACTTGATATTAAAGGTAAGTTAAGTAAACGACTAAAGGATATAAAATAAAAGAGAAGTACGAATTTAAGTAAATGTCTTCTATATATCTAAGTATATAATACTAAAACTCAGAGTATAATATAGAATATAGCTTTGATTAATTATATATACTATGATCGAACTATGTCAAGAACACTTAGTACTATAACTCTATTACATAGTAAGGCTATTTTAAGTCTACTAGGCTAGGACCTTGTCTTATTATAGTATAAAGGAGTAAAAGTATAGGATATTAGGTTTCTAGAACTAGAAAGAGTATTAGTTAGATATATTAGAGTTTCTTAATTAAGAAGTAGTTATATATCTAGTTATAATAAATCTATAAGAAAGCCTTACTTTTAAATTAATAGATACTTGTTTATTTTAAGGCCTACTTTTCAAGAGTAGTAGGACTATGTTTAAGGAGTAAAATAGATGACCTTTTAAAATAATATATTCGATTTATTTACCTTAGCTTTCTCCTAGTCTTAACTATTATTACTTCTTATATAATAGTCTATATTATGTCAAAATAGAGGCTTAGGCCTAATAGTATTATACTAAGACTCTAAGACAAGGCTTTTAACTCTTATAGGTAATCCCCTAAACTAGTAAGTTACTAATAGAAACTACTCTACTTATAATAATAGAGAGTAGTAGATTACTAATAGTAACTATCTTACTTATAGTATAAGTAACAATAGATTACTAATATAGACGACCTTATATCTAACCTATAATACTATACAAATGATAGTACTATACTCCTTATAGTATTATAACGCCTATAGTGCTATAATAGTCATAGTACTATATATATACTAGATAGTAGATAGATATAAGTAGTTAGGTTTAATCTAATTAAGTACGCTCTTTATTTTCACGTGACTATATTAACTAAACCTCTCTAGTTTACCTAGTTTAATCAATAGATTTAAAGAGATAAATTAGAATATACTTAATAAAGTAAAGTAAAATAGTTATAAGATAAGAAGATAGTATAGTACTAGTACTAATTACATTATAATACTAATTATATTTATAATATATTCTAGTAAATAACAAGAGAGAACAAGCTTTATTATATAAAGAAAAGTATAAACTAATACTAATTTTTACTAAGTCTAAGATTAAGAGAAAGTAAAGTCAACTATATAGTTATAAACTCTATATAGATTATTAGAAAGAGATAAGAAGTAAAGTAGAAAAGATTAGCTTATAAAAACTCTTAGTTAAAGGTTAATCCTATGAATTATCACTACGTGATTCTTGAAATATATTATATTATTAAGGACTAACCCCTCTACCTTATATATATAATAGTAGTAATCTACTTACTACTCTACTAGTACCTAGCTCAAATAAAGATTCTTAATATAGTCTATTATATATAAAACGTAGTAAAAGGTATAGGTCTTATTCTTTATATAAAAGCTACTTGTTACCTATATAAATAATATATTAGGTCTTCTTGTAGATGATAGAGAATTCATTAAGTACTAGGAAAGAGTCAAGTAAGAGATTCTTTTTTAACTAGATCTTTAGAGGTTAGAGTTAACTATGATCTAATATATAGGACAGCGTGTTACTAAGTCTTAGTAAAATCGATTAGACTAATCACATTACTTTGTTTAAGATATTAAAATTTGTAATTCTTGATTAATTAGAATCAAGATTATACTATTACCTCTATATCTACTAGAAGTTTGATCTTTTAATAATATCTAAAACAAGAGCCTAAATGATTGTTTTACTAAGATAGACAAATAGATAAGATCCTTAGAAGGAGGTATAGTTGTGATATAGTTAGAGCATTATGTAACTTTTATATAAAAGCCTTGACTAGACAATATAGGTTAACATGATTAAGTAGTCTCTTATATTACTAATTAATGTTATAATAAGATCAACTTGTAATTACTTCTTCTTAACTATAAAGAGAGTATCTCTAGGCCTCTTAGGAGAGTTAGAGATTAGTTCTATACTAAATTCATTTAATTACTCTATAATCACATACATTCTACTTGTCTTATTACCTATTAACTAACTACCTTACAAGCTAAGGTCTTTTGTATAATCGTGTCTATTCTTCTAGCTAATGTTTAATAATAGGCTTAGTGTCTTCTATATCCTCTGCTCTCTCTTCTACTATAGTCTTGTCTAAGTGTATAAAACATAAAACCTTAGAAAAGAAAATTTCTCTAGCTTATATACCTTAGCTCTTAAAGTATAATATTATAAACTATCATAACGTGATTCTTGAAATAGTTAATGTCGTTAAGAACTAGGCCCTTAGACTTATAGATAAGATAGTCATAGTTAACCCTCTTATTTATAGCTTGATGTTTTAAGTAAACGTTTTCTACGTAGTCTATTATATAAGAGACATAACCAAAGTAATAAGTACACTACTTATATAAATACTATTTATTATTAATATAGATTATATACTAGGTCTTATAATACACGAGTAGAAATTCAGTAGACATAGTAAGAGATTTAAGATATAGACCTTCTTTCTTTATAAGAGCTTCATAGACTAGAGAGGACTATAACTTCTATGTCTCTTGCCTAGAAGTGAGTATAATAAAGAGATTAATAATATAGATCTTATAGTCGATTATATCCTTTATATTAAGGTCTAGAAAGAAGTTATAAATAATCTATTATAAGTAGGTCTACTCTTTGAGCTAATGTTAAACAACTAACTCTACGTACATACTAGCCCTATACGTCTTGTCTAACTATCTCTTTATCTACTTATTATAAGAGTAAAAGATATAGTTTATCTTAAATACTAGATTAACCTTACTATAGAGGCTTTTTCTTATATTAGTCAACTATTAACTAAGATCCTAATACTCTTTTACCTCCTTTATTAGAGCTCACTTAACTAATTTGTACTTAGACTATAGCTCCTAGTATATTACTATATATTATCTCTTGAGATTAATAATCTTAGGGTTAGGAGGAAGTCTATAAAGAACCTCTATAAGTACTTTCTTAAGAATGTTAGGATTATATCAAATGTTTATATACATGAAGGTGTGTATTAGCCTATTATTAGATATATCTCTCTTAAGGAATATATCCTATATATTAAACTTAACCTAGTAATTAATATATACTCTACTAAAGACACTAGTTATAGGATCGTATTATATAACTTAATCATGAATAGTAGTGTCTATAACACCTACCTAGGCTGTTAGTCTATAGATATAAGAGGATCTTAAGACACTTACTATTAATAGTGTTTACTAGGCTCTAGTAGAAACAGTAACTCATTAGCTTCTTCTCGAGCCTAGCGCCTTACCTAAGACGTTCAAGGTAGAAGGCATAGGTTAAGTACGATATTAACTTAGTTATAAACTTCTTATATCTTATAGCTGTTTAGCCTAACTTGTAGAAGACTAGTACCTTTAGTATTAATAGCTTCTAGTATACCTTAACGACCTAGATTAGATCCTAGAAGTAGGTATTAAAGAACAGCTTAGTTATCATATAGTTATCGACTAAGATCATATCGTCTTAGAAGGCCTATCCTAAGATATAGCTAATAAGGCAAAAGATAGCTAGTAAGTGCTCTTAGAACAAGAAAGTAGTCTTATAAGGATTAGTTAGTAAAGAACAAAGAAAAAGAGAGGTTCTAATATATAACTTAGGCTTGTTATCTATACTCTTATAATAGTAGAGACTAACCTCTATTATAAGGAGGTCTTGATCCTCTTACTTAGGATTCTTTACTATCTATAAGTAGATATCCTTATAGTAGAGTACCTTGAACTCTTATATAGGCTTACTTAGCTTATTAAGATCTAAGGTCTACTGTTTAGGAGTAGACGACTATATAGATACTCTTAAATCGTTAACCTTATTCGTATAGTAGTTAGTAGTATTCTTAGTCACTATATCTATACTATTAGAGTCATACTTAAAGCTATTGTTATCATTACTATTATTAATAAAGTTACTATCCTTAGAGTCTATAACATTGTTAGTAATATCTTAGTTATTGCCTTCTATAGTAGAGGTGTAACTACTATTATTATTTTCATTATTATAGTTACTCTTATTATTATACATAGCCTCCTCTCTGTCTAGATAGAGCTTAGTGTTATAAGTATCCTCTTTGTTAAGAGGATCTTAGAGGCCTCTACCTCTTAGTATATAAATAAGCTTAGCTAGCTTATAGTCTATATAGGACTAAAAGAGTATAATTATAAGTAGGTCAAGGCGATTATCCTCTATAAGGAAGATAGATTTATCATAGGCCTAGTACTAGACAAGTAGGAGTAATAAGTCGTTAGGTCCTATTATAGGCTTTGGTTTAACTAACGTATTGAGCTCGAAGTCGACTTATAATATAGTATTAATATACTAGGGTTATATAAGTATAATAATTAGAAGTACTAGTAAGGAGCTATAGTACCTTAATGACCTTAGTAGAATTATTAGCGTTTATATACTTACTATTTACCTAATGAAAGAGTATCTTGAAATCTTATTAGTACTAGTTAATAGATTTCTACTTTCTCTTCTTCTATCTTATTAATAGAAAATTCTTATAGATCTAATAAAGAAAAGATATTATTATCCCTTTATTATAGTTCTATTTCTAGAGTATTATCTATTAGTCTCTCTACTTAAGCTCGTTATAACACCTATTTCCTATTAGCTTAAGGAATCTAGTCACTTAGCTCTAAAGACTATACCTAATGAATTTCTACTTAATATAATAGATACTAGCCTTAGTATTATTAGAGTCTAATAGTAAGATAAACTACTACTTATTTAGATTTGTTTATATTTATTAATAATCTTTATAGGTAAGTTTCGTCGTCTTCTTCTCTCTTAGGACCTAGTTCTCTTTAATACGTCACTTAATAACCTTTGTAAGGGTAATAAGAGCGTTTATTAGTAAGAGTTTGATAATAAGAACTATTATTATAGTCAGAATATTAAGAATAGGTAGACGTAGTAGATTATATTTAAGAGAAGAGAATAAGGATAAGGCGTTATAAGTCGAGATATATAGATAGAGACAAGATAGAGGAGAGAGAGTAAAGTGTCCTAAAGAATATAAATTAATAGTAGTTAATAGACTGTAGGATTAACGTAGGGTAGGTAAAGGTCTATAGACAAGGGGGTCTAGTAGACTCATTAGAGGTAAAAAGAAAGGTTCTAGTAACAAGGTGTTCTAGGTCGAGATTTAGGCGTAAAGAGGAGATAAAAGAAGGAGAAGAGAGATTTAAACAAAACGTATAAAGGAGGATTCAATATTTGAAGGAGCATAGTGTACAAGAGTAAGCAAAAATTACAAGGACGTCTATTATAGTAGAAATAGTATAGAGTAGTAAATAAATAAGTAGGTAAGGGCTAAGTATTTATAAAGCTAGGAGAGTCATTATAGTAGATAGAGAGAGAGAGCTAGATTTAGATTTTAAGGTGAGCTAAGTAGATCAGTTAATAGAATTTAAGAAAGATAGAAAGTAGTAACTTTAAGAGAGCTATGGTTTTCTAGGTTCATGTTACTAGTATAAGGTAAGTAAGTAGCGTTAGGTATTAAGGCATATAGTTAAGGCTATGTAAAACAATAACTAAACTAACTGAATCTAGTAACTAAGACTATAGTACTTAGTTTTTTTATATAATAATATTAAAGATCTAAAACTATTACTTAAGTTTACTTAAAAGTTTAAAGTAAAAAGTTATAATTAAGACTTTCTTATCTTATTAAAGTAAATCTTATTTAATTATTAATAAGTAAATATTAAATTTAATAAGTAATTACTTAAGTAATTACTTAGTTATATTTAACTATTTATATAAGATAATAGTTATATTTTAATTATTTTAAATATTATTTCTAGTTTATTAAAGAAATATTAAGATTAAGTATAATTATATAAGTTATATATAATAATAGTTAAGTATATTACTTTAATACTAGTTTATATAAGTATTAATCTAACTTTAATACTATTCTAATATTAATTTATATAAGTATTAGTTTAGTTTTAAGTATAAGAATAAAGAGTTTAATAAAGTTAAAAGAATAAAGATTAGTCTTATCTTATTATACTTATTTAAATTAAAATACTTATTATTAAATTATAATTTCTTATTATTAAACTTTATATTTTAATTTCTTTATCTTATAAAGAGATAATTTATTATAATTTAAAGACACTTTAAAGATATATTAATAAAGACTTATAATAGTTATAATAAAAGAAAAAAAGAGAGTTTATAATAATATACTTAAAGTAAAAAGATAATATTTAACTTAAAGTATAATAGAACCTAAGATTATAATTATTTAAAATACCTTTAAAAAAGACTTATTTACTTACTAAGATATTAATAATAAGTCCTTAAAACTATTAAAACTATTAGAAGAGAATATTAGTCTTAGTATATAAGAAAGTATTAAAAGAAAAAAGAAGTATATATATAAAATAAAAGATAAAATAAAGAAAAGAAAAGTATTATAAGTTAAGAAAGAAGTAATATAGAGTTAAATTAAAGAGTTAAAAGAGATAATATAAATATATTAAGAATATAAAGAAGAGTTATAAGATATTCTTATACTTTAAAAAGAAGAAAGAATTATAAAAAAAGAGTCTCTTTATAAGTATTATAAAGTAAATATAAAAGAAGATAAGTTAACTAAGGCCTTAAATCTTATTTAATAACTTTATAATATATTACTTTTATATATATAACTTATATTAAAGATACTTAAGATATTATCTTATAAGAAAAAGAATATATAAAAGACTTAGATCTTTATTATAAGAGTAAAGTAATATTTTAAATAAGATAATAGTTATTATTATAAGATAAACTAAGTTAAGATTGATTTTTATATTCTAATCTTTAAGATAAAGTTAAAATAGAGTTAAACTTAATATAAGTTAAAGATAAGTATTAAGAATATAATATAAAAAGAATTTAAAGACTTTCTTTTAACTTAATTATTAATAAGAATAATTATATTCTTAGTATTATAAATAAATATAAAGAGACTTAATAATAAGATAAATAATTAATTAATAATTTTATTACTTATTTAAATACTCTTAAAAGAAAGCTTTATATTATAAATAATTATTATTAATAATAATCTTTATATACTAAACTATATATTAACTTAAAGAAGTATTATTATATTCTTACTTATTATTTAATTATTAAGTTTATATCTTATAATTAAGAGAAACTTAAAATAAATAATATATTTAGAATATTAAAATTATATATTATAAAGTTATATTAGTAAGCCTTTATTATATTCTTAGAGTTAGTAATTATAATATTAATATTATAACTCTTATAAGTAATAACTTCTTTCTCTTTTATTATAATTAAGAAAAGATTATCTTTTATAGTCTTTTAATTATACTTTATAATAAATAACTATTAGATATAGTTCTTTTTTATTTTATTATTAATAAGAGTTTATTTTGTCTTTATATTCTCTTTAATATTCTTAAACTAAACTAAAATTATTATTTATATTAGAACGTCCAGGGGCTATTACAAACACTAAGATCTTAGTCTAGTGTCAATGATTATATTCTGTCTGTCTTTTCTGCCTCTCTCTAGAAGGGGCACCTAGATACCTATATAACTAAGGAAATTAGATACTGAGAC
>WNGE01003535.1_pt1 | contig 18409 bp, 13 predicted proteins | sample 5400651 | NCBI WGS metagenome assembly WNGE01 (sample SAMN13153370, study PRJNA577476) | soil metagenome | isolation source: 60 cm soil or saprolite under grassland replicate 2 | place: USA:California | collected 2016-06-15
GCGGTGCCATTGGTTCGCACGTTGCCGTCACGATCGTACACCGTCACCGCGCCGAAGGCATCGTAGCGGTACCACTCGACCACGTTTCCGGCCTCGTTGATGAGATGGGTCACGCTGCCCTCGTGATCCTGCTGATAGTAAAAAGGCGCGCCAGCGGGGGAGTTGACCGTGGGATCGGCGCGCATCAGGATTTCGTCGATTCCCTTCCCATAGAGATTTCGCGCCGGGTGGCTCAGATCACTTGACTTGTATTCCAGCACCGGTTTTTCACCGTCGTAAATGTAATAGGTGGTAACCCCATTGAGTGTGCGCTTCACACATCGACCTAGCGCGTCGTAATACAGATTATAAGTGTTGCTCCCGGATGTGACCTGCTTCAAGTGCTCGTCGTTGATGTAAGTGTAATTGACGCCGTTGTAAGCGCTGATCTCGTGCTCGCTCCCGTTGCTGATGGTGCTGCCCGTCACGGCGGTGTACTGATTGAGAGTGTTGGGCGTATAGGTTGCGCTTGGGTAAACAGTATCACCCACATAAGTCCGGTTGCCTGCTTTGTCCAGATAATAGCCCACCCAGCGGTCCATCTGCGTGGTGTCCTGCGGCTGCAAGTTGGCCGGAGGAGGATCGCCGGGATCGTCCGGAGGTGGCGTGGGTTCGGCTTCCGCCGTCTCAGGTGGCTGATAATCGCCCCAGGGATCGACGCTGTCCGTGGTGTCCAAGTCCGGGTCTTGCCCTTCCTGCAAAGGCGAGCCGGTCTGCACCCTGGGTGAGAACAATAGGGGTCAGTCAACAAATCTTGACAGACTGGAGATACTCTTTTAAAGCCGCTGGTAACCTGGATCTCCGGGCACGGTACCGGCGGACTTGTTGGCTCACGTTTGCAGCGCTGCGCATCGCCAGTTTGTCGGCAATCCAGCTCTGCCTCGCTACCGTCCGCTCTAAGACCAAACTTGCCAAGGCGACCTTGCGCACGTCGGAACCGGACAAGGAATCGAGTTCGCTGGCCGACAACCCGGCCGCTGCCAGCCCGCCGTCTAGGAGCCGCCGTGCCTCCTTCTCGTCGTGAGCTCGGAAAAGCGCTGCGCTGCGATAGGTCCTATTTCTCCTCGTCTCAATCCCTTTCCCTGCCAACTGCAACATTCTTTCGGCGAAAGCCTGGCTACCCCAATACCACCCATGCCGCAGATGACTGTAACGTCGATCTTCTCCCGGCTCGATCACGCCGGCCCGAATTCCTTCCTCCCGCGCACGGTTATCCAGATGCTCCACGAAACGACGCCGACCCGCAGCCGTGTCCGCACATTGTGCCATGGCCAACCCTTCCTTTGCCGCCAGCCAGATGGGTCGACGACTTGGCGCTACGGCGTAGCCCTTCGCCACGCTGCTCCAGACATAATCACGCACACTTTCTCCCCGCTCCACTCGCACCAAGCCGGCCCGCACCGGATTCAAGTGGATGTAATCCATAAGCGAGCAATAATAATAACCCGAGCCGCACTCGCTCAAGATCGCCTTGTAACGATCGCCGAACAGCCGTCCCCACAGTCGATGCCGGCAATTATGCCGCCGGGTATAGGTGTTCTGCAACCATCGCATTCCCGCCACCAGGTTGGCTTCGGGCGTTTCCACCATTAGATGATAATGATTGCTCATCAGCACCCACGCGTGCACCCTCCAGCCGGTCCGTTCACACGCCTCTCCCAGGGTCTGGTAAAAAAGGAGCCTATCGGCTTCACCCCGGAAAATGCGCTCTCGTCGATTCCCACGCGCCATCACGTGGTAAAACGCCCCGCCATATTCGATCCGGACCGCTCGTGCCACAGCTCACTTTTTAAATCCATGCAGCGAGCCTGTCAAGATTTGTTGACTGACCCCTATTTGTTTCCTCCTTAAAAGCTATTCTCGGCCACTTCCCACTTTTTTCGCTCGCTGCTGTATACATATGCGTCATCGGTTAAGCTTCGACCCCACATCGCTAATCCAAAAGAATCGTTCTTGCAGTAATGGATGTAGTCCCAGCGCCTTTGTCCATAACGGGGTGGGATAATTTGCTTAATGTAAGCAGGCACAAGCTGAGTCAGCGTATCCGGATAGAAACCTCGTTCAGCCTTGTGTCTCTCCAGTGCCGCGATGATTTGATCCCCAATCCGCTCGTCGTTTGGGACGGAACTCTTATTCGCCTCGCAGCTAGCTAGGAGCACGACAAGACAAAACAAAAACGAACACGTTATCTTCACGTTCATCGTGGCTGCGGGTCCGGTTTACTGTGAATCACGTTACTGCTGTGCTCAGCTGCCTTTTCCGCGCCTTGCTGGATAGCCCGCTGCTCTATTGAAGAAGCATCCGGCGGCTTTTGTGTTGTTGTGTCTTGCTTCGTATCACTCGATTTGTTCAACCGCGCGTCAAATTTGTCCCTCGCGGCGCGTCCGCTTTCCCAATCTTTTTTGGCCTTCTGCAAACTCTCTTCCCGGCTTTGACTCTCCTTGGCATTTTCGCGTCCAAGCTGGTCGTGATACTGATCTCGTTTGCTGTCATCGGAGTCGCGCGACTTGTACTTTTCATGTGCATCTCCAATGGCCTTTGCCGCTTTGTCACCCCACTTTCGGGCAAGTTCTGCCTGCCAGACTTCATGCCGGACAGCCTCGCCTGCGTTAGGGTTGTCCCCATAATCTCTGGTGGCTTGCATGCCCTGTTGGACTGCGAATTTTCCAGTCGTGTTTCCATATTTTGACTGCGCGTCAAAGGTGGCACGGGGTCCCGCATACCATAGCGAATAAGCGGCTTCCTTTACATCGCCCATATCCCATAACCCCATGGGATCCGTCAGATCGATTGGATCATTGTGACAGTAGCGAAAGAGGTTGTAATCGCCGGCATCGAAAAGCTTGGGATCTTCGCTCATGAACCGGCCGAGGACTGGCAGATTTTATTTGAGAACCTTTTCGGCATCCACAACTTGGTCCCCACGTCGAACAGCGGTCATAAACAGTTCTGCCTCTTGTAACAATCTTGATGCTACAGGTGGTGCAATTTTTGTTTGACCCACGGGTATCAGCTTCCCACCACGGACGTAATAATCCGCCATCGCTTTCACACGAGGATTTGAGAAATCGAATCCATTGACTGACGGAGAGTAAGGATACGTGACTGTTTTAGTCCTGACGAAAACTACTTTCGCGCCAAAGTAATAGAATACATCCTGCAAGTCTGAATTTGATCCTCCAATTGTCGCGTCGATGCGAACAACATCTGAGTCTCTTCTGTAGATTGTTAGTTCGCCACCGCGATCAGTTCCAGTCTGAAGCATGACGCGTGACCTATTCAATCTCTTCAGATGAGAGTCGATATCATCGACCATTCCTTTGATCTCAAGCCCTGGATCTCTTGGCACTGGTTGCGCGGCAGGACAGACAGAGAACAGTCCAATCAGTACTGATAAAATGATGCGAATTCGGCTCATAATCAATAACCCGGAATTGATGACAAGCCCAGCTCAAAGCGTGCTCGTGTAACGTCAAGACTGAGACCAGGGTACTGGAAGTGCGGTATGTCTTGGAAGGTGCGCCAGCGGCCTCCCCATTCTAACCCGACTCTCTCTCCCAGATGTCCGACATTGGTGTAACCTGACCCTCCCTCGATGTACGCGCGCCCGCGAAAGAGGCCAACATCAAAGGCGACCCCAAAGTTGTGAAAACTGTAACCACCGCGAGCGTTAGTGACGATTGGACCGGGGTCTGTTCTGCCTTGGGCGTATAATGCATCTTGCTCCGCATATGTACGTGTGCCTTGGATAATCCGTACATCCAAGCCAAGATCAGCTCGAGCGTGATACAGAAGTGATCTGGCCATTTTCTGAACAGGTTCAGAGAGGGTCGCCATATTATTTTCTGTCCTTCTGTCAAGCAGTGGATCACGTTGACCTCTAATGGGAATCGCTCGCTCTGTTCGCATTCCCGAGCCGATCTGCCCCATGGTTAACCCTTGTCCGGCCGTAAACTGGGTAAACGTGCCCTGGAAATTGTTGGAGCTATCGGCCCATTTGGCCATCGCATCTCTTGCGTTCGTGTAGTATGCTTGGACCTCAGGGTTTGTGATCGGAGCGTCGGCGAAGGCGATCGTCCCCATCGGATCCGTGAAATCGATTGGATCATTGTGGCAGTAGCGGAAGAGGTTGTAATCGCCGGCGTCGGCTAGTTTGGGGTCTTCGCTCATGAACCGGCCCAGGGCAGGATGATAGGCTCTGGCCCGATATTCGTAGAAGCCGAAGAGGTTTGCGTATTCTCTTCCAGTAAACAGAAACCGATTGCCAAAAGCCGTGGCAGTAATCACTTGGCCGGACCCGTTGTAGATGGTTGGCATTCCAAAGGCGTCGTAGCGGTATCTCTCGATCGCGGTCACGGTAGTGCCGTAGTTGGTCAGATGGGTCACGTTTCCGTTGCGGTCCTGCTGGAAAAAGTACCAGTGCCACGCATTGTCTGACCCATAGGCGCCGCGCTCAATGATTTCGTCGATTCCCTTGCCATACAAGTTCCAGCCTGCCAGTCCGCCCGCTGAGTTGTACTCGAGGATCGGCTTTTCCCCGTCATAAACATAATAGGTAACCACACCATTGAGGGTTCGTTTCACGCAGCGGTCCAGCGCATCGTAGTAGAGATTGTAGGTATGGCTCGCGTCACTCGCCGAACTCAACCGTTCGTCGTTAATGTACGTGTAAACCACGTTATTATAGACGCTGATCTCGTGCTCGGGGCCGTTGCTGATCGTGCTTCCTGTCACCGCGGTGTATTGGTTGAGAGCGTTGGGGGTGTAGGTTGCGTTCCCGTTCACAGTATCTGTTACACTCGTCCGATTGCCCGCCTCGTCCAGATAATAACCTACCGTCCGGATCGTCTCTGGCGCCTGGCCGCACTCGCGGTCGAAGGAATAATCTGCGCTCTTGATGTTTGAATTGGTCATGCCTGTCTTGAAACCAATGGCCTTGAGAGTCTTTGTTTGACCTGTCTGAACAAAGACCGAAGCAGTGCCGCCGTTGGAAATTACTGTTCCGTGCGTCGGCGTGGGGGTGCTTCCATCAGTGGTGTAAGAAATTTGCGCTCCGCTCGTTGTGGTGGAGATGATGACGTTGAAGGTGTAGCTGTAAGCGCAAGCGCTGTAGTATGCGCCATCGGGCCGAAATGTCGGCGTGGCCACTTGACCCGGGGGTGGCGTCGGCGTTGGGGTGGGCGTTGGCGAGGGTGCGGGAGTTGGCGTGGGTGTTGGAGCTGGCGTTGCGCCGTATTGCGCGGTGCTGAGTTCTCCGTCCCAGTAGTAGATAAACTGATCTTGCTTGTTGTCCTCGCGCGTGACCGTTCTCAGCCGGCTCATGGCATCGTAGCCATACACTTCATACGAAAGCGTGGTCGTCCCCTTTTTCACATCCCGCCGCGCCATCCGGTTTAAAGCGTCCCGGGTATAAATCTGATTCACCCCGCTGTAGAGGTTGTAGCGCTGGGTCTCGTTGCTAGCCGCGTCATAGTAATACTGGAAGTAAGGGTTGGCGTTGCCAGTAGCCGAGATTGTCGAAAACCGTCCCATCCCATCATAGGCAAACGTGTAATCGTAACCAGCGCCAGTTACATATAGGCGCGTCTGTTTCCCATCCGCATCGTAAATGTAATTCACATCTTTGATTCCCAAGCCAGTAATATTCTGCCGATCCAGGGTGAGCTGTCCAGCGGCATCGTACGCGTGGGTGACGGTCGAGTTCGGGCTAGTTGCGCTGGTTAGCCTGCTGGCGGCATCGTAGCCGAAGTTCGCCCAATCGGCATTATTGCTCCATCTCATTGTGATCTTGCGGTTGCGATTGTCGTACCCAAAGGTCTGCATCTTTCCGCCAACCGTCGTTCGGCTCGCCAGGTTGTGACCGGCATCATAAGTCCACGATTGGGATTGAGTCTGACCCGAATAAATCATCCCGATCTTTTCGTCTGAAGCGTTATACGTAAACCATGTCGGCTGCCCATTGGGATCGACGATCTTGTAAATCGTGCCTGAGGGGTTATAAACGAACCAGGTGGTCAGATTTATGGTGCTGGTTTGCGGCACGGTATCGGTCAGCATCCTGTTCATGGCGTCATAGGTCTTCGTTTCCCAAGTGGTGTCGGGGTGATCAATTCCCGTAACGTTGTTCGCGGCGTCGTACGTAAAGGTCGTTGTCTGATTGAGCGCATTCGTGACTGTTCGCTTCCGATTCCGGCTGTCGTACGTGGTGGTGGTGGTGTGATTAAGCGGATCAGTCACCGTGGTTGGGTTGCCGACTACGTCGTAGCCAAACCGAGTCGTGGACGACGCGACTGTGGTGGAAGTCTTGCGGAAGTTTTGATCGTAGTCGTTTGTCGTGATAATGCCGGTTGGCGTCGTGACCGTGTCAGGGTTATTGGTCGTGTGCAGATACGGCGAGGTGCCGGTGCCGTTGGTGGGAGCATAGGTATAGGTGGTCGTTTGGTTGAGCGGATTTTTAACCGTAAGCACCCGGTTATAGGCGTCGTACGTATAAGTGGTTTGCTGGCGCAGCTCATTCTGTTCCCAAATCTTGTTCCCGTAAGCATCGTATCCAAACGACTGATAATTCCCATCGGCGTGCGTGATCTTGGTCTCCAACCCGCGCCCAGCCACGGCCGCACCAGAGGAGTTGCGATCGTATTCGTAGGTCTCGGATGCCATATAACCGCTCACGTTCGCCGGAAGAGTCATAGTCAATATCCGGTCTGTCCACGGACCAGACGTGTAATAGGTGTAGTGCGTATGGGGATCAGTCCCGGACGGAATCGCGTTCTGTTTAGGGTTCCATTTATCAGTGAGCAAGCCGCGACTATCGTACGCAAAACTCTCGTACGCCCCGTTCTTTAGACGATGCGTAAGCACCTGGCCAAAACCGTTGTAAGTAAACGTCTCGTAGGCGAGGATGTTGTTGCTCGCGTCCTTGTGATCGGTGCGGGTGATGCGGTTATAGGCATCGCGGGTATGGTAGGTGATGTTGCCGCGCTCGTCTGAGACCGTATAAATGTAATGGCCACCGAGGTGGCCAGTGCCCTCGTTGTAGTAAGTGTAATCAATGTGAGTGGTATCCGGATGGGTGATTCGCGTGATCTGGCCAATAGGCGCGCCCCGAGTATAGCTTGTAGTGTGATTATTGGCGTCCCTCACTGAGTTAACGTACCAGTTGGCGTCGTAACCGAGCTGCGTGGTGTGCCCTTGAAAATCCGTGTACGTAAGCAAAAACTGCGAGGGAGGAGTGTCCCCAATAATATTCGGACATCCCTGAGGCTCGAAGTTCCGCCCTATGTGTAATGGCGTGTAAGTAAAAGTGCGCGATGGGCCGTCGCCACGGGTCTCCGTAAACTGTTCTGGAAAGCGAGCATCGCTGGCGGTCGGTGGCGGCACGCCAGGAGAGATCGAAGAGACTAGAGCTCCGCCGAGGCTGGAGAGCTCCTTGGTAATCTCGCCGTGCGGGCCACCGCTTTGATACTGGTAGGCGATCTGGCGCATCGGGCCTTTGTAGCGCACATCATTACAGCTCTCCAGCAGTGGAATCGCCTTCCAAGAGCCAAGCTGGATCTGTTGCGGCACGTTATCGGTCCGATACGTGTAGCTGGCCGATGTGCCATCGCTGTAGGTCACCTCGGTCAACATCTTTTTGATGATCGACTGACCGTTCACGGTGCCTCCGGAATCGACATCGGTATAAGTGTAATGCACCGAATCGATCTGGTTGCCGCGACCATCATACGCTTGCACCCACTCCAGCATCTTCGCGCCGGTCTCCGGGTCGGTATATCCCGGGCCAGTGCCAAAGGTGAATAGCAGATATCTCCCACCCCCTTCGGTGACTTTTCTCAGCTGGCCATTAGCCCACTCGATCGTCGTCCTGATCCCATAGGGGTCTTCGATCCACTCGGTGGCGCCAACGTTATTGAAATGTACCTTGCCACCGTCGGCGAGACGCCATGTGCCACCGTTGGGGTGTGGACCCTGGATTCCGTCATCCCAACCCTCAGAAACGCCGAGCGGATGGCCACAATGGAAATCATAGACGCTGCCTTGAGGAGAGGCGACCTTGCTGCCCGCAGTCGTCAGCAGCCATGCGTATCCATGTGCCCAGCCGGCGCTCAGACCCGCATTAGCATACCAGCTCCTACTGTTATAGTATCTGGTCATTTTCAGCGGGTACTTGCCGAGCGAGCCAGGCACAATAATGTCGTCAATGGGCCCTCTGTGAGCACTGTGGTCGAGCGCCCCATAGCTTCCTCCCGTTTCGATATTCCCGCCAAACGCCCCAGTTACTCCGACTGGATTGTGATCATCGATCTGCTGGGCAAACGCTCTTGGAGCCAACGCAAACACAAGAAGTAGCACAGCGAATATTGCTGGTCGTCGGGAGGAAATAATTGAGTTCACAGGCTTTCGGGTCAGCGATATCCAATACTGGCTGGTTGATGTTTGATGCCGGATTCTGGCAACACCTCGGCGCAGCGAGTCGGCTACAATAGATGTGGAGCAAGCCGGAAGTTTCATTGGAGGATGCCACCTGATTTTTTTCATGTTTTCACCTCGAGCGGAGGATAACCGGACAGCTGGCAGTTTGTCTGTCGGGGTTGCTCCCTGAATTTTCGTCTTGGCGTCTGTCGGGTTTTACCCTACAAACGGACGCAATCCCCGAGAAGTGAGCAGACCCCGGCATACGAAGCCACGCAAAGATAAACTCCTCGCTGCGCGCGTGCTGAACTCCGAAAGGACTTCGCGAGCAGCCCCGCAGGACTGCCGACAGAGAGAGGCTTTTGGCGAGGGCGCCAAAAGCAGCACGCGAGGGCGCGTGCGCTCCCCGGAACAATCAGGGAAATCCCTGACAGAAGAGCCTGACGACGTGTCAGGGAAACGCCCGACAAAGATAAGAGTACTCGTTGTTCATCGAATAGGTTTCGTTCGATCCGGCGTGCTCTCGCTAATTGTGAAAAGCAGACAATTTATGGCGTGCGGCGAAACGGACGAAGCGCCTTTGGCCCGTGAGTTATTCCTGCGCCACAAACCGGATCTTGTTCTGATTGGCTTGAGGCTCTCCGGTGCTGACGGGATACAGTTGATTAAAGAATTCCGAAGCCTCAACCCAGCGGCCGGAATACTTGCCCTTTCCGAGCACGTTGATGCGTTTTCGGCTCAACGCGTGTTTCGGGCGGGTGCACGAGGATACTTGAGTATCGAGGATGCTCCCGAACTGCTCCGGGCGTTCGATGAAATCTCGACCGGCCATCCATATGTCGGTGCGAGCGTGCTACCGCTAATTCTAAGCAACTTCGCAGCCGGCTCCAAAGGCTCGGGCAGCTCTGATATCGACAGTCTGAGTGATCGTGAACTGGAGATTTTTTCGTTTATTGGCAGAGGCCTCAGCGTTTCGGAATTAGCAAGTGAATTGAACGTAAGCGTCAAAACGATTGAGACGCACCAAATGCGCATCAAGGAAAAACTTGCGCTGCATAGCGCTGCCGAGTTGCGACAAAAAGCTCGGGAGTGGCTAGCTAGATCTGCCTTGAACCGGATACGCGAAGATCCAGAAGCAGCGTAACCAAACGAAGCGCGCTCTTGCGCTGGGCTTTGAGAATGCATCGGTCAACGCTTGCGATAATGGAAAACATTTCGTTGTGTACGCCGACAAAAAAAGGCTTTCCCTAGCCGCCGTTCGCAGAACGCCCTTTTACCAACTCGGTACAGAGAGAAACTACAGCGGGAAAAGGCGCTTCACGCCATAATCTATATCCATATGGAAAACGAGAACCTCAAAAGCGTCCTCCTCCCAATAGCTCCTCGCTGTCAGCAAACATTAGTGAACCAAGACGTATTGTGTGCGATTCTCGCGAGAGACGCGGATGGAATCTCTCCGGCCTCTCAGCGAACGGCACAAGAGATGATCGACCATAACAAAAAGCTTCGCGAACTTCTTAAGGATGTTGTGGGAATGATCGCGAGGATTTCTTGATGTGAAGTTTTGACTCGCAGGACGCCGCGCTTCCCAGTTATCTTCGCTGCAACTGATCAACCACGGTGTCGTAAATCGTCTTGCTCTGGTCTCACCGCCCTTGTTGAATCACGGCTTCCTGAAGCATGAGGGGATGAAAAAAAGAGCAAACCGAAAGCCGACCACCTCCAGTCGTCGGGGCGAAACCGAAAACGTCTATCTCCAAAAGGCTGAGAGGGCACTGTTGTTAGACCGATGCCTTCAGCGGAAATGTTGGGCAACGGCAGTAGAGTTACTGGTGATTGGACTACGTTACTCGAAGACAGGCGCAACAAAAACAATCTTCCCTAGCAGGGTGATGTTATAGCCAACGCGATAGAGCCAAGCATCCGTGTCACGAACGGCCAGATCTGCGTTGATGCCGGTAAAGAGGTTATTGACCGGTTGGTTCGTCAGGACATCTGTCCCATTCTCGAAGTGATTCGGACGCCACACGTCGACTGCGAAGCCCGAGTTTATCGATGGTCCCTCGTTAAAGATGGAATTAAGGGTTACGAAAGGCGCCCACTCTTCTAACGAGAATCTAATGAGATACTGCGCCCTGGGAGAACCTGGCGGCTTCGGAATTGAATAATGGCTAATGGCCCAATTCAATGGACCCGAAGTCGAGCTGGGGTCATCTGGCCCCGCCATGTCCGGGATGAAAGACACGGTTTGGTATTCCCAATGTTCCCCGCTGTCACCTTTGAGGTCTGCGATCACGACGCCAGATAGGACGAGCAACCACTTCTGATCATGGATGTTCCTGGGTGGATGTTCTCCCACTGCGAGAGCGGCGGGGGTGATAAGCCAGTTCTGACCAGCGAAGTCTGTGAGGTATTTCATAGAGTTGAACTTTCGGTAGCGCAACAGTGCGCCGTGGTTGTCCTCGCGCAGGTCTAAAGGTGAGCCGTCCGACGCGCGATTGTGAAACGTGGTGTCACGGCAGCGTGTCCACACCCAGGGATCGAACTGCGCCAGCGGGATCCAACCGGCGCATTCGACGTTCAATTTTCCGCTAAAGTCGCCCGTTCCGGCCACGTTCTCGTTGAGCGCGTTGTCGTTGTGATGGATCTTGCGCAGGAACGTGTTCGCGAAGCGAGCGAAGAGCGACGGGCTGAGCGCTACCCGCTCGTTCCGGCCTGCGCGCGTGAGGAGCGCGTTGAGCCGAACCTGATCGTCGAGGATGACCGCCAGGCAGCCGAGCTCGAAGCTGGCGTGCGCAACGTCCTGGATGCGCGGCAGTGGCAACTGGTGATTCCATTCGAAGTATGGTGTCCCGTCGGAGAGCGTCTTCAGGCGGAGGTTATCGACGAAGAAGGTGACGTTCTTCGCGATGAGGAGCGGCGCCTCCTCTGTCGCCCGCTGCAGCCTCTCTGGCGTGGCGCCGGGAGAACCGCGGTAGAGCGGGCTATCGCTTGCGAGCGCCACCTCTGCGAGCGCCTTCATCATAGAGAGGTTCTCGTTCCAAGCTATCGGCATGCCCGCTGTGGAGCGGTAATCCTCGCAGGATTGGTTGCCGTCGCACACGAGATCGGCGTACGCCGCGGGCACCGTGAAGTACGCCTCTGGGTCGTTCTCGACGAGGTGGAGCTCGGGACGGAACGCCTCGTACGTCTCCATCGTCGCTGTGATGAAGCGGATCGCGTCATCACAATGTTCGGCGTAACGCGCAGGATGGTCTGCTACACGACGCGCGAAGGCGGCCATCGCGTAGGTGAAGAGGCCTGCGAAGACTGGGTCGGTGTTCCATTTTCCGTCGCGATCGGCCGTGTACGCGCCCCACGCGGGCATCACCCGCCCGCGGAACGGATCGACGGGGAAGCCGCGAACATCATCGCGGTTGTCGAGCAGCGCGCCGGCGATCTGGCCAAGGCGTTCCAGGTACCGGGCCGCCTGCGCCGGATCGAGCGGCGCGACGAGGTCGTACATCTGAACCAGGGCCGAGATGCGTCGCCCGCGTTCCCAGTCCACCAAGCTGTGATCCGGAGTGGCCGCGTTGATCTCTCCGACATCGTCGCGGCTGGCGAAATAGGTGCAGTAAAAGACGTGGGAGTCGGCGAGGATCGTCGCGGGGTCGTTCGCGTCGCCGACGTAGGTCATGAAAGACTTTCCTTTAGTAGCAACTGGGACGTGATGCGAGTTAAAAAACTAAACACACTTTGAATCGCCGATTGAGACCTGCCAGATGCGCATTAAAAAGAAGCTCAGCCTAACGAGCGCTTCCGAGCTGCGACAAAAAGCTCGGGAGTGGCTAGTCAGGCTCGCTCTAAACCGAACACGGGAAGAACCAGAGCCTGAACAAGCAAACGGAGTGCGGTTTTGCGCTGGATTTTGAGGGGAAGCCGCGGGCAGCGCCCACGGCTACAAAATGCGGCAATCTTCATTGCTGCGCACGCTGCAACGATCCAAGCCTTTTCGTTACGCACGCCGATGAGAAATCGGCGTGTGTTTCTGAAACTTGAATGAGCGACCCACGAATCATCGCGCTTCCCCAATGCAGGATAACTTTGTACACAAGCTTGAATCGAGAACGCGGATCTCGCCAGCATGAAAGCATGCACCGGTGAGAGCGTAGTCAATCGCTTGGCTCTTGACCCAAGACAGCAGCGAGTTGAGGCGACTCGTCTCGAAGCGTAGTGTACGCGCAGATATAACGCTGAAGAGGAGTGAGCAAATGCCAGAATACTCGACCGGTAAACTGGGCCGGCAGCAAATGATTGTCATCGTCAGGTGTGGTGGTTTCCCAGAGACTAAAGGTAACGCGACCGCTACCTTTTATCTTTTCCAGTGCCGCAACTTTCGAATCCGCGGGGTTTCAATCTCTAGAAACCTATGACGCTATGAACTGGAGAAAATTCGTTCTCCTTAGTTGCGTGGTAGCATGCGTTTTCGCAGCCTCAATTGCGACGGCGCAGATGAGGGGGCCCGGTAATGCGCCACGTTCGGTTGCCCGAATGCCGATGCACCGCGCTCCGATACCAGGTTCGATGGGGCGGATGCCAATGCACCGCGTTCCAATGATGAATTCAGGCTTAGGCCTTCGACGCTTTAACCGTTTCAACTATCGAGACTTTACTCGGAACGATCGGTTTCATCGCTTCAAGCATTTCAACAAAATCATCTTTATCGGCAACTTCGCCTCTCCATGGTGGTGGGGTCCTTGGTGGAGTTCGAACTGGGTCTACCCGTACGAATCCTACGCATATTCCTATCCGTCCGACTACTACTCTGGCTACGGATCCGGGTATGGTAACTATGGCTTTGGTTATGGGTCGTCCGGCTATAATTACGGATATGTCTACCCGCCTCTGAATTACTACGACTACGCCAATGACGATGAGAGTGCGGTGCGCAATGTTCTCGCGGAATACGAAGTTTCTTGGAACGGCCATGACACAGCCGACTTCGGTCGTCTCTTCACTGAAGACTGTGACTACGTAAACATCGCTGGTGACCACTGGAAGGGAGTGCAGGAGATTGTTCAGCGGCACGCGGAACTGTTTCGGAAGAGATTAAAGACTGCCGTTCGGAAGCTTACCGGTGTAGAAGTCCGTTTTTCGGCGCCCGATGTTGCACTTGTCCATGCTACGTGGGACGTGACCGGTTCGAATCATCCCACTGGAAAGGCCGTTCCAGTTCTGAAAGAAATCACCACGATGGTGATGGTCAAAACTAACGGGAAGTGGCTAATCACGTCTTTTCAGAACACGGAGAGCGGGGACTGAGCAGAACCTTGTGGTCCGGCATCTCGCCACCCTATTTAGCCAGTCTTCCGTTTAAAAGGCTAGAAATAGATGACAAATTGCCGTCTGATTTCTAGGGAAACCTGTGCGCGCGACGATATGGTATCTGAATTGCCGGTCCACTTTTCTCGGAACTTCACCGCTTCGGCCCCGTAGAACGAGGTGACGAATGCACAACGAAGGCGAGGAAAATTCGATAACTGCGCCAAAAGAGACTGAAAGGCTTGCTGGTGAACTGGAAATCGACTATCAGCGCAATAGAGTGATGTTTTATCCGAACGCGCTGCGCGAGCTTACATTTAGCTTACCGCTCACGCCGTCGGACGTCGATGTCGTCCGGAGTCTGGCGCAGATTACTCGAAAACTGGAAATGCACGGTTTGCGCAACTAGAGCGACGGACGTCACCCAATCGCTGGGTCTCCGTAGCGCTTCCGAACTGCGACACAAGGCCCGGGAGTGGCTAGCAAGATCGGCTCTAAACCGAATACGCGAAGAACCAGAAGCTGCGTAATCAAACGGAGCGCGCTTTTGGCTGATCTCTGAGGCAACCGCGGTCGGCGCCCGCGGCTACAGAAATGCGGTAATCCGGATTACTGACGCGCACTGCGACGATCGAAGGCCCTTCGTTACGCACGCCGATGAGAAATCGGCGTGCGTTTCTGGAACTGGAAGCGGCGACCGCGGAGTCCACCAACTCAGCGCGCCGGCATTGCACCTCCCCAGGCCGCGGGCGACTGATCGAGTGGAGTGACCAGCGACGGGGAATTGGGTTTGATTTCCGGCCCCGCCGCTTTTGTCGGCGGTGTGCCTGTGACGCGAGCCAGGAATCCGTGAGCAATGCCGGAATCATCGACGTAACGACCGCAGATAATTCCCCTGTCATTGATTCCGTTAAGCGATGTAAAGGTCGATCCGGGATAATCGAAAGTGGAAAATTGGTTTGGCGAGACAAAGAAGAGTCAATGAGTCGCGCCTGAGCTGTCCGCATATCTGCCTACCACCCAGTTCAAAGTGTTAAGTCCAAACAGGATTGTCGCAGTGGAGCCCGAAGGATCGACCGGGAAGTGCAACGCCCCATTGGCGTCCCGGTAGTACCCGTGAAGGATTCCTGAGCCGTCTATATAGTACCCTACCACCAACCGCTTTGAATTATTGATGTCGTAAGCAAGGGTCGCGGGAGCTGCCGGGACGCTAAACAACGTTAAGGTTCCGCCAACGCTGACGAACGCCTGCTGGATCCCGCTGCTGTCAATAAACGTGCCGGTAAAGTCGGCGGCATCGTTTATCGAAAGCACAGCGGTGAAGACCGCGCCGGGAACATCGTATTCTGTGAAGGTGCCGCCCGACAGGAAAAACCCGTGCAGGTTCCCATCGGGGGTGGCGTAGTCACCGACTACTGTGCGTGAGTTATTGATGCCTCGTCCTTCGGTAAAACCCACGGTATCGTTAGGGTCGACGATCGGCGCGCTAAAGCTACCATCGCTGAACCGGACAAAACCTCGCGTCACTCCGTTCGAATCGATGAAAACGCCAACGATGTCGCCTCTTTCGTTAATCTTTTGCGGCAGGGTCGAATTTCCGGCCCCGGGATAATCAAAAGTCGTGATCACTTCAATAGAGCCTGAGTTCGCCGCTTGCTGAGCGAACGTCCCCATCAATGGGAACACGAACAGAACTGCCAGAATGCTGCTAAATATTTGTTTTGGTTTCATAATGCTTATTGCCTCCTTAATTGAATCCCCATTACTGAAGGGGATGTGGCAAAAGCACAATATCCAGTTAGCGAATTTCGATCTGGCCAGTTTGCGTGTTATCTGGTTTGAGTTGGGACCGCTTTTGGGTTGCCGGCACATCGAAATGAGTCGAGAGCGTCCGAAATTACGGGGACAAACGTCGCCGAATGAAACCGGAGATTGTTCGTTTGTACGGTTCTCGAAAATCGCCCTTGTGTCGATGCACTTCGATCACGTTGCCAGCGTCATTGTAAACGCGGATCATAGTGGAGTGTGATCGGCTGTAGAACTTCGCGTATTCGGAGCGCGCTTTTTTCTAAGGAGCTTATGAACGTTGCTGGACTTCGTGTGATTGGCTTCACGTTGCTGCTTGTTCTGCTCGCCGGAGCTGGCTGCAATCGGTCCAAGCGAGCGTCGTCAGAGTCGAGCGCCGCGCCAACACCGCAGGCGTTTCGCGCGAGCGTCACTGCGCACGCGCCGGATGCATTCTACGATCCGCCGTCGGACGTACCGCACAAGCCTGGCGAGTTACTGCGGAGCGAACCGCTCAAGGACGTGGTATTGCCAGCTGGCGTGCGAGGCTGGCGCGTCCTTTATGCAACTACCGTGGACGACAGCACACCAGCGACGGCGGTCGCGACCCTGTTTGCGCCGACCGATCCTCCCGCAGGCCCGCGTCCTGTCATCGCATGGGAACACGGCACGACGGGCCTGATGCAGAGATGTATGCCGTCGCTTGTGTCGTTACCGACCAAGGGCATCCCCTGGCGCGACCGGATCGTGAGTGCTGGCTGGGTCGTGGTCGCGACAGATTACTCCTTCGCAGAAAAAGGTGGCCCGCATCCTTACCTGATCGGCGAAGGCGAAGCGCGTGCGGTGCTCGATTCGGTTCGTGCCGCGCGGCAGATGTCCGAGCTTACGCTCGACAAGCGCATGGTGGTGTGGGGTCACTCGCAGGGAGGACACGCAGCGCTTTGGGCCGGCATCATCGGGCCGCGCTACGCACCGGACCTCGAAATCCGTGGTGTCGTAGCAATCGCACCGTCCGCGAACATCAAGAACGTTCTCGCGATGAACGTCCAAATGGACAAGTTGTTTGGACCTTATCTAGCTCAATCGTACAGCCGGTTCTACCCTGGCATCACATTCGAGCAAGCGATTCGTCCCGAGGCGCTCGATGCTGCACGCCAGATAGTGGACTTATGCGACTTCCTGCCTGAGGATTTGCAACGCATTAAAGCACTGGCGGCGACGTTCGACGGACCCGCATTGGCGATGAGCTCGAACAAAGCGCTTCAGGCTCGGCTTGAGCAGAACACGGCGGATGGTCCGATACAGGCCCCTGTCGTAATCGCGCAAGGCCTGTCGGATATCGTCGTGCCGCCGTCTGCCACGGACGCGTATGTCGAAGAGCGCTGCTCTGCTGGTCAACGAATCGAGTATTGGACATTCGCGGGGCGCGACCACCTCACGATCATCCAGCCCGGTATCCCGCTCAGGGACCTGCTCATCAGGTGGACGACGGCGCGCTTCGCGAATGAGCCGCAAGCGAGCGGTTGCGTCCACAAGTCTTTCTGATTATCGCGTAGGCTCGAAAGGGCCCGGCTGTTTTCCTCAATCCAATTTTCGTTAGCCAGTTAATTTGATCGGACATCTGTCGACGGCCAGTATGAACTCGTACTAGGTGAGAAAGGCTGGGTTTGAAACGATGAACCGTTTCCCGCGCCACGCTGCTTCAGTTGTTTAACCGCCGATGCCAGTTTTGCCAAACTTTGTTCAATTTGCGCTTGCGACCAGGCCGCAAATCCAAAGACGAATGCCGGATCCAACTGAGCCTTGATGCAGAAGAAAGAAAGAGGGCGGGGCCAAATGCCGGTTTGCTCGCGAGCACGCATGAATAACGGGAAATCTTCCCCGCGCCGCAGCCAGGCGATGAAGTGCAAACCGGCTGGCGTCACTTCCAGATCGAAATAATCGCCCAGCCATTTTTGGAATTGTTCGATAAAGAATACGCGTCGCTGGGCATAAAGTTCGCGGATGCGTTTCACATGGCTGAGGAAAAATCCTTCGGTGATGAAACGCGCCAGGGTAGCTTGATCAATCGCTGGGGAGTGCTGGTCCATAACCGCGCGTACCTTGACGAGGGTATCGACAAGTTGTGGCGGTGCGACCATAAAACCGAGGCGCAGCGATGGATAAAGGATTTTGCTCATAGTGCCGGTATAAATAACCCGGCCGGTGTTGTCCAAACCTTGAAGACACGGCAGCGGCGGCCCATCGAAACGGAACTCGGAATCGTAATCATCCTCCAGGATGTAGCCGTCGCGCGACTCCGCGAACTCGATCAGAGCTTTCCGCCGCTTCAGGCTCATCGTCACACCTAAGGGAAACTGGTGCGATGGAGTGACAAGAATGAGTCTGGGAGAATTTTGACGTGAGCACTTCCCGATTACCAGCCCCTCACGATCGATCGGGCGGGGGATTATTTTGGCCCCGACAAAAGCCAGGACATTACGTGCCTGAAGAAAGACGGGATCTTCGATCCATGCCACTTCACCCTCATTGATTAACGCGAGCGCGCACGCCAGCATCGCTTGCTGCATGCCGCTCACGACTACGATTTGCTCGGGATGACAATTGGCGCCGCGGAAGTCGCACAGGTAAGCAGCGATTGCCTTCCTTAGTTCGATGTCGCCACGGCTCGAGGCATAACGTAACAGGTGCGCTCCCTTTTTTGCCAAAACCTGCTCCCGTAAACGTTCCCAAACAGCAATCGGGAATTCATCCACGGCCGGCAACCCCGCGACGAATGTGACGCTCGGCGGGCCGCCAATGCCGACATCGAGTTGTCGGCCGCTGCGAAAATCGGTCATTCTAGTGACTCGTCGAGCGACACGCGGGGAAT
>WNGE01003540.1_pt1 | contig 18401 bp, 18 predicted proteins | sample 5400651 | NCBI WGS metagenome assembly WNGE01 (sample SAMN13153370, study PRJNA577476) | soil metagenome | isolation source: 60 cm soil or saprolite under grassland replicate 2 | place: USA:California | collected 2016-06-15
CCGTTCAAGCGACCAGTATCTTCTTCTTTCGGACATCGACAAACCACATGCTACGATTCACAGTAACGTTTCAGTTGCACGATCTTTTGCCGCTCGGCTCCATCCCGGACCAGACAGTGGCGAACTCTTTCAACATAACTCAGACAGTCCTCTAGACTCCACCTGCTAAGCATTATGTAGCTCGAATTGTTTCACAGTTTTTCGATCATCCCGTGTCTATCACATACGATTACATTGATGATTATCTCCTCCGTATGGCTGCACCTCGAGATCCTCTGCTTGAGAAGATGGAAGAATACGCTGATTCTCACGCTGTCCCTATCATAGGGCCATTGGTCGGCAGGCTGCTTTACAATCTAGCCAAGACAAGCCAGAGCAAGAAAATTCTAGAGATCGGGACCGCGATAGGCTACTCAGGGATCTGGCTGGCCCGCGCCGTAGCTCCACTGAAGGGCAATGTAACGACCATCGACATGGACCCTGAGCGGGTCAAGATTGCCAAGAAGAATATTTCCGAGGCGGGACTCGAGCGCGTAGTGAAAGTAGTCGAGGGCAACGCTCTCAAAGTCCTACCGACGTTAAAGGAAGAGTTTGACATGATTTTTCTAGATTCTGACAAGGACGTTTATCCTGACGCATTCAAAATGTCCGTACCTATGCTCCGGAAGGGCGGGTTGTTCGTCGCGGACAACGCTCTGTGGGGAGGAGACGTGGCTAAGGGTGGCAAGTCGAAGGATACTCAGTCCATGATCAAGTTCAACCGCATAGTCGCAGAGTCTTCCGGAATGTCAACTGTGATTGTCCCACTCCGCGACGGCGTATTGGTTAGTCTGAAGGAATAGCTGTCTCTAGCTGTCGTAAGAACCATTGCAGTTGATGACGCATGCAACCATCGTCGGTGCCGTGGAACGTACTCCACATTTTTATACGAATCTGTACAAATCTCTTTAATCCAGTGGCGTAAGGTGATAGGATACTTCCTCGGTTTTCATAAGGAAAACAGTACGGGAAGGAGTGTCAAATAGAATGGAAACACATCAAATACCGAAGGTCCCCGGAGGGGAATTCAGATACCAGAGACGCTACACGAAACTGGGCGTCCATCCCTACGACGCTGTAAAATGGGAAACACGAGACGCCGTAATTACCGACGCTAAAGGCCGGATCATTTTCGAGCAGAAGGGGGTTGAGGCCCCGTCTCTCTGGTCTCAGACCGCAACTAACATTGTAGCTTCGAAATATTTCCGTGGACGTCTCGGGACCCGCGAGAGAGAATCCAGCGTCCGCCAACTACTCGATAGAGTTGCGAAGACGATAACGAAGTGGGGCGTGAAAGGCCAGTACTTCCTAGACGAGGACGAGGCTCAGATATTCGAGGCCGAGCTTACTCATATTCTTCTCAACCAGATGGCCGCATTCAACAGTCCAGTCTGGTTCAATGTCGGGGTTGAGGATCGTCCGCAGTGCTCGGCCTGTTTCATCAACTCGGTCAAGGACGACATGCGATCTATAATGCAGCTCGCCATGACCGAAGGAATGCTGTTCAAGTACGGATCCGGAACAGGATCCAACCTCTCAGCACTCCGCTCCTCGAAAGAGCATCTCTCCACCGGTGGAAAGGCGAGCGGACCCGTATCATTCATGAAAGGCTACGACGCCTTCGCGGGCGTTATAAAATCCGGCGGACGAACCCGACGAGCCGCCAAGATGGTCATTCTCAATGCTGATCATCCAGATGTTGTCGAGTTCATATGGTCAAAGGCGAACGAGGAGAAAAAGGCCTGGGCATTAATAGACGCCGGCTATGATGGGGCCGTTGACGGAGAAGCCTATGGTTCCGTCTTCTTCCAGAACGCGAACCACAGCGTCCGCGTAACCGACGATTTCATGCACGCAGTCACAGACAACAAAGAATGGCAGACCCACTACATCACCAACCACAAGGTTGCGGATACGTACAAGGCTCGTGATCTCATGCGCCAGATGGCCGAGGCGGCATACATCTGCGGGGACCCGGGAATACAGTTCGACACAACAGTCAACGAATGGAACCCATGTTCCAACACTGACCGGATCAACGCCTCCAACCCTTGCTCGGAGTACATGTTCTTGGACGATTCGGCCTGCAACCTCGCATCGCTGAATTTGATGAAGTTCAGGACTCCCGAGGGAGAGTTCGATGTCGACTCGTTCAAGCACGCTGTCGAGATAGTCATCACAGCCCAGGAGATTCTGGTTGATAACGCGAGCTATCCGACTCCAGGGATTGAGAAGAACAGCCACGACTATCGCCCTCTTGGAATGGGCTACGCAAACCTGGGCGCACTGCTCATGTCACGCGGTCTCGCCTATGACAGCGATAAGGGGCGGAACCTCTCAGCCGCCATTTCAGCCCTGATGTCCGGACACGCTTACGCCACATCATCACTGATCGCCAAGAGGCTCGGGCCTTTCCGAGGCTACCCGAGCAATGAGAAGCCCTTCCTCAACGTCATTGGGATGCATAGATCCCATGCGGGCAAGATTCCGCGCGAGGATGCCCCGAAGGATCTGGTCGATGCAGCAGTACGGTCCTGGGATGAGGCTCTCTCGCTGGGAGAGCGGTTCGGCTTCAAGAACGCCCAGATTTCTGTGATTGCGCCGACGGGGACGATCGCTTTCATGATGGACTGCGACACGACCGGGATCGAGCCGGATATTGCCCTGGTCAAGTACAAGTGGCTCGTGGGTGGCGGGATGATCAAGATAGTTAACGGCACTGTTCCAGAGGCGTTGAGAAGACTCGGATACTCACCGAGTCAGACGGATGAGATTCTAAGTTATCTTCAGAACAACGACACGATTGAGGGTGCTCCACATCTAAAGCTGGAGCATCTCCCTGTCTTTGACTGTGCCTTCAAGCCGTCCAAGGGATCTCGGAGCATACAATACATGGGTCATGTGAAGATGATGAGCGCTGTCCAGCCGTTCATCTCCGGAGCAATATCGAAGACAGTGAACATGCCTAACAGCGTGACAGTGGACGAGATCATGCAGACCTATGTGAACTCGTGGAAGATGGGTCTGAAAGCTATCGCGATCTACCGGGACGGGTCCAAGAGGACGCAGCCATTGACAACGAGCCTTGACGAGAAGGAGAAGGGCAAGCCGTTGGAGAAGGTTGCCTACAAGCCGCTCCGGAAACGGCTGCCTGATCAGCGGGACGCGACGATTCACAAGTTCAGCATCAACGGAAACGAAGGATACTTGATGGTGGGTCTATACGCGGATGGATCGCCCGGCGAGATCTTTGTAGTGATGTCAAAGGAGGGCAGCACGATCTCCGGGTTGATGGATGCGTTCGCCACGTCCATATCGATCGCTCTACAATACGGCGTTCCACTGAGGGTCCTCGTTAACAAGTTCATCCACTCCCGGTTCGAGCCAGCAGGGATGACGAACAATCCCGAGATCAGATTCGCGAAATCTGTCGTGGACTATATCTTCAGGTATCTCGGCCTGAAATATCTCTCAAAGGAGGACCAGGACGCGATGGGCCTAGCGAAGACGACGATCGAGAACCACGAGACCCAAGCAAAACTCGTAGAGCCAGCCCAGAAGCCAGCAGAACACAAGATCGTGGAACATGAATCGCCCAATCGCCTAGAGCCGGACCTGTTGACGTTCGATCCCCAGTCAGACGCGCCCGCCTGCGACAACTGCGGCATGATCATGGTCCGGGCCGGGTCCTGCTACAAATGTCTCAACTGCGGCAACACCAGCGGCTGCGGCTAGAAGCAAACGATTTCTGCGCACAGAACTCCTCCAAACGGCAGTCTTGCGTCGGGAGACTGAACTACTTTCGACATTTCTTGGCTCGTAACGAAATCTGGTAACCGTGAATGGTAACAGGGTCGCGTCCTCGAAAGTCTTAGGCGCTAGATGAAGATGAGCCGGGTAGACGAAGTTCTACAATCGATCCAGGGTCCACGATGATAGACTATTGCTTCCTTTGTGTTCGGGACCGAGGCTCTATCTGTTCATTGCGATTCCGGGAGAAAATCATTAACAGCAACAAGTGTACAATGCTGCGCTAGGTAGGGCGTAGTTCGAGGTAGGGCTTATGGTGACTCCTAATTGGAATGGCTAGACAGGAAGGGAACAGGTCATCATGTAGCATCCTGCCCGTGCTGGCGATGCCACCTCTTCAGACTAATCGGATTGGTCTCCGCTGGTAGGCTGGTGGAGGCCGAGTCCAGATTTGAACCGCAGAGCTTTAAGCTCTCGACTAGACTCGAGTTACCTCAACCAAGAAAAGCCGCTGAGACGGCCGAGGCTCTGGCTCTTCGAAGGCGCTGGCTGATTCTCGGGGTTGTATTGGTCGGCTCATTTATGGCTGTTTTGGACGTGTTCATTGTGACGCAGGGCCTCCCCTCGATCAAGACCACTCTAGGAGCTGGAGTATCCGATCTTGAGCTCGTAGTATCAGCATACTCGCTCGTCTATGCTGTCTTTCTTATAACCGGTGGCCGTCTTGGGGACATTCTAGACCGGAAACGCATTTTCCTGTTTGGCATGACGGTCTTCACCGTCGCCTCCGCTCTCGCAGGTTACGCACCTTCAGCACCATTTCTCGTTGGAGCACGAGCGCTTCAGGGCCTCGGCGCGGCACTAATGTATCCTCAGGTCTTGTCGATTATTCAGGTCACTTTCAAAGGGTCCGAACGAGCCCTAGCGTTGGGGCTTTTCGCGGCTATCAGCGGAATAGGCGCCATCACCGGAAACATCGTCGGTGGCCTTCTCATACAGCTCAATTTGGCAGGTCTCGCCTGGAGACCCATCTTCCTAGTCAACGTTCCAATCGGCATTTTCGGAGTCTTAGCAGGTTTCCTGGTTCTCCATCCTTCAAGGGCAGAACGAGCACCGAAGCTAGATTTGCCGGGTGTCGGACTGATCTCCCTCTTCCTAGTCTCACTGATCCTGCCGCTCGCTGAAGGACAGCAGCTGGGATGGCCCACATGGATGATACTGCTCCTATTAGCATCCCTCCCACTACTCGGGGTCTTCGTTCTCTACGAACGGAGAAGAACAGACGCTGGAGCTGACCCTCTGGTCGACATGGACCTGTTCAAACACCGGTCGTTCGCGGTTGGCATGCCTCTCGTCATCCTCTACTACGTTGGAGCAAGCGGGCTCTTCTTCACCTTCGTCCTCTTCCTACAATCAGGCCTCGGATTCTCGACCATAGATTCCGGGCTCGCATTCGCCGCTATCAACACCGGCTTCATCACAGCATCACTCCTCGGCCCACGACTCATCCCGCGACTCGGCAACCGTCTCCTGAGCCTCGCATACGTCTTGCAAGCCGCGGGCTTGATCTGGACAATGTTCACCGTCACCTCCTATGGGACCGGACTCACGCTGTACGAACTAGCGGCCCCGCTCATAGTATTCGGACTGGGCGCCGGCTTTGCACTCTCACCACTCCTAGGAATTATTCTATCGGGAGTCCCGAGCCAAGACGTGGGAGCAGCCTCAGGCGTAGTCTCGACTTCTATGCAGATCGGGAACACTGTCGGCATCTCGCTGTTCGGACTACTCTTCTACCGCTTCCTCAGCAGCCAACTATCATCAACCCCCATCTCATACCTAGACTCGTTCAAGCTGACTCTCCCCTTCTTGATCATACCAGCCATCTCATCCTTCATCATAGTCTTCCTCCTCGCACAACGACGTGAGAGGCAGATCATCCACCGCCTGAAGGCGTGACCAATTAGGTAAACCCGGACCGAAAGCCATTCAGAGCATGGCCGCAACTCATCAAAACAAAAATACAAGTTCCAACTTTGGGGACCTAATCACGATCTCAATCAGTGATCTTAGAAAGATCCGCGGATAAGATTCATTCCTTCCTCACCGAAAAGCTCGTGCTGCTCAACCCGGTTGCTGAATGTTCTAATTGCTTGATGCGAGATCAAACTTTGTCATTATCTTCAGAATGATCTTTTCTGTATCTGCCGAACGATCAAGCGAGAGGCCAAGAGACCTTCTTGCGGATAAAGGAATTGTCACCATTTTCAACCCTTTGTGTGTGATAAGCACGGATTCTGTGCGACCAAACAACTCGTCGGTCTGTCTCGCCATCTCTGTAACAATACTTGACCAGAACCCAATCCTCTTGCGAAGGTCAATACTCTGGCTAAGGACGTTCTTTGTCCTCGCGGTTTCTGCGTAGCCTGTAACCTCTGCCCCTTCGATAAATGCGGCGACCCTAATTGATGGATCTGACTCTAGAATCTGTTTGCAGACCGTATTATCATCGCGGTTTTTCTCGGTTGAGAGATTCTCCGACTCGAAGTTCCGGCCGACATTTTGGGATGGCAAGGCCTGAGCTTCGAGGTGGTCCTCTCACTTTGTCTTTCTTGTACCTGCTTTGGATTCAAAGAGTTACGCACTAAGGCTGAGACCTCTTCCAAGCGGCGACGCCTTTATGTCCCTAAATCTATCCTTCACCAGTAACGAGATAGTTAATCGCCACTGGAACCGCTTTTCATTAACTCGCTAGAGCGCTGAATACTTTTTGGACGAGAAATGGTTGGACCCTAAATCGGATTTCTCCAGCATATTTCAAGAGTCGGTTAAGGAAGGTTTGCGCAATACTCTAGGAGAAACGGTCATGCTAACGGTTGTGCCGCTTCTCAAACAGTCGCTCCAGACCTACGCTGAGAAGCCCAGCGAGTTTCACCGAGAACTCCAGTTCTACTTCGGATTCGGAGCCTTGACATTGGAACGGATGATAGTGAAAGAACTCTTCCAGAAGCTGAATCTTCACTACACATCGAGTAGCGAGCTCGACTTCGAAACCTCAATCGGACTTGCGAGGAAGGATCTTTTCTTGCTTCAAAGAGGAGTCACAAGAAAATGACTACCGAAGGCAAACCCTTCGACACGCTACTCGTCAACCAGTTGAAGACTCTCAAAACGGGAAAGAAGGACTAGCCATGGCCCGTAACAAGACTGGAATCCTTGAACTCGATGAGATGCTCCGAGGAGGATTCATGGACAAGGACGCGGTAATGGTTGCCGGGAGTGCGGGCACCGGAAAGACCACCCTCGCTCTGGAATATCTCGTGAACGGTGCAACCCAGTTCGGCGAGCCTGGAATATACCTCACCTTCGAACAACTCCCAGACCAGATCTATCGCGACGCAGAAAACTTCGGCTGGGACCTAAGAAAGCTAGAGGCCGAAAACAAGTTGAGAGTCGTGTGCACCAGCCCCGATCTTCTCCTGGATCCTGAGGGAGAAGAACAGTTACTCGGTGAAACGATCAAGGAATTACGGCCGCGAAGAATGGTAATCGATTCTCTCAACCATTTGGAAATGTACGTGCCACGGGGAGATCTTCGCAAGGAAGCCTACCGGATACTAATGTACATCAAGACACGGGGAATCAGTCCCTTAGTGATCTGGGAAGCCCAACAGGGAACAGAGAGTTCCTATGCGGTTACACAAACCGGCATGAGTTTTCTCATTGACTGCCTGGTCCTGCTGAAATTCGTGGAGATCAATTCTTCGATGAAGAAGGCCCTAGCTATAATGAAGATGAGAGGGAGCGACCATGACAAGCACTTGAGAGAATACGAGATAACCGCTCACGGAGTAAGAGTGGCAGCACCATTTTCTGGATATGAGGGGATCATAACGGGTTCCCCACACAGGTCATTGACACAAGAAGTCGCCGGAGCTTGGGACAATGCGTTCACAAAAACGAAACATAAGCAATAGCCATCAAGAGTGTCTAGAAAAAATGCCATTCAACCAAATCTCCACCCTGTGCCAGCGGCACGGAATGCAAGTTTGATCTCTCCTCACACGACCAGGCGTATTGGAGTAGTTCCTGTCCCGATTATTGTCGCGCTGATCGCAATCCTTGACATGATACTTCCCACCAGCGTAGCGGCAAGTGTAGCCTTCAACCCACTATTGGTTTTCGCGACGCTGCAGACCCTGTTCCTCTTTGGAACTTCCGTCGTGGTCGCCTACATTTCTCTGAAGAGCTATCTGTCTGGAGGTTCGCGGACAATTCTCCTGCTTGGTAGCGGGACACTGGCCTGGGGTTTCGCAAGCATGGTAGCAGGCTGGTTGCTTGGCCCTCCAGGCGGACCGAATATTGGGGTGACCATTAGTAACTCAGGCGCTCTGTTCGCATCTCTGTTCTACATCGCAAGTGCCACTACTACGATGCGGGCCAGTTCATCCAGAGATTCGAAGCGGCGCAAATCAAAGCTACTCCTAGCCTACAGTGGTGCGGTCGGCTTCCTTGTAGCACTGACAATGTTCGCGCTACTAGGTGCGACCCCTGCGTTTTTTGTCCCAGGAATTGGCTCTACAGTATTGAGGCAGGTAGTTGTCGCAGCGGGACTCTTCCTGTTCGCGATCTCATCCATCCTCTTCATGAGGCTGTATCGTGATTCAAGATCAGGGATCTTGTTCTGGTACTCGATGGCCTTAGCTTTGACGACCATAGGGCTGGCCGCGTTCTACTTCGGTAGAACTGTTGGGGATCCAATCGCTTGGACCGGTAGGATAGCCACCTATCTCGGAGGAATATACTCCCTCATTGCAATCTGGTCCGCCAGCCGAAGCTCACACGTTAGTCCTGCCGGTCCATTCACAGCTTCGGTCTAGGGCCCTCGTAGGCTCCACTCACCCATTTTCATCAAGTAAATGGTAGTCTATCGTTGCATTAGGAAACAGGCACGAACTAATTCCCTGGATCGTTAGCTAGGAGACGCTGGTTTCAATTAGTCTCGTACTGCCAGATAGCTGTCGATAAGTTGAGGCACGACTGTCCGTGCCCCAAACCAAAACTCCTTGTTTGCCTGGTCACCGGGAGCAAACAAGTGGTCAAATTTCAAGCGATCTTCCTCAGATGGCATATGTTCTAGGCATCTCAAAGCGAACTCTCGCAATTGACGTGCACTGTCTAAGCCAGCATTCTTAGCCACGTAGTACAGGGCCAGTTTCTCCACTTCTGCGACATCGCGTCCGGTGTCGCGGCCTGCAAGCCTCAGATTTGCGAGAGTAACGAGGATCTTGTCTTCCAAAGACATCGAAGGTATCTCGTACTGGTTATTGTCTGGTATCCGAGAAATCAGGTCAGCACCTTTTTGGCCGTGAAGCAATCAGCGACTTCATCTCGGCCAAGCTATCGCCAGAGCTTCCCGCGAGCACGAAGACTCTCGGGGTCACCTTTGAGGAATCAAGGTATGGAAGCAATGTCTCGTAAGGCCATGACTTGCCAGACTTACCGTCGACTTCGTCGATAAAGAAGAGACTTGGCCTTTCCGATTTTTCGGTAGCGGATAGGATTGAGCGAGCCTCCGATTCTTCGACTTCAGCTAAGTTCAACTGTACATATTCGACATTGCCGCGGTTTCGTTCGAACGAGCCTTGCATCTTTTCCGTCTTGGGCTTGGGATGAGCCAGTGTTTCGGTTACCTGTTTGACGAAGAATGTTTTGCCGCTACCGGGACGGGCCCAAATCAGGTAGTTCTCATGTTTGGATGCGTTTGAAGATTGGAGGCCTGCCACGATTTTCTGTTTGAGATCTTTCAAAACGTTTCGAGTCTTCTCATCGTATCTCGTGTAGATTCCTACCACACGATACTTTGACAATTCGATCTCAGAAGTACGCTCGAGAAGAGAAACTAGTTCCTCAGCTTGAGCCACGGATCGATCGTCCTCGCGATCGACCCTTGCCAATTCGGATACTCCGAGAAACCTTCTAGTTTCCACCAGGAACTCTTTCCACGCCTCCTCATCTTCCATGAGAATGTGGTTTCTACTGTTCAATGGAACAAAGTGAGCATCAGCGATCCTGGTCGCGAGATCCCTGCCATCCTCGAATGGCAGGACAAGATCGCCCCGCGAGTGCAAAATCAGTGTTGGCACCGTTATTCTTGGTAGCAGATCTTGGACGTTGATCTGGAGAAATTCTTTGATGAATCGCACTGCGTTCTCTGGTGAGGTAGATTTTTTCTGTAACTCATTGAACCAGTGCCGTTCCTCGACCTTTCCATCAGGCATGAAGATTGATGTGAACAACTGTTCGTACGCGGGGTTACCTGTTCCCCAGCCGACCCTCGTCAGGGTCAGCATAGCATTCAACTCTTCAAGATCGCTCATCGACGATCGCGCCTTAGCGCGACCTAGCGCGCTTGCCCCATAGAGAATCAGGTGGCTTACACGTTCAGGATGTCTTGCCGCGTAAGCTATGCTTAACGCTCCACCGTGAGAAAGTCCGAGTAGCGCGAATTTCTCGAGCCCAAGGCTATTAACGACCGCTTCCAGATCCCCCACCCAGTTCTCGAACGTGGAGGATGCTACTTCTCGATCGGAGAGGCCGCATCCACGATCGTCGTATCGAGTGTACGAGTGATACCTTGACAGCTCCCATACTCCAATGCCTCAAAACCGGACTGTCAAAGTCGAACTGCAAATGGCCAAGCCAAGTAGCTGCCTTTACCAGCGGAGGACCAGAACCTATGGTTGAGTACGCAATCCGCGTTCCATCCCTAGAAGTGCAAAATCTGATCCGCTGTTCCAGGACGAACCCTCTCTTACCAGCAGCAAGACAGTACGAAAGCGTGCTTAAGGCTAGCGGAAAATCCCAGGGTTTCCATCCGGAAAATTTGTCTGTAATCACTTCTGGTGACTATTCAACGTGCACGGCCGTTATAAGCCGCGACGAGACATAGAGCGATCGACAAGAAATGTGTCACGTCAAAATAGACCAAGAGAGAATAGAACAAGCGACCATCAAGAATTGGCTTACAACAAACAACCTAAGACTGACTACTCGATAGGGGCCTCCAGACGATGGGCGATGTCTCCGTAGACAGAGGCGCGACAGCCAAACTCGGCCAGGTCGAGGGCGACCTAAGAGTCGGCCAGGCAGCAAGAATAGAACCAGAAGACAAGGTAATCTATGTAACCGGACGAGTATCCTGTGACGGAGACGCCGAGTTCCATGGAAGTCTATCATGCTCAGAGTTCTCCGCTCGCCACGGAAAAATCAGAATCGAGGGCGATCTCATCGCCAAAAGCGAGGTAAAGGTCGATGACGGACAGCTAGCGATCGATGGGTCCCTCGAGGCGGCCACGGTTACTGTCGACAAAGCCTTGAGGATAGGCGGAAACGCTCGGGCCGACGATTTTGATGTAGGAGGTGTCCTTGAGGTTAGAGGAACCATCTCCGGAAAGAAAGTGGACGTAGGCGGCTCGTTCAAAGTCCAAGGAACCGCCGAAGTCGAAGAGGTTGATGTCGGAGGCACCGTCGACATAGCCAGCATTGTCAAGTTTGCAAAGCTCGATGTTGGAGGCATGGCCCGGATCGGTGGAGGAGAGGTCTCCAAGGACGTGGATGTCGGCGGCAAGTTCGAATCGACAAAGCCGCTAAAATTCTCGAAGATCGACGTAGGCGGTCTAGCAACACTAGTGGAAGGCGGCGAAGGCGGAGATGTTGATGTGGGTGGAAAATTCGAGAGCAGAGCCGACCTCTCGTTCAACTCTCTAGACGTTGGAGGCATGGCGTCGATAAACGGGAACGGAAAAGGGGTTGAGGTGGACGTTGGAGGACTCTTGCGAGTATCCGGAAGCCTCACACTGGAAAAGGACCTGGACATTGGAGGCAGAGCATACATCGGCGCAGAACTCAGACTCGACTCTCTGGAGGTCGGCGGCTCCATGGAGGCGGACCTGATCATCGCTCAGAAAAGTATCGAGGTGGGAGGAGACCTCAAGACCATCAAGGGAACAAAAGGAGACACTGTCGAGCTAGGACATGGATCACGGGCGAGCGGACCCATTGTCGCACGAGAAGTGAGCGTCGGACACGGTGGCAGAGTCGAGGACGTCTACGCGGACACGTTAGAAATGGAACACGGGTCAAGAGCGCGGAACCTCTATTTCAGAGAAGGCGTCATTGAAGCAGGCGTCAACGTCGAGGGCGAGGTCCTTTACACAGACACGATCGAAGCCTCACCCGACGTAAGATTCGCAAAACCCTCCGCCAAGGTCAACGAGCTACCTAAACCGCCCCTCTGAGAAATTGCAGCCCGCCAAACGGTCTCGGATGGACATTTACGCAGAGATACTAGAAGCGCTGAAACGAAAGGGAGTGACCCGGATAACAAGGGTCTCCTACGCTGTTGGATTACCTGTCGACCGGACAAAAAACTACCTCAAGGATCTATCTTCATCAGGGCTCGTTGGCATGCAGACGGGCGAAGACTCCGGTTATTCGATAACACATAGAGGATTAGAATTTCTCGACGCTTACTGGAAGCTGAAAGGATTCCTAGACTTCATTGGCGGAGAATCTGGCGAGCCGGGCCGCGGCTAAGCCACGTAGCTCTTGTATTCTCTCTCAAACTCGCGGACGATCTCGAACTTGGGAAGTCTCCGAGAGCGAAGCTCTCCGTGGTGTTGGAAAGTGAGTTCTGGAAACATGACCGCTGGCCCATCTATAGCCAGCTTTGTAGCTGGGTGGTCGGGTCCTAGGACCCGAGCGCATATCTGACGGGTCAACCTTCGCACCTCACCCTCATCAACGTATCCCAGCGTGTGCAGGTATTCGTGGAGAAGAGTGTAGAAGACGTAGGCGTTGAGGGTCTGTCGATCTTTCGCGATGTGTGTGACCTGGTCTAGCAGGCTTCTGTTCATGACGATGAAATTGGAGCCCATCTGGTGGAAAGCGCCGATGTATTCTGGCAAATCAGCAAGACCCAGCATCAACCCTGTTCGTCTCTTTCCCAGACTACTCTTGACCGATTTCTTTACAAGCTGAAAGACTTCTGAGAAGTTGAAGCTCCGGTCCAGTCCCTCCGATACACCTATGCTGGTCGGAGGTATGTCAACATCCAAAATTCTAACCTCGAAAATGAACTAGAGTTTACCAAGACTAGTTTTGGCTGACCGGCTATTTAAGGACTGGATTCCACAGAAATCAATCAATGGGACTCTCTTCGACTCACGCGACAGACGAGTGGAGCGCAGTTGTTAGAGCGATTGAAATCGCTCTTCCATTCTACGAGTCGATCAGCGAAATAATCTCTTTGGGCTTAGCAGGACCTCTCAGGCGCAGGGCAATCCGTCGACTGGAAAAATACAGAACAAATTGGATTCTAGACTCAGGCACTGGCCCTGGTACAAGTAGTAGGATGATGCTTGAAGATGGATTCGAGAAAATCGCTGGACTCGACCCATCGCGAATCCTACTGCGATTTGCGAAAGCTACTCTCGGACCCGGCTTCCATCCAGTGCTCGGTGTAGCGGAAAGCCTTCCCTTCCGTCCCGATGCTTTCTCCGGGGTCCTCACCTGTTTCTCTTACCGAGATGTTCGCGACAAAGCATTGTCCCTGGTAGAGTTTGCCCGAGTGGTGGATCGAGAAGGTCGGCTGGAGATAGTTGACGTCGGAAGACCTGACGGGCTGTTCCGACAAAAACTGATTGAGCTTTACGTCGCCGTGCTCATGCCCACGATTGCTAGATTCTTCATCAGCGGACGAACGAAGGAAAATCCCTTTCAAATGATCGTTCCAACTTTTCATCGGCTAGCAAAAAATCGTAGCGTCACTCGTTTGGCCGAACAGAAATTTGGTTCAGCGAGGCTTTACGAGTTCCTGTTGGGCGGGATGGTAATTATTGAGGCTAAACGAACTAGCTGACTTCTTGAACAGGGATCAATTCTTGGTTGTACCCGGAGTGATCCCACGCATCGCGATTGAAATCACCCAGGAGGTCACGTACGACAATATGAAGACACTAATCATAACCGCTAGTACCCCATATACCTCTATCCCGAGTTGGTTCAGCGCAGAGACTCCGCCCCCAAAGAATAGCCCGTCCGGCAGTGAAGGGGGCACCAAGCTTCCATTCTGGAATGTTAGGCTTGCTAACCCTGACACGAAAGCCTTCTGAGCAAAGAATGGAATCATCAGGACACCGAATGTTCCTCCTAGCAAGTGTCCTGGGAACAATCCTACTGGATCCGTGAACCATTTGAGTTTTCCAAACCACTTCTCCCCCATCAGATAGAGTGGTCCGCCAAGCAGTCCTAAGACGACGGCGCTAAGAGGGCTAACGAATCCTGCAAGTGGCGTTATGACGATGAGGCCCATCAAGACCCCGTTCGCGGCATAGATGAGGCTCGGCATCTCCTTTGTCATCTGATATCTGAAGAACATCACTGAGAGGAAAGCAGAGGCTGCGGCGAGGAAGGTCGTGAGTACAACCACCATGGCTTCATTGTTGAACGCGAGGACGCTTCCAGGGTTGAAGCCGAACCATCCCACCCAAAGAAGAAGAATCGACAACGTCAGCCAGGGAAGATTGAGCTTGACCCCGACCTGAGGACTAGTTGTCAGTCCCTTCTTCTTTTCTTCCCTCCAGATTTGAAGGATAATTCCCAGACCTGCGGCTCCAGCGGCTCCGTGAACCACAAGTCCTCCTGCGAAATCCGCCATGCCCATCTGAGCAAGCCAACCTGTCGGATTCCATATCCACGCCGCGGGAAGGTTCCAGATGATGATGAAATAGACGATGGAGTAGACGAAGAAGGCTTGCATCTTCATTTTTCGTAAGACGATTACTCCGACGAGGGCGAGTGTGACCGAAGCAAACGCTGTTTCGAAAAGGAAGTACGTCCCAATCGTAAGCCCCGTACTCTGCTGGGACCACCACGCACCAGTAAGCAGCCCACTGATGTTTGTTGATGAACCTCCGAGAAACAGCCCAGTGTAGAGTGGATTGCCTATCACGCCGTTGATTGTCGGTGCGAACGCGGTGTTGAATCCGACTAGGGCCATGAAGAAGAGAGCTGATCCTGTGATGAGCATAGTCTTGAGCAGACTGATCTCTAGATCAGATCCAAGCTCTCCTATCTCCAAGAATCCGACAGAAATCGTCATGGTAAAGACGAGTAGTCCACATATGATGACCCAGAGATTGTTGGCTAGTAGTACAGGGTCTGCCACTTTCGGTCGGCTGACGATTTCAGGAGTGTTCTGGATTTAAGATGTAGGCACGGTGCAGAAAATAATGCCTGGCCAAGCTCAAGGCTTAGCCAGAACGTCGGCAACGGAAAAAAAGAAAGGGGGTGGACTAGGCCCCTAGTTTAGGGATTCCTAGTACCTGCGATGCTTTTGATAACAGTCCCTACAGTAGACTGGTCTTCCCTCTGTGGGCTGGAAGGGGACTTCCGTCTCCTTGCCACAGTCAGAACAGACTACTTTATGCATCGTCCGAGGACTGCCATACGAACTACGACTCATCGGCCTAGTACACCTCCTATCAGCGTGCACTAGCATAGGAATGTCACTAGCCTATAGACCTTAGGGACCCAGACCCCTCAATTCATAGTGATTGGACATCCATCTGGAGACCGCACGACTTTTTTCTCAACAAATCTGGAGTGGAGACAATTGAACTGTCGAGCAACGACTAAATTGGACTAGAAGGAATGATCTCTCATGAACAGCTCAGAGATTCAGAAAGCGCTCGATTCTTCGGTGGAGCTGCAGATCACGGTTACGGGAAGAAAATCGGGACGAGAATTCTCGACACCCGTATGGTTCGTCCGAGAAGGAAATACCCTCTTTCTAATGCCCGTCAGGGGCTCAAAGAATCAATGGTACAAGAATGTCTTGAAATCGAAACGAATCGGCATATCATCGGGCAACGTATCGCTCGAGCTTTCTGCGAAGCCGATTAACGATGCGAAGAGGGTTGCATCCGTGGCGGACAAGTTCAGGAAGAAGCACGGAGTAGCGGATGTGAAGAAGTATTACACGCGATTTGACGCGGCCGTAGAGTTGAGCCTTCCCTAGCCAAAGTGCCTTGCTAGAAGGACACCCTTGCGTCTAGGTCAAGGATTTCAGCACAGCCAATGCTTCGCTCACATGTGCTGTTGCTCTCGATTGGGATGAGAAAACATGCCTGACGATCCCGTTCTTGTCAATTACGAAACTCACTCTACCTGGGACCAGTCCGAAAGTCTTCTTGACTCCGTAGGATTTTCTAGCTGACCCGTCCGGGTCGCTAAGGAGGATGAAGGGTAGTTTGTGTTCCGAGGCGAAGGCCTCATGAGACTTTTGGTTATCGTTGCTTATTCCGATGACCTCTGCGCCGAGGTTCTTGAATTCCTCATATGAGTCCCTGAACTCGCAGGCCTCCGCTGTGCATCCTTTCGTGAAGTCTTTCGGATAGAAGTAGACGACGACGTTCTTCTTTCCGTGAAAGTCTTCGAGGCTAACGTACTCGCCAGCACTGGTCTGCAGTCGGAATCTAGGTGCCGGGCTTCCTATCTCTACCATCGCTTACACCCCTTCAAAGTCTTCCTTCTATCGCCGAAAACGGATCGGAATACACGGAGACAAAACGACTTCTGATCCGCGTGGCTTACCCGAAGATGTTGATCTCGTAGTTTTATCCTGAACTGTCAGCTGAATCCCGTTTTGTCGGCAGGGTGAGGATGTCGCCGGGCGACCTCAACTTCTTCAGAGTATATCTTCTCGAGGTTCGACTGCTCACTCCGGTTCTTTTTCCCGCGGTGGATGAACGAGCGATAATTTTTGGGAAATTCCTTCGCTACTACGACTTGCAATGATCTCGGTTCCGAATGTTGAGTCATGCTATTATTGATTAGCTCTGAATATATAAACACATTGATGAACGTCTATATGTTCTTCTCAGCGTGCGTGCGGTGCCGCTAGAACCGCGTTCAAGCCCAGTCGACGCTGGAGTTCGAAGACGTATGCGGAGAGGACCTCATTGTTGACGTGATAGAAGCAGAACTGGCCTTGCTTCTCCTTCTCGACGACGTGAGCCGTGGCAAGTTCTTTCAGATGATGAGAGACAGTGGGTTGCGAGACGTCGAAAAAAGCACCGACATCCGAGCAATTTAGCTTTCCTGTCATTGCCAGCTTCTGAAGTATTGCACGGCGTTGCGGATCAGCTAGAGCCTTGCTGATACGATCAAAGTCCTCAGTCGCGAGCTTCATCAAAGATCAACTAGGTTCAACGAAACTATTAACATTTCGATATGCATCTATCCGTTGTCCGCTGCCCCCTCAAACCGGGAGTGTTCCGATCGATAATATAGATATTCATCAATATGTTTATATCCTGTTCGCCCCACCTTTCCAGCATGATGAGCAAACAAAAGACAGACAGCAAAGTAATCCACCTTAACAACGGTGAGTTCGAGACCCAGGTTCTCAAATCCAACGTACCGGTTCTCGTAGATTTCTACGCAGACTGGTGTGGACCATGCCATGCGGTTGCGCCGACAATTGAAGCCCTATCGAACGAGTTCGAGGGCAAAGTAAAATTCGTCAAGGTCGATGTCGATGCCAATCAGGAAGTAGCGTCGAGATACGAGATCATGAGCATACCGACGATAATGCTGTTCGAGAACGGCAGAGTCGAAGATAGCATCGTGGGAGCATACCCAGCGTCCGTCTACAAGCAACACATCGAACGCGCCCTAAGTCGTGGAAGCTAACCACGGACAAGTCACACATTGGGACCTTACGATATGGATCACAGATGCCCAATCTGTGGAGGACTAAGCCCGTGCATCTATCCGCGGTCTGAGTCCCTCGCATCGTTCAGGTATCACGATTGTCGTTACTGCGGGTCTACATGGAAGGAAGCTTTGAGCGCAGAGTCTCCTTAGGCCGGGACTCGCAAGTTCTAACGGACGACTAATCTCCAAAGGATCAGGATTGTTCCAATGATCCCGATCAGCATCGAGCCGAGATAGTTTCCTAGAAGATAGCCCAGGGGCCATGCGTAGCTAGTGAACCAGTCGCGCATGAACGGGTTCGATTGATATTCTGACGAGAGAGCTGCGGACAGACCCAGTATTGTGAGGAATTGGCTGATCACAATTGCGCCTAGGGTTCTTCCAATTGCTTGAGGTTCCCGAACGATTAATTTTGGAGCGACTTTGATCTTTTTTGGCCTTGGGTCGGGAATTAGGAGAGAGCTCAAAGCTCCGAGGGAGACGAAGATGCCGGCTGTAAACGCAGCCCACCGGGTCCCCTGAGTAAGCGCATCAAAGATGATGTCCCTCGCGGCAGGCCAATTTGCACCAAAGCTGGCGATGAGTGATGGGTCTATTCCTCCCGATAATCCCGAATTGAAGGCCGCCTTCAAGATAGCGATTCCCGTCTGGCCAAAATTGACCGTACTGGCTGCGAGCTCAGCCTGTCCCACGGTGGATATCTGAGCTACCAGTATAGCCCCAATTACAGCGATTCCGAAGGCTGACCCGATCTGTCTAACGGTATTGTTGGCCCCAGATCCTACACCAGCTTTCTGCCAGGGTATGCTCATCAAGACCGTGCTTGTAAC
>WNGE01010745.1_pt1 | contig 18401 bp, 17 predicted proteins | sample 5400651 | NCBI WGS metagenome assembly WNGE01 (sample SAMN13153370, study PRJNA577476) | soil metagenome | isolation source: 60 cm soil or saprolite under grassland replicate 2 | place: USA:California | collected 2016-06-15
GTACGGTCAGCATTGAAACGGAGGAAAATCCCGAACTGCGCGACATGACGCGGCGGTTTTGGATCAGCCTGGCGCTCACGCTTCCGCTGCTCGGAATCGCCATGGCGGACATGTTGCCAGGTATGCCTGTGCAACATGCGCTGCCCGGAGGCTGGTTGCCGTGGATCGAATTGCTGCTCGCTACTCCGGTAGTGCTCTGGGGCGGATGGCCCTTTTTCCAGCGCGGCTGGAGTTCGGTCGTCAATCGTTCAACCAACATGTTTACCCTCATCGCGCTGGGAACGGGTGCCGCCTACGTTTACAGTGTCGCGGCGACGCTGACGCCCGGGTTTTTTCCGGCATCGTTCCGCGAGATGGATGGAATGCCTGCTGTGTATTTCGAAGCTGCCGCCGCAATTACGACGTTGGTGCTGCTGGGCCAAGTGCTCGAACTGCGGGCCCGCAGCCGCACTGGAGCTGCAATTCGCGCTTTGCTGGACCTGACGCCGAAGACAGCGCGCATTCTGCGCGACGGCAGTGAGCAGGATATTCCACTCGAGCAGGTGCAGCCTGGCGATCGGTTGCGCGTGCGGCCGGGAGAAAAGATTCCGGTGGATGGCATGGTGCTCGAAGGCCGCAGTGCGGTGGATGAATCGATGATCACGGGTGAATCGATGCCCGTAGAAAAAGAACCCGGCAGCCGCGTGATTGGCGCAACGGTAAACGGAACAGGATCGTTCGTGATGCGCGCTGAACGCGTGGGCAGCGAGACTTTACTGGCACAGATTGTGCAATTGGTCAGTAAGGCGCAGCGCAGCCGCGCGCCGATTCAGCGTCTGGCAGATCGAGTCTCGGCATGGTTTGTCCCGGCGGTGATTGCGATTTCGATTGTGACCTTCATTGCGTGGGCCGTTCTGGGACCTGAGCCGCGGCTGGCCCACGCACTGGTGAACGCCGTGGCTGTGCTGATTATTGCCTGCCCGTGCGCGCTGGGATTGGCGACACCAATTGCGATTATGGTTGGCACTGGGCGCGGCGCTCAGGCCGGCGTTCTGGTCAGGAATGCTGAGGCGCTTGAGATTTTGGAAAAAGTGGACACCCTGGTTATCGACAAAACCGGCACTCTAACGGAAGGCAAACCGAAAGTTGAAACGGTAGTTGCCGCTGCAGGAGAGCAAGAAGACGAGTTGGTTCGGCTGGCTGCAACCTTGGAGCAGGGAAGTGAGCATCCATTGGGCGCTGCGGTCATTGCCGCGGCCCGCGAGCGCGGGCTGAAGCTCAGTCCCAGTGAGAAATTTGAATCGATCACCGGGCGGGGCATTCGCGGAAAAGTTGACGAAAAAGAAGTTGCTGTTGGGAATGAGAACTGGTTCAAAGAACTCGGCATAGTCGACTCAGCGCTTTCTTCCCGCGCAGAGGAGCTTCACCGAAACGGCCAGACAGTAATCTTCATCTCGTTAGATCAGCGGGTTGCCGGATTGCTCGGCGTTGCTGACCCAGTTAAGCCATCCACGCCGCAAGCGATTCGTGATCTGAAACGCGATGGGTTGCGTCTGGCGATGCTCACGGGCGACAGTCGCGCGACTGCCGAAAACATTGCTCGACAGTTGGGAATCGAGGAGTTTGAGGCAGAGGTCCTTCCCGAGCAGAAATTGGCGGTCGTGCTACGGCTGCAGAAAGAAGGCCGCACGGTCGCGATGGCGGGCGATGGAATCAACGATGCGCCTGCCCTGGCTCAGGCCGACGTGGGCATCGCCATGGGGACCGGGACCGACGTCGCGATGGAAAGTGGCGGCATCACGCTGGTGAAGGGAGATCTTGCCGGAATTGTGCGGGCCCGCAAACTCAGCCGGGCGACTATGCGCAATATTCGCCAGAATCTATTTTTTGCTTTTCTATATAACTCGCTCGGCGTGCCGATCGCCGCAGGCGTGCTCTATCCATTTTTCGGGCTGCTGTTGAGGCCAATCTTTGCGGCGGCTGCGATGAGTTTCAGTTCGGTGTCAGTAATTACGAATTCACTGCGGCTGAGAAAAGTGGAGCTATGAAGCATTCCCTCCTGATCTTTTGAATTGCTTGAAGTCCGTTGCTATGGTGTCTGCAAGCGCCTTGCCACTTGCTTCCCAAGACGCTCGAAGTCTCCCACATTCCAAGTGTAAATAATCTCGGCTCCAGCCTTCAGTGCGCACTTGGCCAGCAGCGCATCATAAATTGTGCCACCGGAGATGTTTTGCGCCGCGGCCTCACCGATCGCAGCCCAATATTCTGATCCATCCAGAGCGATCAGAGTCAAACGCTCAACTAAGTCGGCGAGGAACAGCATCGCCTGGTCTCCGCTCACGCGATGAGTCCTGGGCAGGCGGGTAAGAGTGGAGTAGACCTCGGCTAGACTATGCGCGGCGCAGCAGGCATTTTTCTTGTTCGCTCGAATAAGGGCTGCCAGACTTTCTGGATGGTGAGGGTGTTCGTCAAGCAGCGCCGGCACAAGGACGGAGGCGTCGAAGAAGTACTTCACCGAGTCTTTCCGAGAACTTTGCGTTCGCGCTCCTCGCGCACGCGGCGAATTGTTTCGCGCACCACACCGGCGGAAAGCGGCGCCCCGCCGTGAAGCACCCAAATTCCTTGTTTTTTCCTCATGCGCGCATTACCCCGCGCTGGCCGCAGAACGATGCGTTCCTCTGAGCTCTCCAATTCGAGGGAGTCGCCTGGCCTCAGTTGCAATTCATCCCGTACTGGCTTGGGCAGCACAAGTCGGCCCGTCTTATCGAGAGTGAGGATGGTAACCACGATTGCCATTTTACCATACCATTTACCGTTCAGGATGGCCGAAGCCGAGCTGAGGACTTCTATTGGTCCTCCGATCTCTGCCGATGCCGACGGTGGGCATTTGACAGCGCAGCCGCCATGTTCAACAATCACTTCAACATCTCATTACATTTTGCGGAGGGGTTTTCATGCCGGACGAGGACTTTCAGTCATCCGAAGTGCATCCCATATCAGAAGTCAGCACTGGCAAATGGGTATTGTTATTAGTTGCAATTGCCTATGTTGCGGGATCGCTTTTTCTGATCTTCAACCTACGCGGGCGTCTAGATCAACTGAGCAAAGATCAGGCTGCGAGCAGCGCGCAAATCGCCGAGCTGACCAAACGTATGCAGTCGGCTGAGGCCTCGGACGAAACCTTGGCCCAGCAGGTTGGGATCACCAAGAAAGAGCTGGCCTCCCGCGCGGCCGCGATCACCCGTGCACAGCGCGCGGCAGAAGCTCGTCTTGCCGAGCAGCAAAAGCAGCAAATCAACGCGGTAACTGGCGAAGTAGCAGGTGTGAAGACCGACGTCGGCGGGGTAAAAAGCGATGTTGCCTCGACCAGAGCCGATCTCGAGGCCACCAAAGCTAAGCTGGCAAGCGCGATTGGCGATCTCGGTGTGCAGAGTGGATTGATCGCCAGAACAAGCTCCGATCTCGAAATCCTCAAGCACAAAGGCGATCGCAATTATTACGAGTTCACGCTGTTGAGAGGCGCGAAGCCGCAGCCTGTCTCGACAGTGAGCCTGCAACTGAAGAAGGCCGACGCGAAGCGCGGCAAATTCACTCTGAACGTTACCTCTGACGACAAAACGATCGAAAAGAAGGACCGCAACATCAGCGAGCCAATTCAGTTCTATACTGGGCGCGACCGCATGCTGTACGAGCTGGTGGTCTGGACGGTGGACAAGAAAAAAGCCGTGGGTTACCTGAGCACGCCGAAGAACGCGCCGGTTCCGGTGACAGCAAATTAGCGCGATGCTTCCCAGCGCTCATGTTCTGGTCGAAATCGCGGCGCGGACGGCAGTCGTTTATGGCGTAGTGCTGATCGGTGTGCGCCTCAGCGGCAAACGCGAGGTCGGTCAGATGACCCCGTTCGATCTTACCTTGCTGCTGCTCATCAGCAATGCTGTACAAAACGCCATGACCGGATCGGATAGCTCGCTGATTGGCGGTGTCGTCGCTGCAAGCACACTGCTGATTCTCAATTATGTTGTCGCGGAACTCTCGGGTGCCAATCGGCGCTTCCGCAAATTTGTTCAAGGGCAGCCCAGCCTGTTAGTTCACGACGGACAAGTCATCAGCGCGCACATGGCCAAAGAACACGTCAGCATGGATGAGCTGCAACGGGCCATGCGGGAGCACGGGATTTCCACTTATCACGACATTGCGCTCGCCGTTCTCGAAGTCGATGGTTCAATCAGTTTCCTGAAATATGACGAGATCCAGCCGACGGCCCAGACGCATCTCGCGCGCAGAAAATTCATTCAGAAACACGAATAAGCTTTTCCTTCGTGATCCTTCGTGCCCTTAGTGGTTTAAACATCGTTTTCTCACTTGGTCAGCACCAGCGGAACAGCCTGATCGTAGGGCTGGATCGACACGGTCAACGATTTTCGTTTCTCGAAAGCATCCTGGGTCACAGGAAAACTTACTACGATCGTGCCTTGAGCCTGCGCGCCAGGCTGAATTTTTTCCTCGGGGACGAGGGCGGTGCTTAGCGCGTGCTCTTTGAGCGCGGGAAAAGCTTGGAAATAGCGCGCGAAATCAGAGGATGAAGCCGCATCATCGCCGAACTCGCCGCTGTCGGTTTTCAGAGTCGCTTTGATGGTATGAATCCAAAGCGGCCGTTCGGCTGAATTGTGAATCGTGACATTTACTGCGACGAGCACCGCATTCTGATCGGGAATTTCTACCGCCGAGATGTTGTCAATCGATCCGCCGCCCTGCGGCTTGGCGCGCTGCACAAACGCAAAAGTTGCAACGATCACCGCCGCAACGCCCAGCACAATCGCTACGACCTTCGCCGGTGGCAAATTGCGTTTGGCGGTGCCAAATTCCTCGCCAATATCTCAGATCGCGCCAATGCGCCTGCTTGGGCGCCGTTGAGGGCGGATTGCAATTTCTTAAGCTGCTTGCGGTCAAGATGCTCCAGCTCGCGCTGCGGAGTGGCGACAAGGGTGGTCGAAGATGGATTGCTCGAACCTGGATTGGTCGAATCTGGATTACCAGCCGCGGGCGACAGTTGTTTTGAGATTTGGTCAGGAGAAGTTGGCTTAGCGGGAAGGGAATTGGGTGATGGTTGTTTCGCGGGTCACATTCCATCTAAAATAATTTTGGGGAGTAGGTCACGCGAGTGATGTTCTGATTCCAGAACAGACAGAGTTCCGCTCACACCAAATTAGCCGTGATCACTAAGCCTGAGATCGAGCTGCGTGCAGGAAGCTGTCTTAGGTTTTCTGGCGCTAACCTATTCTACCAAGGAGAGTTGCGGTCATCCCCACATATAGTGGACGCTCCATCGAACCCTTGTAGACGTATCCGGCGTGTTCGGTTTCCGGAACACAGATGAAAATTCTTGCAATGACGTCAACCCTTGAGTTCCCTCTTTCTCCGAAACTATTTGGCCTTCACGTATACACACGTCGTCCAGGTTCCTCCGCCGTTGTCCCAGGCCTTGACCACGATGTGGTGCGTGCCGGATCCCATTTTCAGGTAAGCATCGAGAGTCTTGCCGTTCTGCTGATACTGCAGCCCGTCATCAACGTAAACCTGAATGGTGAACACGGTGCTCGCGCTCGGGACGGAGGCATGAACGTGGACCGGCGAAGTGACGGTCGAGTTGGGCGCTGGCGATGAAACCGTAACCACAACCGGCAGGACATTAATGCTAATTCCTTTTTTGTAGATTCCTCCTGCGGTATCCCACGCCTGCACGACCATGTAATGCGGCCCCAGAGGCATCGGCAAAGCTGCGTTCACACCTGTTCCGCTGACTTCGTAATGCAATGCATTGTCGAGATAGACCTGCACGGCATAAACCGGATGAGGGTCTTTGGTGGTCGCAAAAACCTGAACTGGGGAATAAACCGAAGCACTCGCCGCCGGTGTCTTGATCGTGACACTCGGCGCCGCTACCGTTACGGTGAAGCTGTTGGTTGTCGTGCCACCCGAATCGTCGCGCGCTTCGATCGTCATCGCGTGCGATCCCGGGCTTAATGCGAGGGTTGTATTTAGCGAACTGCCGCCGGTCTGGTACTTTAAGGACCCGTTGGCATACACCAGCATAGTGTGCACTGGACTGTGGCCGCCCGCGCTTGCCTGGATGGCAAACGGAGATCCAACAGTAGCATTTGACGCTGGCGTACTGACGATCACCGCCTGTGACTGGGCATCCACATTCACTCCACTCTTATGTATGCCGCCGGCTGTGTCCCAGGATTGAACCACAATGCGGTGCTTTCCCGAAGTGATCGGCACCGAAGCGTCGAGCTTCGAGCCGCTGGTCTGGTATTTCAGCACGTCGTCCACGTAAACCTGCATGGCATAAACCGGACTGCTATTGCTCGTCGTAGCTTGAATGTGGACTGGTGAAGCCACAGACGCGCCGTCAGGCGGATTGCTGATCTTTACTTTATTGAAGAAATCTGACATGGGTGCTGCGAGGACGCCAGCTCCGGGGCAGGAAGCGAATTGCATGGCATCACAAACGGTGCGCAGCAAGTTGGCGTGCGAATAGAGCACGCTGGAGTGATAGCCCGGCTTTACCTGAGGTCCGATGACCAGGGTGGCGATGTGCCCGCCGCAGCCTGACTTCACGCGCGACGAACAGCGATTGTCAATGAAGAGATCTCCTTCATCAAACACGACAAACAGCAGCCCATCGCCGCCAGGCTTGAATTCAGGGAGGTTCAGAATCGCGGGGAGATTTCTGGAGAGCCACTGGTCGGCCTCGGCCAAGGTGCCGTCGTGGGAGTCCTCGTCTACGTTTGGCGTGATATATGCATAGTTCGGAGTGGAATGGTCGGAGATGTCGGCAGCCAATTGTGTATACGGCACGGAATTTGTGCGTTGGCCTGCTGTACAAGAATCGCTGAAGTCGATTAGCGGATTATGCCGGCGCACATAATTCAGATTGTAGAGGCCCTGGAATCCCGCATACGGCAAATCTGATTGATATGACCTCCACCTCATTCCCTTCGCCAGCACCTGCCGAACCACGTTGTTGTAGCTGAAGCACGCGGTTGTATTGTTATCGGCAGTGACCGTCTGCCCGGCGACCAGCCACATCAATGCGGAAAGAGAGTTGTGCAGCGGTGAGTAGTATTGCGTCGCCAGCCCATATTTCTTGGTCAGAGAGTTGAAATAGGGCATGCTCGAATTTCCGATCACGCTCTCATAACTGTGATTTTCCTCCGTGATGAGCCAAACGTGTTTCGATTGAGGAACTTGGGCGAGTGCTACGCCAACCAACACGAACAGAGACAGCCAAAATCTCATTTGTCCTCCCGCGGCCGGCAGTCAGAGTGGTGGAGACGGAAGGCTGACCCGCGTACAACCGGGTACGCGGAATGCGGCTCCTGCTGCTAGCTATTTAGTTTCTAAGAATAGAGACGGGGGAACTGGGGGCAAAGTACAACGAGTCACGCACAATGACAATCAGCGAAACACCTTAGCTGAAAAATGACTAGTGCAGGCAAATATTTCTGCAGCGCCTTAGGCCAAACGTCAGCTAGATACTTCTTGCGAAAGAGTTCTTGAGAATTAATGCACTCTTCCCATTTTGTCCATAGGCCAGTAGCCGAACACCGCTTTGCCATAGATGTAGGCTGATGCGACCGGCCCGAAATCGCGGCTATCATTCGACATTGTCCGGTGATCTCCCAGGACAAAATAGCCGTTATCCGGAACTACCATTTCGGGATACGAACGCTCGTCGGCATAGGCTCGGGGAACGTAATCTTCTTCCAGCGGTTCACTGTTCACGAATACCTGCCCGGCTTCGATGCGAATGCGATCTCCCGCCAGCCCGATTACCCGCTTGATAAAGCTTTTCGAGGGATCGCGCGGATAGCGGAACACGACGATGTCGCCCCGCTGAATTGACTCCAGACGATAAACAAACTTGTTGACGAAAATGCGCTCTTGATCGTCGAGGGAAGGCATCATGCTCGTGCCCTCAACCTTGACCGGCTGGTACAAGAAAATAATGATGAACGCGGAGATCGCCAGCGAGATGACGAGATCGCGGAGCCAAACAGAAAAAACCGGAAAGCCGCGTGGAGGGACCGGTGAACGCTTGCTCACCTGAGCTGTCGGCGAACTTGTGGGACTTGCCAGCTCCGTCATGCTGCCTCCCATTATACGGATCAGAGTTCCACCATTAAAGGTTGCCCACAGGTGCAGTTGCGCCGCTGCCTGGTGATCCGGGTGCCTCCGTCTACGCCAGGCTCTTGCGAAGCTCACGCCGCAAGATTTTTCCGGACGCGGTTTTCGGAATCGTATCGACGAAACGGATTCGTCGTGGCTGCTTGAAATGAGTGAGGCGGTCGGCAACGTAGGCGCAGAGTTCGTCTTCCATTTTCTTGCTGGCAGCGAAGCCGCCGCGCAAGGCAACGAAGGCCACAGGAATTTCTCCGGCCGCGGAATCGGGACATCCGACGACCCCGCAGTCGCGTACCGCCGGGTGCTCGAGCAGAAGAGCTTCCACCTGCGCTGGCGCCACAGCGAAACCCTTGTACTTGATCATTTCTTTAACGCGGTCAACTACGTAGTAAAAATCCTGTTCGTCACGACGCACGATGTCGCCCGACCAATACCAGCCATCGCGCAGCACTGCGGCTGTGGCTTGCGGATCGTTCCAATATCCCGACATGAATTGAGGGCCCCGCATGACCAGCTCACCGGCTTCGCCAGTCGGGACTTCCTCCCCATTTTCATCAACCACCCTGCATTCGGTTTGCGCTAAGGGTTGGCCAATGGATTCCGGCTTGTACAGCTTCGGATCGAGATAACCCACGTGTGTGACGGGCGAGGCCTCCGTCATACCGTATCCCTGCGTTACAAGAATGCCAGTGAGCGCGGTGAAGCGGCGGGGAAGCTCAGGAGCCAGTGGCGCAGCCCCGGATTTCAGCCATCGCAAGACATGATTCTGCGGAAACTGACCGGCTTCCGCTGCCTGCACCAGAGCCTGAAGGGCCGGAGGGACAACAAGGGTGATAGTCACAGCCTCCGAAATCAGGAGAGACAAGAACTGCGATACATGGAAGCGCGGCATGAGTACCAGCGTCGCCCCAACCGTGAGCGCAGGGTTTAAACCAACGTTAAGTCCATAGATGTGGTACAGCGGAAGGAAGCACAACAGCACGTCAGTAGAAGTAATTTCAAAGGTGTCAGGTCCAAGGAACTGGAAGATGTTAGCGACGAGGTTGTAATGAGTCAGCATCACGCCTTTTGGCAGGCCAGTAGTGCCGCTGGAGTAGGGAAGCGCGGCCAGAGTGTGCTCAGACGCTGTGTAAGGCGGGATTAATGTGGCCGTGCTCGAGCGCAGTAAATTCGCAAAGGGCTCGCATGCGCTACTCGCATTGCGCGTGACATAAACACGGCGGAGACGCGGCAACCCAGTGAGGTTGATCCCAGTGATGTTTGGACCATCCGTAATAAGAATAGAGGCGCCGGAATTCTCGAGTTGGTACCGCACTTCGCGCTCGCGGAAAGTTGGATTCAACAGGGTGGGGATGGCTCCGGCTAGCGTGCAAGCGTGGTAAGTCACGCAGAACTCCCAGGAGTTGTGCAGGAAGATGGCTATCACCTCGCCCGCTTTGATCCCGCTCGCCGCAAATCCGCGAGCAATAGTTTCGACAAGCTCTCCATATTCCGCGTAGCTAATACGGCGATCGCATGAGGTATCGACGATCGCAGTTTTCTCCGGAAATCTGCGGCAGGTTTCGAGGATTACGTCGTGGATGAAGCGGGTATTGGGATCGGCGTAGAGACGGGTGCGCGGCATGCGCAAGTGATTTTATCGGTTTGCGACGGACTCTGCTTCTGCGTAAAGACCCCAATCGTAAGATAGCCGGATACGAAAGATCGCTGGGCTAAAGCGGGGATCCCTAGCTCACCAGCTTGCGCAAGAAATCGCGTTCGTCCATGCGGTATTTGAACGCTTTGCGGCCATCAATGAAGACGACAGGGACTTCGTCGGTGAACTGGCGGCGGAGGGCCTCATCGGAGTCTACGTCCACCTCCCGCCAAGCGAAGCCGCCATGGCGATGAAGTTTGGTGAGTGTCTCCTTCACAATTTCGCAGAGATGACACCCCTTACGGGAGTACACCACCACTTGGCGCAAGCCGGACATGGCGGGAGTTTACCAGATTAACCGGGCTTCCGTAGCAGGCGGAATCCGTTGGACTTCCTAGCATGCGAGCTGCTTTGTCTCGAACCCAGCACAAGCATTCAAGGAAGTAATTAACAGTCGTATTTACAGCGGTAATCTCACGATCTTGAGGTACTTGCATGAGAATTGTGGGCGACAATTGGTTCCGTCCTTTAGCAGTTCATGCCCGCCACGATTCTTATTGCCGACGACCACGAGTCCAGCCGCGCGGGCCTCGAAGCCTTGCTCTCGCTCGAGGGCTATAACGTACTCACCGCGGAAGATGGAATACAGGCGCTAGAGCAATTTCGGCGAACCCAGCCGGATTTGCTGCTGCTCGACATCAACATGCCGAACATGCGCGGCACAGAGGTATGCCGGCGAATAAAAAATAATCCTGAAACATTACTCGTTCCGGTGGTTCTGATCACAGGGTTGACCGCAACTGAAGATCGCGTTACGGGAATCCAAGCTGGCGCAGATGATTTCCTGTGCAAGCCGGTGAATCGCGAACAGTTGATCGCGCGAGTGCGGTCGCTGTTGCGACAGAAGGCGTTCACCGACGAATTGGAACGGGCTGAAGCGGTGCTGTTTGCGCTGGCGCGCAGCATAGAAGAGAAAGATCCATATACCGAGGGCCACTGCGCGCGCTTGGCTGAATATTCAGCGAGATTAGGAGAGCATATTGGGCTTTTAGCGCCGGAGATCAAGGCGTTGCGGCGGGCGGGAGTTGTGCACGATATCGGAAAAGTTGCGGTGCCGGATACGATTCTGCTCAAGCCGGCCCGATTGACGCGCACCGAGCAGCTCATTCTGTGGCGTCATCCGGTCATTGGCGAGCGAATTTGCTCCCCGCTGAAGTCCTTTCAAATGGTGCTCCCGATTATTCGCCACCATCACGAAAAAATGAACGGATCTGGCTATCCGGACGGTCTCCTGGGCGAGGAGATTCCCGTCACCGCGCGCGTGCTCACCATCGTCGACGTTTACGATGCGCTAACAACTGAGCGGCCTTACAAGAAAGCACTTGGAGAGGATCAGGCGCTTGCCGTAATGAAGAAAGAAGTTAAGAAAGGATGGTGGGATCCAAGATTGTTTGATGCCTTCCGGGAGATGATGCAAATAAAACTTCCTGATAATCTGGCAGCGCAGGCCGCAGCCGCAGACTAAAGCTCACTGTGATAAGCGAGAGCTTGCCCTTTTTTCCGAAATCTCAAGCTGCGTCGAAGAGGAGGACAACCTCCTGTACCACACGTTTCGGTACAATTCCCCACATGCTGAAGCACGATAAACCTCTTCAGGGCAGAGCTGTGGTCATTACCGGCGGTGCGCGGCGATTAGGTCGCGCCATTGCTCTGGCGATGGCCGAAGCTGGCGCGGATGTGGCAATTACATTCCGGAATTCAGCGCGCCAGGCGCAGCACACAGTCACTGACGTGAGCAGTTTCGGAGTGCGAGCTGTGGCGCTCTATTGCGACGTAAGCGATCCAACAAATGTAAAGAGCGCACTGAAGGAGGCCGTGAAGGAACTGGGAGGCATCGATGTTCTGGTGAACAATGCTGCGAATTATGAGACAGCCGAGTTTGAAAAGTTGACCTTGGCGCAGTGGGATGCAATGTTTGCTTCCAATACCCGCGGCCCGTTCCTGGTTTCGCAGCAAGCTTTGCACCAGCTCTGCGAAAGAAAAGGCAGGATCATCAACATGGGCTCGCTCGGGGGAATACGCCCTTGGGCAAGCAACGCGCATTACTGCGCTTCGAAAGCCGCTGTACACATGCTGACAAAGGTCATGGCCAAGGCACTCGCTCCCGAGGTTGCGGTCAATTGCGTGGCGCCCGGGATGATCGACTTAGGAGAAAAATCGGCCGCAGCGTTCCTGAAGAAAATGGCACGGCAGACGCCGATGCAGCGCAACGGCGCAAGCAAGGACGTCACCGACGCGGTCATGTTCTTTGCCACAGCGCCGCATTTCATCACCGGGCAGGTTCTAGCGGTAGACGGCGGATTGGGATTGTGATGCTGTGCTTTTCTCTCAGCTGCCCGTATAGAGCATAACTGGCAGCGTCTTGGCGTAGAGCGTGAAATCGCGATCAAGTGTGAATATCTGCCAGGCGCGGCGGTGAGCCACGGCGCAGATCAGAAAATCAATCGGTGATCCCGCAATGCCACGCGAGCGGCACTGGTTGCTCATAGCGGCCGCTTCTTCGAAATCTTGGCTTTCAAGAGGAGGTTCCTCAAACGCGCGCAAGTAATCCCGCAGCTTGCGAAAACGCTCTGCTTGCGGCATACCGGAAAGCAACTCCTGCCGAATCGGAGCGGCAATTTGAGCTCGCCCGTCCCGGATCAAGTCTGCCAGCGCATTGGTAGCACTTTGCTCCTCGGCACTCAGGTCTTCTCTCCTCCTTCGCAACGCGAGTGACCAGACGGGCGTATCTACCAGAACCATCATGAACGCTTCCGGCGGCGTTCGGCTTTGTAATCGTATTTTGGATCGAATTCAAACGTGCCGAACGCATCGAGAATCAGAAGTTGCTTGCGGCGCTTCACGTACTCGTCTAGGGCCGCAGTCACTGCCTCCTTCTTGGTCTTGTGGCCGCCGGCTTGCCGGGCCGCTTCGATTAGATGATCGTCCAGTGCAAGATTGGTCGCCATGTGTAGATTATCACACATTCCAGCGTGTATCGCAAGATAACTTCCAGACCCCGGGGCTGATTGCGAAACTGCGGCAGCGGATTCCCCGAAAAAACGTCGCTGCTTCAAGACGGAGCGGTACTCAATTTGTCAGCTAAGAAAGTTTGTTATATTGTGCGAGTTTTCTTTGCATATCGACACTATGCGCGCAATCGTTGTCGCAATCTTGCTGCTTGCCGCTTCTGTGGCATGGGCCGAGGCGCGCCCCGAGGATGGTGGCCGCGAAATTCAGCTTTGGACCGGTGGCGGGCACTCGGTCGCGGGAGGCACAGGGAAGACCTCAGTCTGGAATCTGGGACTGCGCTACGGCTGGATTCTTACCCGACCGCACGGACCGGGACTTCTGAAGGGGCGGTTCGAGTACGCGGTCGACGCCGTCCCTGCATTTCTCGTCTTCCAGCGTGCGAATACTGCGTTTGGTGCTGGTTTCAATCCCCTAAACCTGAAATGGAATTTTGCGACAAGGGAACGAATTGTGCCGTACTTGGAACTTAGCGGAGGCACGCTCTTCACGAACCACACCGTGCCTGCGGGAACGAACAGGATCAACTTTACCCCCTCAGCGGCGCTGGGAACACATTTTCTCCGAGACTCCGGGAACTGGGCCGTTGAACTACGTTATATGCATATTTCCAACGCTGGTTTGGAACGGCGCAATCCCGGGATTAACACGCTGCAAGTACGTCTGGCCATTGGGAAGTTCTTCAGCCGGGGCAGCGGAAGCCGGAAACGCTAAGTCAATTCGATACTCGATGAAATTGCAGTTTTACTTTATGGGAATGAATCTGGCGGAGAGGGAGGGATTCTATTCGCCCTCTTTTCGTAAATAGCGGATGTACCTAGACTTCAACGATATTAGCCTGTATTCATGCCTGTTTCAAGGGGAATTGTGATCGACGTTCCATGTACTCCCGAGCACTCCCGAGCACTCTCGGCATCACGAAAAACGCAAAGAATCAGTATCACCAGTATCAGTGCGTTTCTCACGATGTGAGGGCGTCTGAGAGATTCGAACTCGCGACCTTCTGAACGCAGACGATGACGAAGCGGCGGCGGACGGAGGGAAATGCGTGGCGGCCTGGGCGGGCGGCTCGGGTCGGGATCGGTACGCAGTACAACGGCCGCCGCGGTGCGTGAGCAGAACCGCTGTCAGGTGGAGCCCACAATTCTCTTCGCGTGCCCCGCCAAGATCCCCCGCTCCTCCCTTCGATCATTTTCCCTTTGGACCCGCCATTCTGCGGGGCGGCGCAATGGGCACGAAATCTACCCGCGATGTGAAATCGGTCCGGCACTCAAAGTTTTGTCGCTGTTCGGACCTTGGCGACGGGGAGAGATGATAGGGTATGCCCGCTGGCTCAACTCATGTTGTTGAACTCCTGGCGGATTAGTTATCGTTATCGAATCGAAAATGCCGAGTGCGACCAGTTCTATGCAACCCGTCATACGTCCCCGCGAGCGAGGCTTTCCGGCGGGGACTATAATTACGCGCACGCATGGCGCTCACCTCTGGCACGAGACTTGGACCGTATGAGATTCAATCGCCGCTAGGCGCCGGCGGCATGGGCGAGGTCTATCGCACCCGCGACACTCGCCTCGACCGCGAGGTCGCGATCAAGGTCCTGCCTGTGGGTTTCGCCCGCGATCCCGAGCGGCTGCGGCGCTTTCAGCAGGAGGCGCAGGCCGCGGCTGCGCTGAATCATACTAACATTCTGGCGGTGCACGATTTTGCCGAGCACGAAGGCTCGCCCTACATGGTCACCGAGTTTCTGGAGGGTGAGACATTGCGCGAGAGGCTGCGTCCCGGGACGCTGCCGGTGCGCAAAGCCACCGAATACGCCGAGCAGGTTGCGCGTGGTCTGGCGGCGGCGCATGAGAAGGGAATCGTCCACCGCGATCTGAAGCCGGAGAATATTTTTGTCACGCGCGACGGTCGGGTGAAGATTCTGGACTTCGGTTTGGCCAAGCTCACCCGCCCGGAGGGCACAGTTCCGTCCGACGCCGCGACCCCGGCCTCGCAGACCGAGCCCGGCATGGTGATGGGTACGGTCGGCTACATGTCGCCGGAGCAGGTGAAGGGACAGAACGCCGACCACCGCTCCGATCTTTTCAGTTTCGGCGCGAAGAATCCGGAAGAGCGCTTCCAGTCGGCGCGGGATGTGGCTTTCAATCTGGCGAATATCTCGGAGATTTCAGGTGGCAGCACGACGCTGCGGGCTTTGAAAGCGCCGCGACGATTGCGAGTATGGCCGATCGCGGCGGGAAGTTTACTGGCCGGGCTGATTGCGGGAGCCCTGTTGTGGCCACGCCGCGAACCCGACGCATCTCCCGTGTTCGATCGGTTGACCTACCAATTAGGAACTGTAGATTCGGCAAGGTTCTCGCCGGACGGCCATACGATTGTGTACAGCGCGGCCTGGGAAGGCCGGCCCCTCCAACTCAGGAACCGCTGCTCCCACCAATTGATGCCGCCAGCAGGTAACAGGCGGCGTGCGGCAGCCACTGCTCTCCCCAGCCATAAGAATGGGTAACCGGAAAGAGCCTATCGAAACAGAGTGGAGCGGCATCCCCAATCACCATGCACTACACAATCGGCAATCCTCAACGCTACAACTATTGCGCCGACTCGCCGTCCGCAGGCTGGCCCTGCGATGGCGTCGTATCCACGCAGACCGCATCACCGTTGAAGAGCGAGTTTACGAAGGCGAGTTCGACGATGTAAAAACTGACGCTGGCGAACGCGAAGTACCGTTCGACAAGCGTGGGTTAACGAAGAGTGCCCTGATTGGGCGATGGAACGCCAGCAAGCACCGCCAACCCGATGATCTGGTGTTCTGTACGCGGAAGGGCGGAGCTTTGGAGAGGCGTAATCTTCTACGCCATATCAAAATCGCCGCAACCAAACTGGGACTCGCGAAGGCCGTAGGTTTTCGGAGCTTCCGCACGATGCACTCAAGTCTCATGCTGCGCGAGGATGCAAGGCCGAAGGTTGTCCGAGACAGATGACGATGTGAAGATGTTCCGAGAAGAGGTTATCAAGGGCATGAGGGAGAAGGGCGAGCAGGAAATGTATCCCGGACGCACTCCCTGCGACGACAGTATTATTGCAGATCCCCGCGAATTTATATGAAAGTACGAGTTGTGAGCACTAAAGATAAGAGTTTGTCTGAATCGCAGCACGCGGGCGGCCGTTTGCAAGACATAATTCGGCGGAACCGCTCGTCCGAGGCCCTAGGCCTATACGCCGTGTGCTCGGCACACCCGCAGGTGATCGCTGCCTCGGCGCGCGAGGCGCATGAGAACGGGTCGGTTCTGCACGTGGAATCAACTTCCAGCCAGGTAAATCAATTCGGCGGCTATACGGGACAGAATCCTGAGCAATTTGCCGGTTTTGTCCGTTCCGTGGCGTGGGACGCTGGACTCTCCGATGATCAAGTCCTGCTGGGCGGTGATCATCTCGGCCCATTTCCATGGCGCAGTGAATCTGCCTCGGTCGCAATGGACAAAGCATGCGCCCTTGTTCGCGCATGTGTACTGGCTGGTTATCAGAAAATCCACCTCGACGCCAGCATGGCTTGTGCCGATGACCCCAAGCCTGGACTCGATGAACGAGCCGTTGCGGATCGTGCTGCCGTATTGTGCGAAACGGCTGAGAACGCTTTTCGTGAGCTCGCCCCAAATTCACCACCTTTGTTGTATGTTGTGGGAACTGAAGTACCCGCGCCAGGTGGCGAATCAGGTTCCGAGGAATCCATTTCGGTCACTGCTGCTGGCCGTGTCCAATGCACTCTGGACGCATTCAAGCGAGCTTTTGATAAGCACAGATTAGAGGATGCCTGGGAACGGGTAATCGGCTTGGTGGTCCAACCCGGAGTAGAGTTCGGTGAAAGCAACGTCTTCGACTATGACCGTCGCAAGACGAAAGCTCTGAGTGTGGCCCTGCCTGCGAGCCCGCAGCTCGTATATGAAGCCCACTCCACCGATTATCAGCTTGCTTCATCTCTCAAGCAGATGGTTGAGGACCACTTTGCAATTCTCAAGGTTGGACCAGAGCTGACCTTCGCCTTTCGCGAGGCAGTTTTTGCGCTCTCAGCAATTGAGCACGAAATGCTACAAGGCAAGGCCGCTCGCGTTTCGAACGTCCGCGAAACCCTCGATACAGCCATGCTGCGCAACCCGAGCTACTGGCGCGATTACTACCATGGTGATGAGAATCGACTCCGCGCTTCTCGCTCCTACAGCTATAGCGATCGTTGCCGATATTACTGGCATGAGCCGGAGGTGAACGCGGAGATCGAGCTTCTCATCGAGAACCTCACCGCGTTTTCCCCAGTCTTAACACTGGTCAGCCAGTATTTGCCACTCGAATACGAGGCTATTCGTGCGGGAACTCTTCATGCCTCGCCATCCGAGATGATTCGGCGTCACATCCGAGCAGTGCTGCACAAGTACGCTACGGCGTGTGGCGAAACGCTATGAGTGTGCTCCGAAGCTCTAGTTTCGGCGTTAATTTTTCTTGGTGAGTTCCAACAGTCCAAAGCGCTCCGGGACGTGGAAGGTATTGGCCATTGGAACCTGCCATGTTATCTCCTGGCGGTTTGGGCCGGGTCCTTGGCTGCGAAATAGATTTATACGCAAGATGTTGCCAGCGGCTGGCGGACGCGTGTCGATAGCGGAATATGGAATCTTCACTGCGCCGTACCAAACGCGAGCAGCACGGTCGATTCGTGCCGAAACCTGGAAGCCGGAATTCCAGGTCCAACCTTCCTCGTGATGCGGTTTATGGAGATCAATATCCAGGTCTGTCCATTCTCCCTGTGGCGAAATCTCAAACTCTTTGTACCGCTTGACATCCTTGAAATCGGCACCGATGAAGACTTCGGCCACGTCCCAATTCCACAATCCGTACGTCTCGGTTGAAGTCTTTGGATTCGGCCTCAGATTGAGCTGCTCGTATGGACATACAAACAAGAAGTAGAGATTCTGAGCCGTCCAACGTGTGCGCACCTCAGTCCTGGCGCGCACGGGGAAGTTCTCCATCATGAACTTGCATTCCGACACTCTATTCGAGTGTCACTAATCATTCTGAACGGGAACAGTACGAACGCAGGCCGCTATTTCCTGCAAAGCTAGCCCAAAAAGACGCGCCACAAGTTCCCGCGCACCCGTATTTCATCCAACATAGCGGCAAACTTTTTCACATCCACCTCCATCTGAATAATGCCACTTCGCTCACGCGGGGTGCGTCATGCCCAACTCGGACTCTGAGGACCTCCGTGCCGACCTTCTAAGCCTATTTTGGACCAGCAGCTTGAGGTTCTGGAATTGTCCGCCTGTGTGCCTCTGACAAACGAAGAACAGCGCGAATACGATGCAAGGAAACAGCGCATCCATGAATTATTGAAGCAGCTAAGCACGTTTAGAGCCGCTGCGTAACTATCCTCGTTCCCACAAGGTTTGCTCTGCGCTGTTGCCAGCGAACGGCGGAGGGCAAAATGGAAGGTGAAAAGCGAGAGCGTTGGATGCGGCTCTGCGTGGAAGCGGCTGACGGG
>WNGE01003740.1_pt1 | contig 18399 bp, 11 predicted proteins | sample 5400651 | NCBI WGS metagenome assembly WNGE01 (sample SAMN13153370, study PRJNA577476) | soil metagenome | isolation source: 60 cm soil or saprolite under grassland replicate 2 | place: USA:California | collected 2016-06-15
ATCCCGATCCCGCGCTCGACCCGCGTTCGTACGACCGCGTCTGTCGCGCGAATCCGGCTGCCGCCGACTGCGGCCTTCCACTGTATTGGCCGGCTCCGCAGACGCGGCTCTCGACACGCGCGGGACTGCATCGCTTCACTTGGGACATGCGGTATCAACCGATTGGGGACAACCAGCGGACCGGCGAAGTCGAAGCCACCGGCGCGGTGCCGCATCGCAGCGAGCACACGCCCACCGCGCCGTGGGCGCCGCCGGGCCGCTACACCGTGCGGCTCATAGAAGGAGGAAGGACGTTCACGAAGCCCCTGGTGCTGCAGCTCGACCCGCGCGTGAAGACGCCGGCTAACGGCCTCCGTCAGCTCGCGGCACTGACGCGCGAGATGAATGACCTGGCCGCCGCGGCACACGCGGCACATTTGCAGGCCCGCGCGCTCGCCGACGCGGCGACCGGCACGCGCCGTGCGCAGCTCGACACGCTGGCTCCGGCCGCGGCGTCGTCCCCCCTCTCCGCCAGGAGAGGGGGTCAGGGGGTGAGGACCCGGCCGCGAGCGCCAACATTGGAGTCCGCCAGCAACACGGCGCTGGCGGCGGCGATGGCGATGCAGGACGCGGACGTCACGCACACCGCGGCGCAGGTCGCGGCGTGCGCGCGGGCGCGCGTGCAGGTCAATGCAGTGATGGCGCGGTGGAATCGGCTCAAGACACAAAGGAGAAACAGATGAAAAGGCTCTTGCTCATCCTGACGGCCGTGGCGTTGCCCGTCGTCTGCTCGGCGCAAGCGTTCAAAGTCGCGAAGTACAGCATCGGCGGCGACGGCAAGGTGCTCGGGGACATCGCCGACACGCCGCGCAATCACGGCATCGCGCTGGCGCCCAAGTCGGGCCATGGATTCATTACGAGCGCCGGCGATTCGACCGTCGAGATGTTCGATATCGCGACCCTCGCCGTCATCAAGAGGATCGCGGTGCCGACCGGTGGCCTCGACGGCATCATGTACGACGATTTCTCCGACCGCATCATTCTCACCAACCACAGTCGTCCGATCGGTACCGTGGTTGCCATCGACCCGAAGAGCGGTGCCATCGTCGGTACGGTCCAGCTCGAGGACAACGGGCCGGAGGGTGCGGCCAGCGACGGCAAGGGCAAGATCTTCGTCAACAACGAGGGCACGAGCACGATCCAGGTGATCGACGAGAAGACGATGACGGCCGTCGCGTCGTGGCCGCTCGCGCCGTGCGAGGGGCCGACCGGCATCGCCTACGACCGCGCCACCGATCGCATTTTCTCGGGGTGCGGCAAGACGTCGGTGGTGTTGGACGCGCGGACCGGCAAGATCGTCGCCACGATCGCCAATGGCGATGGCGTCGACGCCCTGGGGTGGGATTCCGTACAGAAGTTGATCTACATCCCCGCCGGGCGTGACAGCAACGTCACCGTCGTGCGTCAGGATGGGCCCGACAAATACACGGTGGTCGCGACCGTTCCGACGATGCGCGGGGCCAAAACCATCTCGGTGGACACGCAGAAGCACATCGCGTATCTCTTCCAGCCCGAGTACGGTCCGCTGCCCCCCGGAACGCCGCCGCCTCAGCCCGGCCAGCGTCCGGCGCGCGGGCCCGTCATCGGAGCGTGGTTCTTCGCAATCAGTCACTGACGCAAATGGGGGGGAGGGGAGAGGCATCATGAGAGTCGGCACTATCGTTTTGACGGCGTGCGTACTCGCCGTTCCGCTTACGGCGCAGAATCCTGCCGCGACGGCGTCGGAGCGTGACACAGCGGCGAAAGCAGTGGCTGCACCGATCCCGAAAGAAGCTTCGTCGGTCACCGATCACACCATCCGCATCGGCAGCCAGCTCGTCGCGTATCGCGCGACGGCGGCGACGCTGCTGCTCAAGAACGAGAAGGACGAGGCGATCGGGTCGCTCTACTACACGGCCTACACGCGCACCGGCCCCGGGGGGGGGGACCCGAGCCAGCGACCCCTCTCTTTCATCTATAATGGCGGGCCCGGCTCCGCCTCGGCGTGGCTGCACATGGGCGCGTTCGGTCCGCGTCGCATCGTGACGACCGATGCTGGGCCCACGCCGCCGCCGCCCTACCAGGTCGTGGACAATCAGAGCAGCCTGATCGATGTGACCGACATGGTGTTCATCGATCCCATCGGCACCGGTTTTTCAAAGCCGGTGGGCAAGGGCACCGGGAAGGACTTCTGGGGCGTGGACGAGGATGCGAAGGCGCTCGCGCAGTTCATCTCGCAGTACGTGAGCCGCACCGGCCGGTGGGCCTCGCCCAAGTACCTGATCGGCGAGAGCTACGGCACGACGCGCTCGGCGGTCCTTGGCAGCCGGCTGGAGCGCGATGGGATCTCGCTCAACGGCATCGTGCTCATCTCGTCGGTACTCGATTTTGAAACGCTGCTGTTCTCGCCCGGGCACGATCTGTCGTACGAGCTCTACTTGCCGAGCTATGCCGCGACCGCGGCCTATCACAAGGTGATTCCGGCGCCCGCTAACATGAGCGCATTCTTGACGGAAGTCCGCCGCTACGCGATGGGCGACTACGCCACTGCGCTCGCCGCCGGCGCGACGCTGCCGGCGGACCGCAAGGCCGCTGTGGCCAAGCAGGTAGCAGCGTACACCGGGCTCTCCGAGGATTATGTCATGCGGGCCAGCCTGCGCGTGAACCTGCGGCAGTTCATGGCCGAGCTGCAGCGCAGCCGCGGGCTCGTGACGGGGCGGCTCGATTCACGCTTCTCCGGCCCGCTGCCCGATCTCTTGACCGAGAACGCGCCGGGCGATCCGCAGTCGAATGCCGTGACGGGCGCATTCACGGCGGCGGCCAATGCGTACCTCCGTGGCGAGCTGAAGTTCGACACGCAGGACCGCTACCTGATGGGAGGCGGCAACCAGGGGCAGTGGAACTGGGCGCGTGACGGCCAGCGTGGCTGGGCCGCGACGACGTACGTCGGCTCTGACTTGACGCAGGCGCTCGTGACCAACCCGCACCTGCGGATCGAGGTCGAGAACGGCTACTACGATCTGGCGACGCCGTTCTTCGCGACGGAGTACACCGTCAACCATCTCGAGGGGCTGTCACCCGATCTGCGCGACAACATCACGCTCAAGTACTACGACGCCGGGCACATGATGTATCTGTACGAGCCGGCGCTCGCCGAGCTGAAGCAGAACGTGGCGCGGTTCATCACGAATCCCGCCCCGGCGACCGCGAGGACCGCCGGATCTAACTGAGGCCGCCCGGGAGAATACTCTTCGGGCCGAATTTGCCGCGGACGCGATCGATGGCTCGGGCGAGCCCTCGATCGCGTTCCGTTTCTTGTCCCGTCGTAGGGAGCTCGAGCTGATCGACGGCTACGACGGGTTTCAGGCCTGACAACCTGACCCCGACGAGCCGCGCCGGCACCCGGCGGGCGCTGCGCAATTTCGCCAGCAGCTCATGTGCCACGCGCAGGATTACGCGATCCGACACGACGGGCTCCGGAAGTGTCCGCTGGGCCCCGCGCGTCTTGAAATCCCAGTCGCGCAATCGCACGGCGACGGTGCGCGCCGTGAGCCCGTCACCGCGCATGTCCGCCGCCGCGCGGGTGACGAGCCGGAGGAGCTCGCGTTCGATGTCCCCATCTTCCGTGAGGTCCTTCGAGAATGTCTCGTCGCGACTGATGCCCCGGTTCATGGCGCGGTGGAAGACATCGGCGCTGTCCGTCCCGTGGATGCGATTCCAGAGCCACTGCGCTTCGCGCCTGCTCAGCCACGTTCCCAGCGTCTCGAGGTCGTAGCGCAGGGCGTCGGCGACGGTGATCAGGCCGTGGGCCGCGAGCCGTGCCTGGAATTTCGGACCGACGAGCGGGATGTCGGCCAGCGTGCACGATCGCAGGAACTCCTGTTCGGACCCGGGCGCGACGATCAGCACGCCGTCGCCCCCGCGGCTCGGCTTGGCGCGATCGACGGCCATCTTGGCGATCAGCTTGTTGGTGCCGCCGCCGATGGAGAGTGTGAGTCCAGTCGCCGCGCGCAGACCATCGCGGATCCGGTGCGCCGTCGCGATCAGGGGCTCATGGTGGTAGAGGCTCTCGGTGCCGGTGAGGTCGAGGTACCATTCGTCGATGCTCGCGCCTTCGACGACCGGTGTGTACTGCTGCAGCGCGGCGCGGATCTCGGCGCTCTTCTTGATGCACTCTTTGAGGGGCACGGGGACGCACAGTGCGTCGGGGCAGAGCCGCAGCGCGCGCGCGATCGGCATCGCCGAGCGCACGCCGAACTTGCGGGTCTCGTAGGAGGCGGAGCAGACGACGCCGCGGCTTTCGCGCGAGCCGCCGACGATAAGCAGAGGCGCCTTGCCGGCGCCGTCGGGATCGACGGCGCGCGCGACGGCGACGTAGAACGCGTCAGCATCGGCCAGCAGAATCTGGCGCATGGGACTTGTCCCGAACATATCCCGAAGCGACTCGGGCTGCAACTCCGGGAAGTGGCGGTCGAATCGCGTGCGATTGGCTTAGTTTTTTCTCCCATGAGCAAAGGCACCATCGGCATCCTCACCGGCGGCGGCGACGTCCCCGGACTCAATCCCGCGATCCGCGCTATCACGATTCGCGCCCTGCGCGATGGGTACAAGGTCGTCGGCATTCGGCACGGCTGGGGCGGGCTGGTCGACTACTCACGCGACAAGGGCGCGGACAACAGCGAACAGGTTCTGCCGCTCACGGAAGCGATCGTGAACCGCGCGGGCCGCACCGGGGGCACCTTTCTGCACACCTCGCGCGTGCGGCCCAGCACGCTGCCGAAAGAGCGCGTACCGGCACACCTCAGCGGTTACACCGAGAAGTCAAACGACATCACGAAGGATGTGATCAAGAACCTCGAGCACATCGGCGTCGACGTCCTGATTCCCATCGGCGGCGACGACACGCTCAGCTACGGCAAGCGGCTGCACGATGAGGGGCTGAAGGTCGTCGCGATCCCGAAGACGATGGACAACGACGTCTACGGCACCGACTACTGCATCGGCTTCAGCACCTGCGTGACGCGCACGATCGAACTGACGCACCGGCTGCGCACGTCCGCCGGCTCGCACGAGCGCTTTCTGGTGATCGAAGTCTTCGGGCGCTACGCAGGGTTCACGGCGCTGTTGCCAACGATGGCTGGAGCGGCAGACCGCTGCGTGATCCCCGAGTACCCCGTGGAAGTCGAGCACCTGGCCGAGCTGCTAGTGCAGGACCGCAATAAGAACCCGAGCCGCTATTCGGTCGTCCTCATCTCGGAAGGCGCGCGGCTCACCTCGCACGAAGGGATGAGCTTCGAGGGCGAAGAGACCGACATGTTCGGGCACCGCAAGCTCGGCGGCATCGGCGATCAGATCGGCGCGGCACTCAAGGAGTGCTCGACGAAATACAACAAGGGGCGGCGCGTCGACGTCGTGAACCAGCGGCTCGGCTATCTCGTCCGGTCGGGCGATCCCGACGCGCTCGACTCGATCGTGCCGATGGCGTTTGGCAACCTGGCGCTCGACCTCGTGGTGAAGAAACAGTACGGCCGGCTCGTCAGCATTCACCGCGGGTTCTACGACAGCGTGCCGCTCGGCAGCGTGACGTCCGAGAAGAAGGTCGTCGACGTTTCGAAGTACTACAACACCGAGCGGCTCCGCCCGATCTATCAGTTCGATGGCGCGCCGCTGTTCATCATGACCAGCGATTGGAAGACGCCTCGACCCGACTAATCAAGCGCGTCGGGCACTGAGATGCACGACGACGCGCAAAGGTAACGCACCAAGTTGAAGCGAGTTACGTCGAGTGGAAGCGTGTTGCAGGACCGCTATTGCGCGCACGCCACACCCTGCGTTGCACGCCACATCGTGAGTGCCGACACTTTTTTTCAGGGCATCCCTAGTGAGTCATCCGTAAGGACATACCTACCGGCCCGGTGAAGCGTATGACACGCGAGGGCTGGCATATGCCTTGCGGCCCTCGGCTTGGACGTTGTCGAAAATCTGTTCGAACCCACACTGAACCACAAAGAGCGCACCGTGCAGCGCGAGCCTGGACCGTTGGTCCCCGTCACGTCTGGTGATGTGCTCGACACGTCGCGAATGCCGCTGGCCGAGAGTCGTCTCGTCCCTGCGTCCATTCCTTCGGCGGCGCGGCCATACGTTCGCGGGAAGTTTCTGTTCGTCGGGGACGAGAAGCTCTACATCCGCGGCGTCACCTACGGCGCGTTCACGCCCGACGCCCAGGGGAATGAGTACCAGGACCTCGCGAAGGTGGAGCGCGACTTCGCGCAGATGGCGGCGGCCGGCATCAACGCCGTGCGCATTCCTCACACGATGCCGCCACGCGGGCTCCTGGACGTCGCGCAGCGCCACGGCCTCCGCGTCATGGTCGGACTCTCCGCCGAGCAGTACGTCGGGTACCTGATCGACCGGCGGGGCGCGCCCGATGTGGAGGCTCTGGTGGCGGCAAAGGTGCGCGATTGCGCGGGCCACCCCGGGTTGTTGTGCTACGCCCTGGGCAACGAGATCGCGGCGCCGATGGCTCGGTGGTTGGGCCCCGAGCGGGTCCAGAGCTACCTCGAGCGGTTGTATCGCGTGGTGAAGCGCGAGGATCCCGAGGGGCTCGTGACGTACGTGAACTATCCCACGACCGAATACCTCGTGCTGCCGTTCCTCGACCTCTTGTCGTTCAACGTCTACCTCGAGTCCCAGGACCGGCTCAAGCTCTACCTCGCGCGGCTGCAGAACATCGCCGGTGATCGGCCGCTCCTCATGAGCGAGCTGGGCTTGGACAGCTTGCGCAACGGCGAGCGCGAGCAGGCGCAGGTGCTCGATTGGCAAGTGCGGACGGCGTTCGCCGGGGGCTGCGCGGGCGTATTCATCTTTTCGTGGACCGACGAGTGGTATCGGCACCAGGGCGTGGCCGATTGGGCGTTCGGCCTGACGCGCGCCGACCGCTCGCCGAAGCTGGGCCTCGGCGCCGTGCGCGAGGCGTTCGACGACGTGCCGTTCTCGTCGCGCCTGCACTGGCCCCGCGTTTCGGTCGTCGTGTGCTCGTACAACGGTGCGCGCACGATCGCCAACTGTCTCGACGGGCTCGCCCGCCTCGACTACCCCGATTACGAGGTCATCGTTGTCGACGACGGATCGCGGGACGCGACCGCCGCGATCGCGCGCCGGTACGCCCCGGTCCTGATCCAAACGCCGAACCGCGGGCTGTCCCACGCGCGCAACGCCGGCCTCGCGGCGGCGACCGGCGAGATCGTCGCGTACATCGACGACGATGCGCGGCCCGATCCGCAGTGGCTGCGGTATCTCGCGGCCACGTTCATGAGCACGTCCCATGCGGGCGTGGGCGGGCCCAACATCGCGCCGCCCGGCGACGGCCCGATCGCCGAGTGCGTGGCGCGTGCGCCGGGCGGTCCCGTCCACGTGCTGCTGAACGATCGCGAGGCCGAGCACATCCCCGGCTGCAACATGGCGTTCCGGAAAAGCTGCCTCGAGGCGATCGGCGGATTCGATCTGCAGTTCCGTACCGCCGGCGACGACGTCGACGTATGCTGGCGGCTGCAGGAGCGCGGCTGGACGCTCGGCTTCCATCCCGCCGCCCTGGTGTGGCACCACCGCCGGAACTCGCTGCGCACCTACTGGAGGCAGCAAATCGGCTACGGGCGTGCCGAGGCGATGCTGGAGCGCAAATGGCCCGAGAAGTACAACGGGCCGGGACACGTGCGCTGGGCGGGCCGCATCTACGGCCCCGGGCTCACTCGGCTGCTCGGCTGGCGCTCGGCTCGCATCTACCACGGCGTGTGGGGCAGCGCGCCATTCCAGTCGCTCTACGAGCCGGCGCCGAGCGTGCTGGCGTTTCTGCCCCAGATGCCCGAGTGGCATCTGCTGACCGCGACGCTGTGGGCGATGGCCGGACTCAGCCTGGTCTACGAACCTCTCAAGGTCGCGGTGCCCCTCGCGGTCGCCGCCCTGCTCCCCCCCATCGCGCAGGCGACGCTGAGCGCCATCCGCGCGTCCTTTCCCGAGGCGCCCCGCGGGATCGGGCGGCTCAAGCGCGTGGTGGTGACGGCCTTCCTGCACCTCGTGCAGCCGCTCGCCCGGCTCGGCGGCCGGCTCCGCGCGGGGTTGACACCTTGGCGCCGGCGGGCGAAGCCGGGGCGAGCGCCGCTGTGGCCCCTGACGGCGTCGGTCTGGAGCGAGCAGTGGATACCGCTCGACCAGCGGTTACGGGCGCTCGAAACACGCCTGCGGTCCGAAGGGGCCTGCGTGCTCCGCGGCGAGGAGCACGACTGCTGGGACCTCGAGGTACGCGCGGGGATTCTCGGCACCGCCCGTCTGCTCGCGGGGGCCGAGGACCACGCCGGGGGGAAGCAGCTCCTCCGGCTTCGCTGGTGGCCCCTGGTTCCGGTGCGCGGGCCGGTGCTCGCGCTGGCGTTCGCCGCTCTTGCCGGCGTAGCCGCGCACGCGCACCTGTGGGGCGCCGCCGTCCTGCTGGGCCTGGGCGCGGCCCTGCCGGCGCTCAACATCGTCGAACAATGCATGGCCGGAATGGCCACGATTCAGCGGACCCTCCAGGACCTCAACTGGGGAACCTGGCGATGAGGATCAGAAGCGACCTTGCCCTGTACCGTCGTCTCGCGCGGCAAGCTGCCCCCATGTGGCGCATGGTGGCCGCCGTCTTCGTGGTGGGTCTGCTCGCCAGCCCGCTGGCGCTCCTGGCTCCGCTGCCGCTCAAGATTGGCGTCGACACCGTGCTTGGGTCGCGCCCGCTGCCCGCCTGGGTGGCGGCGTTGCTGCCCGCTTCCGTGGCGCGCTCGACGTCGGCGCTGCTCGCCCTCGTCGCGGCGCTGGCGATCCTCATCGCCGTGGCGACGCAGCTCCAGGTCGCCGCCCAGAAGTACCTGACCGTGCTGGCCGGCGAGCGGCTGCAGCTCGACTTCCGTGCGCGGCTGTTCCAACACCTCCAGCGGCTGTCCCTCACCTACCACGACACGATCGGCACCGCCGATTCCATATACCGCATCCAGCAGGATGCGCCCGCCATCCGCTCCCTGGTGATCGACGGGTTCATCCCCCTGGTGAGCTCGGCGGTCACCCTTGCGGGAATGATCTACGTGACCTTCCGGCTCGATTGGCGTCTCGCCCTCGCCGCCGTGGCCGCGTCGCCGCCGCTGCTCCTGATCGCGCAGGTCTACCGGCCGCGGCTCCGCCGCCAGTCGCGCGACGTGCGGCGGCTCGAGAGCGTGGCGCTCGCCGTAATCCACGAAGCACTGGGGGCTTTGCGCGTCGTCAAGGTGTTTGGGCAGGAGCGGCGGGAGGAGGAGCGGTTCGTCCGTCGCTCGGGCGATGGCGTGAGTGGCCGGATCGGCTTGGCACTGGCGGAAGGCAGCTTCAGCATCGCCATCGGCGTCATCACGGCTGCGAGCATGACCGTCGTGCTGTTTCTCGGCATCGCCCACGTGCGGTCGGGGCTCCTGTCGCTCGGCGACCTCCTTCTCGTGATGGGGTACGTCGCCAAGCTGTACGATCCGATGAAGACGATCAGCCGCAAGTCGGCCACGCTGCAAGGCTACTTGGCCAGCGTAGAGCGGGCCTTCGCCGTCCTCGACGAGCGGCCAGACGTCGACGAACGGTCTGACGCGCGGCCGATCAGCCGGGCGCGAGGCGCGATCGCATTCGAGCAGGTGTCGTTCGCGTACGCGCCGGACCGCCCCGTATTGCACGACGTGTCGTTCTCGATACCACCGGGCGCGAGTCTCGGCATCGAGGGCGCCACCGGGGCAGGCAAGAGCACGCTCATCAGTCTGCTCACCCGTCTGTACGACCCCACCGAGGGACGGATCCTGCTCGACGGCGTGGACCTGCGGGACTATCGGCGTGCGGATCTCCGCCGGCAATTCGCCGTGGTGCTCCAGGAGTCGGTGTTGTTCTCGGCGAGCATCGCCGAAAACATCGCGTACGCCGTGCCCGGCGCGACCCGGGAGCAGATCGTCGCGGCTGCCCGCGCGGCGAACGCGCACGAATTCATCGAGCGGCTGCCTCAAGGTTACGACACCGAGGTGGGAGAGCGCGGCGTCAAGTTGTCGGGCGGCCAGCGCCAACGTGTCGCGATCGCGCGCGCGTTCCTGACGGATAGCCCGGTGCTGCTGCTGGACGAACCGACGAGCGGCGTGGACCCCCACACCGAGGCGGCGATCGTCGAAGCGCTGGGCCGACTCCAGGAAGGGCGCACCGTGATCATCATCAGCCACCGGCCGAGTGCAGTGGCGCGGTGCACGGCGCTGTTGACCATGCAGCGCGGCCGGATCGCCGCCGACACAACCCGCCTCGAGCCCGCGCCGCCGCCGCTGCCGGCCCTCCTTCCGGCCGTCGGCTCCGCCTCCGCCAGGCGGCGCGAGATCCTGTTAGCCCACCCAGCGATCCAGGCGTGGCGGCAGCTCAACCCTGAGCGCGTGGTGCCAGACCGCATCACCCCCGCCAAGTTCAAGCCCAACAAGCCACGGCCCAACCTGACAGTGTACCGGCTGGAAGGCATCGGGGCCGATGGCTCGGCGGTAATCGCGAAGCGGTGTACGCGCGAGGCCGGCCAGATCGAGCGCACCGTGTACGAGCGCATCCTGCCGCACGTGCCCCTCGCCGGACCGCACTACTACGGTACGGTCGAGGGGCCCCAGGATCAGGACGTCTGCTGGCTCTTCATCGGCGAGATCCACGGCGAGAAGTACGATATGCTGCGCCCTGACCACCGCGCCGCGGCAGCTCGGTGGCTCGGGACGTTGCACACCACGGCGCAGTCCGCCGCCGACCAGGCCGGGTTGCCCGACGCGGGACCGAGCCGCTACCGGGCGGAGCTGCGTGCGACCCGAGACCTGATTCGCGCCCAGGTGGATAATCCCGCGTTCGGCGCCGAGGACGTGGCGTTCCTCGACCTCCTGGTGGAGCGGTTTGATGAGCTCGACGAGAATTGGGATCGGCTCGCCCGCGCCTGCACCGGCCTGCCGCCCACGCTGATCCACGGCGACTTCAACGCCAAGAACCTGCGCGTACAAACGTCGCCCCAGGGCGTCCAGATCGGGGTCTTCGACTGGGAGGATGCCGGGTTAGCCGTTCCCGCCATCGACCTCGCCCAGGCGGTCGATCCCTCCTGTCGTATCGCCGCCGGCCCGGACGTCGCCACCTACGGTGCCGTGGTCCGGGAGCGGTGGCCGCACTGCGACGCCACGGACATCGAGCGCCTCGCGACGTGCGGGGCCGTGTTGCGCGCGTTGGCGGTGATCGCGTGGGACGGGCAGCACCTCACGCGTCCCTGGGCCGATGCCTTCCTCCCGAACCTGCGCATGTACGAGGCGGAGCTAACGCACGCGCTCGATCGCTTCGGGTGGCCGGTGCGGCAGGGCCCCGCGAGCGGCCGTCCCGCGCTGCAGGGCAGGATCGAATGAGGCGCCTGCGGGTCGGATTCCTGTTCAGGCGGCCCTATAGCCCGCGCCACGTCAGCATCTTCCCGAAGGCCATGCAGGCGCTCGCCGACGCAGGCGTGGTGGTCGATGTCATCGCTGGCAAAGGACGCCTCATCGACCTCTCCAGCGTACGGGTGGAGCACGACCTGTACGTGCTGAAGCAGATCTCCGGCATCTCGCTGAGTCTGGCGGGAGCTCTGCACGCCCAAGGCGCCGCCATCGTGAATCCGTATCCCGTGACGGTGTCGATCCGTGACAAGGTGATCGCGGCGCGCATCCTGTCCACCGCGGGGCTGCCCGTGCCCGCCACGTACGTCGTGTCGGAACCCGATCTATTGACGCCGCTCCTGGACCGGGGACCCCTCGTCGTCAAGCCGTACGACGGGACCGGCGGCTGGGGTGTCCACGTCGTCCGGAACGAAGCCGAGCTCCTGGCCGAGCCCGCAGACCAGCCGCCGATTCTGGCGCAGCGCTATCACCCGCCTCAGGGGCGTGACTTGAAGATCTACGTCATCGGCGAGCGGCTCTTCGGCGTCCGGAAGGTCTTTCCAGCCCGGACCGAGACGGAGAAATACGGCGAGCCGTTCACGCCGACGGCGGAGCAGGCCGACCTCGCGCGGCGCAGTGCCGGCGCGTTCGGCATCGACCTCTGCGGCGTCGACCTCATCGAGAGTGAGGGTCGCACGTACGTCGTGGATATCGCAAGCATCCCCGGGTTCAAGGGCGTGCCGGACGCGCCGTTGCACCTGGCCTCCTACTTCCGGGCCGCGGCCGCGCGAGCCGCCGCGGGCGGCACCGTGGCTGCGGCGGCCGTTGGGTTGGCGTCATGAGCCGTTTGATCGTCAACGGTGACGACTTCGGGGCAAGCCTCGGGATCAACCGCGGCATCGTGGAAGCCAGCGTGCGGGGAGTCCTGACGAGCGCGAGCCTCATGGTGGATGGGCCGGCGGCGGTCGAGGCGGTTGCGCTTGCGCGGGCGAACCCCGCGCTGAGCGTCGGCCTACACCTCGAGCTCGACTGCTCCGACCCGGGCCGGGTGGCCGCTGAGTGCGAACGTCAGTTGGCGCGGTTCCGCGAGCTGACCGGCGCGTCCCCGACGCACGTGGACTCGCACCACGACGTGCACCGCGACCCACGTGTGCTCCCGTATGTGCTCGCGCTCGCCCGGTCCGCCGGCATGCCTGTGCGGGGCCACTCCACCGTGCTCCACGTCGGGAAGTTCTACGGGCAATGGGGTGACGCGACGCACGCTGAGCAGATCGGGGTGGATGGCTTCGTGCGGGTGCTCGACGCCGAGATCGGACCGGACGTGACCGAGCTGTCGTGTCACCCGGGCTATATCGATGCGGGATTCCGCTCGAGCTATCGCGCCGAACGCGAGATCGAGCTTCGGACGCTGTGCGACCCGCGCGTGCGACGAGCCATCCACGAGCGCGGGATCACGCTGATCGGGTTCCGCGATGTGTCGCCGCGAGCGGCCGCAGTGATGATGGAGACGCCATGACCGCTGTCGTCCTGTCGGTGAACAAGGTCGCCAGTTTCCCTGACGGCGGTGGCCACTTCTGGGTGTACCTGCAATACGCGCTGGGGCTGCGGCAGTTGGGCTGCGACGTCTACTGGCTCGAACAACTCCGTCCGGTCCGTGATGCGGACCGGCGGGCACACGTCATCGCGACGTTCCAGGAACGGATGAAGCATTTCGGGTTCGAGGGCCACACGCTGCTGTACGACGCCGTCGAAGGCGAGCTACGCTTCGTCAACTCCACGCGGCCCGAGGCAGAGGCGGTGCTGCGGCGGGCGGATGTCCTGCTGAACTTCCATTACGCCATCGACACGCGCCTGCTCGCTTGCGCGCGGCGCACGGCGCTCGTGGATATCGATCCCGGCTTGCTGCAGTTCTGGATGAGTACCGGAGAGCTCGACGTTTCGCCGCACGATTGCTATCTGACGACCGGCGAGACGGTGGGAACACCGGCTGCGCTCTTTTCCGACTGCGGCCTGCAGTGGACGCACATGCGGCCGCCCGTCTGTCTAGACCTCTGGCCGTTCAGGTACAAGCCGGGCGCCGAGGCCTTCACGACTGTTTCCAGTTGGTCGTCGGCGAGCTGGTTGAAGGTGCAGCGGGACGGACAGACCGTCCTGGTCGATAACACGAAGCGGATCTCCTTTCTCGAGTTCGCGGATCTGCCACGCCACACGAGCCAGCCCCTCGAGCTGGCGCTCTATCTCCTGGACCGCGATCCCGCGGGTCAGGCGCGGCCGAAGCAAGCGGAGAAGGACGCGCAGGACCGGGCCCTCCTCGAACGGCAGGGCTGGCGCGTGCGGGACTCGCGGGATGTCACGGGCAGCCCCACAGCCTACGCCGCCTACATCCGACAGTCGCGCGGGGAGTTCAGTGCGGCAAAGCCGTCGTGCATGGCATTCCAGAATGCCTGGGTCAGCGATAGGACGGTGGCCTACCTGGCGAGCGGCAAGCCCGCCGTCGTGCAGCACACGGGCGCGAGCGCGTTCCTGCCGGACGGCGAGGGGATTTTCCGCTTTCGCTCGCTGGCGGAGGCGGCTGAGGCGCTCGAGACGATCAACCGCGACTACCCTCGCCAGTGCCGCGCGGCCCGCGACCTTGCCGAAACGTATTTCGACGCGCGCCGCGTGCTCGAGACCGTGCTGAACGCGGCGTTGAGCACGCAGCCGGCGGGGAGCAGAGTCCCATGAGCCTCACCGTCTGTCTGGCACCGGCGAACACGGTCGCCTACCCCAATGGTGGCGGTCACCTCTGGGTGTACCTCCACTGGGCGCTCGCGCTGCGCGCGCTCGGCTGCCGTGTCATCTGGCTCGAGGGGCTGGATGTCGACGAGCGCGACGCGTCACCCGCGGGCCGCCGGCGCCGGCGCGGCGGACCTCCGCGGGAGTGTGTCGCGGCGCTTAAGGCGCGCTTGGCGTCCTTCGGCCTGGCGGACACGCTCGCGCTGTACGCGATCGGCGGTGGGACCGTTCCTGACGAGGTCGCGCAGGGCTGCCTGGATCTGAACGCTGCCGCCGAGGCGGACCTGCTTCTCAACTTGTGGCACTCGGCCCCCGCCGGCGTCGTCGCGCGATTCCGGCGCACAGCGTTTATCGATACCGACCCCGGGTTGCTGCAGATCTGGATGACGACCGGCGCCGTCCAGCTCGCGCGACACGATCTTTATTTCACTATTGGCGAAACCGTCGGGACCCCGGCCGCGCGGTTCCCCGACGGGGGCCGCACGTGGGTGCACACCGTCCCGCCCGTCTACCTCCCCGAGTGGCCGTGCGTCCCCGAGGCGCTCGGCGGCGCCGCGCCGGCTCCATATACGACCGTGGCGCACTGGTGGGGCGGAACGTTCGAGTTCAACGGCACCACGTTCAGCAACGAGAAGCGCGCCTCGTTTCTCGAATACCAGGACCTGCCGCACCGCACGCCGGTCCCGCTCGAGCTCGCCGTGTGCCTCGCCGAGTTCTACGACGAGTACCGCCAGATCCTCGAGCCCAAGGGGTGGCGGCTGCGGGAGTCGTGGGACGTGACCGCGACGCCGGAGGCGTACCGGACGTACGTCCAGCGGTCCCGCGGTGAGTTCAGCTGCGCCAAGCCGGCCTACATCTCGCTCGAGACCGCGTGGGTGAGCGATCGCACCTTGTGCTACCTCGCCAGCGGCAAGCCCGCCGTCGTGCAATACACCGGCGCCAGCCAGTTCCTGCCGGACGCACAAGGTCTGTTCCGATTTCGGAACATGGACGAAGCCGTGCGGGGGCTTGCGACGGCGGAGACCGATTATGAGCGGCAGGGGCGAGCGGCGCGGGCGCTGGTCGAGGAGCATTTCGATGCCCGGCGAGTCGTCGCCAGCGTCCTGGAGCGGGCGCTCGGGCGCCAGGCGAGGAGCGCCGCGTGACTCTGGTCGAGCCCCGTCCCCGAAGCGCAGCGCCGGACGTCCCGAATGCGCGCAGAGAGCCAGCGTGGACCGAGCTGTGGCAGGGGCTCCGTGCCCTCCTGCACGACGCCGATCCCACCGATCGCGTGACGAGTGTGCAGCCGCTCAAGGCAAAGGTGTACCGGCTGCAGTTCGACGCGCGCGCGCCGTGGAGCTCGGTCGTGGTCAAGCGCATGGAGCCGGCGGTCGCGCAGCGCACCCGCCTGTTGGCCACGCGGTGGCTGCCAGCCCTCGGGCTGGAGCACGCCTGCCCGCGGCTGCTCGGCACGGCGGCCGACTGTCGCGGCGAAGTCGTGTGGCACATCCACGAGGACCTGGGCGACGATACCGTCGCCGCCCGGCCCGCGCCGGAGCTGGTGGAGGTCGCCGCGCGACAAGTCGCGGAGCTTCACGCGCGCGCCGCGCGCCACGGCGTGCTGCCGGACGTCCGCCGCTTCGGCCACGGCCTGGGCTTCGAGTACTTCACGACCAACGTGCGCGACGCGATCGCTGCGCTCGAGGCACTCCTCGCCGCCGGCATCCCGTCGCCGCCGTCGCACGCCGGGCTCCCCGAGCGCCTGCTCGCCCGCTTGCGGGCGCTGCTCGCGGACGCGCCGCGCCGGGCCGCCGTGTTCGAGCGGGCCGCCGGTCCGGACACGCTGCTGCACGGCGATCTGTGGACCATCAACATGTTCGTGAATGGATCCGCCGAACGGCCGCACCTGCGCCTCGTCGACTGGGATCGCGTAGGCGTGGGGCCGTTCAGCTACGACCTTTCGACGTTTCTGTTCCGCTTCCCCGCTGAGCTGCGGCCCGGGATTCTGGAGGTGTACCGTGACGCCACTGCGCGCGGGGGATGGCAGCTCGGTGCTCCGGAAGAGCTCGAGGTGCTGTTTGACACCGCCGAACGCGCGCGGTACGCCAACCGCGTGATCTGGCCGGCCGTCGCGCTGCTCAGGGAGCGGGCGGCTTGGGGATTTCCCGAACTCGCAGAAGTCGAGCGCTGGTTCCAGACGCTCGACGCCGACTCGACGATGAGGAGACCATGACGAGACTCGCACCGCGAGGGGCCTTGCTGCTGCCCCTGCTTTGGACCGTGGCGCGCGGCACACCCCTTCGCGCGCAGACGTCAACCGCGCATCTCGGCGCGCCAGCTGCGCCGACCTTCGTGATTCGGCGCGTGACCGAGGCGCCGCGTCTCGAAGCCTTTCTGGCCGGTTCCGCCGGCGCCGACAGCGCCGCGGTCACCGACTTCCGCCAGCGCGAGCCCGGCGACGGCATTCCGGTGAGCGAACGGACCACCGCGTACCTGAGCTACGATGAGCTGAACCTCTATGTGGTGTTCGTGTGCTGGGACGATCCCGCGAAGGTGCGGGCCAACGTCGCGCGGCGGGACGACATCAGCCACGACGACCACGTGATGGTCTATCTCGACACGTTCCACGATCGCAAGCGCGCCTACCGGTTCGCGGTCAACCCGTTCGGCGTCCAGCAGGACGGCATCTTGACTGACGGCCAGAGCGAGGATCTGAGCTTCGACGCCGTGTGGAGTTCTGAGGGCCGCTTGACCGACTCCGGCTATGTCGTGCGGATGGCGATCCCGTTCCGCAGCCTCCGGTTCTCGAACGACTCGGTGCAGACCTGGGGGATCACCCTCGGGCGGGCAATCCGGCGGGAGAACGAGCGGTCGTATTGGCCCCACATCAGCAAGGGCAGACGCGGTTTCGTTTCCCAGCTCGGCACGCTGCAGGGGTTGGCCGGGATCTCTCCCGGACGAAACGTGCAGGTGAACCCGTACTCGGTCCTCGCCCGTGCGCGAATCCTTGACGCAGGCATTCCGGGACACGTGACGCAGGGCGACCAGCGCATCGGCGCGGATGCCAAGCTGATTCTGCACGACGCGTACACGCTCGATGCGACGGCGAACCCCGACTTCAGTCAGGTCGAGACCGACGATCCTCAAGTGACGCTCAACCAGCGCTTCGAGGTGTTCTTTGCCGAGAAGCGGCCGTTCTTCCTGGAAAACGCGGGGTTCTTCCAAACGCCCGTGCCGTTGTTGTTCTCACGGCGCATCGTCGATCCCGCCGCAGGGCTGCGGTTGACGGGCAAGGCGAGCGGCTGGGCGATGGGGGCGTTCGCCATGAACGACCGCGCGCCCCTGCCCTCCGGGGACCCCGACGCCGGTCGGGACGCCTGGATCGGGGCGGCCCGCCTGCAGCGCGAGCTCGGCACGGCGTCCACGGTCGGCCTCCTGGCGACCGACCGCGAATTCCTCCAAAGCGCGAAAGCAGACCGCATGTTCTCGGCCGACGGACGGTGGCGGGCGGGGACGTACTGGCGCGTGTACGCGCAGCTCATGCGCAGCGAGTCCGTCCAGCAGGACGGCACACGGTCCGGCGACTGGGGTGCGATGGGCGAGGTGTCGTTCAACAGCCGTCCTTTCGATTATAAAGGGATCTACCAGGAGTTCGGCCCTGCTTTTTCGGCGCCGCTGGGGTTTGTGAATCGGGTCGGTTTCCGGCGGACTGAACAAGGGGCGGACTACACGCTCCGGCTGAAGAGCGGCCCGGTGACGACGTTGGGGCCCTCCGTGTCCGTGGACGCCTATTGGGATCACGAGACGGGCCAGCTGCTCGATCGGGACGCGCGGGCGCAGTTCGTGATGCAGCTCCGGGGCAACTCCAAGGTCCTGTTCAACCGGCACCAGTCATTCGAGCTGTTCGAGGAAACCGGGTTCCGCCCCGAGGCCACGGAGGCCGAGGTCGGCAGCGAGTGGGTGAAGTGGCTCGGGTTGACCGCATCCTACATCTGGGGCACCGCGGTGAACCACGACCCGGCGGCTGGCGTCGCGCCCTCCCTCGCGCGCGCCCGCCAAGCGGTAGTGAAAGTCACCCTCCATCCCACGTCGCAGCTTCGCCTCGACCAGTCCTACAACTATGTCGGGCTTCGGACCTCGGCAGGCTCCCGCATCGTCGGCGAGACGCAGTTCCGGGAGAAGCTCAATTACC
>WNGE01018092.1_pt1 | contig 18395 bp, 21 predicted proteins | sample 5400651 | NCBI WGS metagenome assembly WNGE01 (sample SAMN13153370, study PRJNA577476) | soil metagenome | isolation source: 60 cm soil or saprolite under grassland replicate 2 | place: USA:California | collected 2016-06-15
CAGTCCCGGGAGTTCCTTCTTAAGTTTGACGCAGAAAACTTTTCGTTCTGCCATGACGTTCCTCGCAGCAGGTGTGAAAGAAAATTATCTCACAGGCAGAGGAATGCCTCGCGCGGGCAAAACTTTGGGCCCATCAAAGTGGGCCCAGAATTGTTTTTAACTCATCCAGCCTTATCGCTGTGGCGGAGGAGTGCTAGTTGTAGGTGCGGTGTTGCTCGGAGGAGTCGTTCCATTCGGGGGAACGGTCCCCGGAGCAGTCGAGTTAGCCGGAGGCATGGTGCCTGGAGATGTAGTCCCGGCATTCGACCCTGCCGGTGGCAACGTGCCGGGAGTCGTGGTCGTTCCCGGAGCTGTGCTCGGCGTGGTGCTGCTTCCCGGCGTGCTGCTTGGAGCGGCTTCAGGTGTGGTACTCGGCGTAGTTTGCGGCGTAGCTGTGCTCGGCTGCGGCGTGGCAGTCCCCGGCGTTGGTGAGGCGGTGCCCGGCGTCGGCATGGCAGTACCCGGGGTCGGAGTTACTGCGCCCGGCGTGGTCTGTGCGCCCTGAGAATTCATGTCTGGAGTCTGAGTTGTATTCGGGGCAGTTCCGGGCATTTGTGACGTAGAAGGAGTGGTTTGCCCAGGTGACATCGCAGTCGGTGACGTCGTCGTTCCGGTCTGCGGAGCTGCGTTATACGCCATCAGGACGCGGGATCCCAGCGACGCGGTCGGACCTCTACCAGAAGTGGAGCAGTGGTCCGCTATCTTTGTCACATTGCTCACCCGGAATGAGTTCGTGCCGGCGGCGGCGGTGGAAGTGTTGTTTCCAGCGCCCATGCTACCCGCGGTTCCAGTGCGATTGCTGGTTGCTCCAGCCTGGTCGCTAGGGCTGCTGGCACCCGTGGCAGAACTCGAGGCCGAAGTTCCATTGGGCGAAGTGTTCGCAGAGGCACTGGCGCCGCCCATCGGCTGCCCAGTGATCTCGACCTGCTCTCCGACATGCGTGCGGAGAGCATCAGTGTTGCCCGTCAGCGTGTAGCTGGCGCCGGTCTGGCTATCTTTCAGCGTGTAGCTGCCGCTGGCGGCGGAGCCGCTCAAGCATCCGCGAATTGAGTTGCCGCCAGCATTAGTGCCCATTTGTGCGCCGCTCTGATCGCTGGGGCTGCTGCCAGGAGTAGCGCCGGTCTGGCCGCTTGGGCTCGGGGTTGCGCCGCTCTGAGTGTTCGGGCTGGTTGTGCTTTGACCATAGGAACCTTGGTTTGCATTCGTATCGGTTTGATTGGGAGATGAAGTCTGAGTACTGGGTGTGCTCTGACTGGAGGTGGATCCACTCGGTGATGTGCTCCCAGGAGCTGTGGTCTGAGCTATCGCCCAACTCGCTCCCAAAAGCAGCACAGAGAATAATGTTGCTCTGGCTGTCATAAACTTATTGTGCCTCCGAAAGATATTTGCAATACAACCGTAAAGCTTAGGCAGACTGGAGGACGGCGAGAATAGGGTAGACGGGGTAAGTCCAATCAGGTATTAGGGTATGACGATTTTTCCGGGCTTATGCAACTATTACCCCATTCAGAGTAGGCTCCCAATTCTGGGTGCCGGCTAATTCTCTGGCGGCCAATGAATTGGAAAATAGCTGACCTGAGTTCAGAAGTGGTGCTCTGCTTAGGAGGGTGACTATGGCGAAGAAGATCACAATTTTCCTTGTGGCAGTGCTGATAGCTGGGTTAGGTGCATTCAGGCTCGCATCGGGATTCAAGGCCCGCGGTCACCATCGTGTGCACCTCAACTGGCAAGCGCCCGCCGAGAAGCCGGGCGTGGCTGCGAAGAGTTACAACGTCTATCGCAGCACGACTTCAGGCGGCCAGTACGTGAAGATCGCTTCCGGAGTGCCGGAGCCACACTATTCTGACACCACGGTGAGCAGCGGCAAAACTTATTACTACGTTGTGACCAGCGTGGATGGTGCCGGCCACGAAAGCGGATTCTCCGCGGAGATCAAAGCGACAGTGCCTTGAGGGTGCCCGCCCAGAGTTGGCGGCTTTGGTGGGCCCTCCAGGATTTGAACCTGGGACCAACGGATTATGAGTCCGCTGCTCTAACCGCTGAGCTAAGGGCCCGGAGATCGGGGTTGTCTTTCGAATTCTAACAGGGCCAGGTTCGTGGGTTTACGTTGTCCCAGGAGTGGCTGAATCGAACGAACGGCCAACAATTGACAACGTGCCACATAATGTGTCACATTATTGACATGCCCTCTGTGAATATCCGCCAGCTTCGCGACACCCGCCGCCTAAAGGCCTGGCTGCGCGCCGGGAAGACAGTCGAACTGCGGGAACGGGACCACGTCATCGCGCACATCGTCCCTGAAAAAGAAAAAGACCGTCCGGTCAAGTGGCCCGATTTTGAGGCCCGCCGTAAAAAGATTTTCGGCGGTCGCGTTTTGCCCGGAGTTGATCTGCTAATTGAGGAGCGTGGGCGCTATTGACGGTTTACGCCGACACCAGCTTCTTCGTCTCGCTTTACATAGAAGACCGTCACTCCGCAGTTGCCGATCGGCTACTTAGCTCAGGCTCACGCGTCTACTTTACTCCGCTTCACCATGCAGAATGGTCACATGCCATTGCACAACAGGTCTTCCGCCGACACATGTCACCGGGGGAGGCTGAACGTGTCCATCTTGAACTGGCTGGCGACCGAGTCGCTGGACCGTGGGTGGAAGTCGAGATGCCGGAGAAGGCGTTCGATGTTTGCGCCGACCTGGCCCGCCGCTATAGGCCGAAGCTAGGCATGCGCACACTCGACAGTCTCCACGTAGCTTGTGCCCTCGAACTCAAAGCAGAACGATTTTGGACTTTTGACGAGCGTCAGGCCAAGTTGGCAAATGCGAAAGGGCTGAAGACAACTTAAGCGCGTCCGCATAGCCGACTGCAGCGAAAGGTTCCGACGTTAAACGCGATACGCCAATCAACCGTTTGTTTTCTGTATATTACCCAATTGAGGTATATTTCTATATAGAAGTATTCTCTGCTATAATATCAGGTATGCCGCTCAGCATCAAAAACGCAACTACCGAGCGCCTTGCCAGGCAAGTAGCAGGCGAGACGGGGGAGTCCATTACCCAAGCCATTCAGAAATCTCTCGAGGAGCGCTGGGAGAGGTTGAAGGCACGCCGTCGCAATCGGGTTTTGACCGGGCAGATAGAAGATCTTTTGCGGCGTGTTGACGCTCTGCCAACGCTGGATAACCGGTCGCCGGAGGAAATTCTTGGTTATGACGAGCACGGGATGCCGCGCTGATGGTGATCGACACTTCAGCTCTGCTGGCCATTTTTCTGGCCGAGGCTGAGCGCACGACATTTCTGGACTTGATTCTTCAAGCTGGAAAGCGCCTGATCTCGGCTGCCAATGTTCTTGAAACGGGAATTGTGCTCGAGACCAAACGCGGCGAATCGGCTGGGCGCGAGTTCGACCTTTTTGTGGTCCGAACAAACCTGGAAATTGTTCCGGTCGACGCCGAGCAGATCGAGATCGCTCGTTCCGCTTGGCGCAGTTTTGGAAAAGGCCGTCATCCGGCGGCGCTCAATTTCGGAAACTGTTTTGCGTATGCTCTTGCTAGGGCTTCAGGCGAGCCGATCTTAGCAAAGGGGCAGGATTTTGCCCTGACGGATATAGGGCTCCCCAGTAGTTGAAAATACCACTAGAGTTTAGACGGGCTTCGAATAAGCGCTTGCTCGAGCTTCTGCGACGCCGCTGGTCTCGATCACTCGACAAATGTTAGCGAAGTGAGTATGGAAAAGCGCCCATCCCACTCTTCTTAGCTGGGTGGGTTTTGAACAGGTCACTCGAAAAACCCGTTCGCCGTCCTGTTCGATCGACGCGCCAGCATCGGCGAGTTGATCGAGGCAATACCGCCGTTTTTCGTGCGGAAGATGCTCGGGGAAATTCGACTCCATTGCTGCCACCCCGCCCTAACTACTCCTCTTCTTCCTTCACCTCTCCTCTTTCCGCTTTCGCCTTCTCGATAATCTTTTCCTGCAACTGTGACGGCACGACGTCGTAGTGATGCATTTCCATGTTGAAGCTCCCGCGGCCCTGGGTCATAGAAGTGAGATCGGCGCCGTAGGTTAACATCTCCGACATCGGCACTTCCGCCTTCACAATTGTGTTACCGCCTTTGTTGTCCATGCCCTGAATGCGGCCACGGCGGCTGTTCAGATCGCCCATGATCGAACCGGCAAACTCGTCGGGCACGGTGATCTCGACATTCATAATCGGTTCAAGCAGTGTGGGTTTGGCCTGCTCCATGGCCTTCTTGAACGCAATACGTCCGGCCAACTGGAATGAGAGATCGTTCGAATCCACGTCGTGATACGAACCGTCATAGAGAACCACTTTAAAGTCCACCACCGGATATCCGGCCAGATAACCGCGCGAGGCAGCATCTTTAATTCCCTTTTCCACCGCAGGAATAAAGTTTCTAGGAATGGCGCCGCCGAAAATGTCGTTCACGAACTCGAATTCAGAGCCGCGCGGCAGCGGTTCCATTTTGATCTTGCAGTCGCCATACTGACCATGGCCGCCAGTCTGCTTCTTGTGACGGCCCTGAACGTCGGCGCGTCCGCGAATGGTCTCGCGATAAGGAACCTTGGGCGCCTTTAAATTCACCTCAGTGTGGTACCGCTTCTTCATCTTCGCCACGGCCACTTCAATGTGCTGCTGCCCTGTGCCCGCGATGAGGAATTCCTTGGTCTGCGGATCACGAAAGAAGCGCAGCATGGCATCTTCTTCCATCAGCTTGTGAATACCTGGGCCAAGCTTGTCTTCATCGGCGCGAGTCTTCGGCTCGATCGCGAATGTGATGGCGGGCTCTGGCAGTTTCACGCGCGGATATTGAATGGGCGCTGATTTGTCGCCCAGCGTGTCGCCAGTCAAAGTGTCTTTCAGCTTAGCGACTGCCCCAATATCGCCCGCGTGCAACTCGGTCACGGGCACAGCGGTCTTCCCCTGCATGATGGAAATGTGCGCCAGCTTTTCTTGCGTGTTGCGGGTGAAGTTTTGCAGCGAGGTGTCATTCTTCAGCACCCCAGAAAAAACTTTGAAGTATGAAATGCGGCCGGCGAAGGGATCAGATACCGTCTTGAACACATACAGCGATACCGGCTCGGAATCCGCTTCCTTGCGCTGCGGGGGCTCGCCGTTGCCGGAAGTGACCTCGCCGCGGATGGCTTCATGCTCGGACGCTGCGGGAGTGAACTCAACAATGAAATCCATCAGACGGTCAGTGCTGATGTTGCCCAGACCCGAGGCAAACAGGACAGGAAAGATTTTGTCCTCGCGAATGGCATCATGCAAAGCCGGGATCAGGTGCTCCTCAGGAATCGTGCCCTTGTCGAAGAACTCCTCCATTAGCGCGTCGTTGCCCTCGGCGATCATCTCCACGAGTTTTTCGTGGGCTGCCTGAGCGATATCTTTCATGTCAGCGGGAATCTCGCCCTCCTTACCTTTGCCATTCCCGCCAAGTTCGTAGCTATACGCTTTCATGCGGACCAGATCGACCACGCCGCTCAAGTTCTTCTCTTTTCCGATCGGCAGCTCCAGAGGAATAACAGTTCTTCCAAACGCGTTGGTGAGCGAGTCCAGCACTCTTTCCGCATCCGCGCGCTCACGATCCATGCGGCTCGCCACAATGACTCGCGGCGTCTTATATTCCTCGCAATAATTCCAGACTCGCTGCGTGACTACCTCCACCCCGGCCACTCCATCAACGACGATTAAAGCCGCATCGACGACGGGCAAGACCATCTTGGCTTCGTGGACGAACATGTTGAAGCCGGGTGTATCAAGCACATTGATCTTGGTTTTGCCCCATTCCGCGTAAGCCAGACCCGTCGAAATCGACATCTTCCGCGCAATCTCTTCGTCGTCGTAGTCGGTGGCAGCGCTGCCATCATCAACGCGGCCCATGCGCTGGGTGGCGCCAGCGGTGTACAATCACGGCTACATTACGGATATTCGCGCCTTCATAAACTTTCATGAGTTCGCTCCTTCGGCAGGCCCCCTCTATAGACCACGTAGGGACAGCCGCCCTCGGCTGTCCGGCCGAGCGAAGCTCGGCATGTTTCTCGGGAAACAGGATCTAAACAACGGCGGGGCATAGGATCCAGAGACGAAGAGGACGATCTGCCTACCGCAATCAAACCGTCTGCCAAAACTCAAGATGCTAACACACGGGAATTTAGCGGCTCAACTACAGGGCGCAACTCAGAAGCCTCTGCGCGGGTGCAGTTTTGGCTTCTGGCCACCCAATATCGGTATTCGCGCCAGCCCGAGCGGTGCCGTTTTTCAGACGGGGCGAAAGTCGCCTTCAGTGCACTCGAAAGGGAGTCTCGCGTATGTTGCCACTGGATGCTACTGTTCTGATTTCATGAACCACGAAGGACACGATCCACAGAGGGTGGAATCCTAGAGGATTTCCTTCGTGTTCCTTCGTACCCTTCGTGGTTAAATCCTGACGCGACCCGAGGATTGCTCACAATCACCTTTAGGCGTATAGGCGTAGTCTTGATGTCTGCGGAATCCGCATGTTTCCCCAACTTGCCCGCTTCACCGATCTCGGACTGTTGCTGCTTCGCCTGATGGTCGCCATCGTTTTTATCAGCAGCGGCTGGGCCGACGTCAAAGATCCTGAGGCACGCAGCAAGAGCATCGGCTTGAGCAGAGGGCTCACCGTCTTGCTCGGCATCGCAGAGCTCGCGTGCGGCCTGGGTGTAGCCTTCGGAGTTTTAACGCAACTTGCAGCCATTGGCCTGATCCTCATTATGCTCGGCGCCATCCATCGCAAAATATTCGTGTGGCACACCGGATTCTGGGGTGAGAAGTCCTCAGGCTGGCATTACGACCTGATCTTTATAGTGATAAGCCTCGTTATTCTCTTTACCGGCGGTGGCCGTTGGGTGTTGTGGAGATGAGATCCCTCAACGGAATATTTCGCGTTCTCAGAGCGTTGTACAACCTGGAACAAAGTTGCACCGCCGCCGTGTGTAACCTATCCTTGTGTTGTTCGTCTTTCAGTTAGTGCGCTTCTCGTACATATGAATCGCTGGATAGCCAGAGTTTTGCTGTTGCTCATGCTGACGGGCACATTCGGCCCTGTCGCTCTGGCGATCTCTACCCCTGCACCGCACGCCTGTTGCATGCGCAAGCCCATGCGCCGTTCTGGGCATGAGAGCGCCTTTCAATCAGCCTCATGCCAAGACCATCGCTGCTGCACACCGTTGGCCAGCACGCATTGGGCGCAGGCCGAGACAGTTCGGCGCGTCCACGTCACGCTTCCGGCAACCGTTTTGAATTCAGGAATGCCGCCAGTCGCTCCCAAGCGGCACGTTGAGAGATCTCTTTCCGTCCGGGCGCCCCCGCAATTCTCCGTCGCGTAGCTGAACTAAATCTTCAAACACTGACGATTGGCAGTCTGTCTCGTTGGGCGACCGGAGGGCTAAGCGCCCTCAATCCCCCCAAAAGGCTGCCGTCCCTACGCGGTCATTGGAGAGCTCATGCTTACAGTTCGCATTCCGCTCCTCGCTGTCCTGCTACTTGTAGCGGGCTCGGCGAGCGCTACGATCTTTGGGTCAGTCAGCGGCCTCATCCATGACCCGCAGCATCGCCCCGTTCAAGGCGCGCAGGTTACTCTGCGTTCGACGACTTCGGACTGGAATAAGTCGGCTGCATCTGACGACTCAGGCGAATTTCATTTCGGCAGTGTGCCCCTGGGAAATTACCGCATCACCGTTGAACTCGCTGGCTTCGCAACCCAAGCGCAGGATCTCACGTTAACTTCCGGCCGTGATGCGCGCCTACACTTCTCGCTTACCATTGCTCAGACCAAAGAGACTGTCGAAGTCAAAGACACCGCAGCGGCCATGAATCCGGAATCTTCGACGACGCAGAGCGTCATCAGCCGGCAGCAGATTGCCTCGACTCCCGGCGCCGACCAGACCAACAGCCTAACAATGATTACGGATTACGTCCCCAGCGCATACATGGTGCATGACCAGCTTCACATTCGCGGCGGACATCAGGTGAGCTGGCTTCTCGATGGTGTCCCCGTTCCTAACACCAGCATCGCCTCAAATGTGGGCCCGCAATTCGATCCAAAAGATATTGATTATCTCGAAGTGCAACGCGGAGGCTATTCGGCAGAATACGGCGATCGCACTTACGGAGTGTTCAACGTCGTAACCCGCTCCGGTTTCGAGCGCAATCGCCAGGCTGAGCTTGTTACTAGCTATGGAAATTTCAACAATACAAATGACCAGATCAGCTTTGGCGATCACACCGAGCGATTTGCTTATTACGGAAGCCTTTCAGGCTATCGCACTGATTTGGGCCTCGAGACGCCGGTCCCGCGCATTATCAATGACCAAGCCGCAGGATTAAGCGGGTTCGGGTCGATCATTTTCAATAAGACGCCCACCGACCAGCTTCGCCTGACTACTTCGGTCCGCGGCGATCACTACCAGGTTCCGATAGATCCTGCTTCCAGCAATATTCTTCATGATGTCGAAAATGAGCGTGATGACTTCGTCAACTTTTCCTGGCTGCATACGGCTGCGAATGGAGTGCTGATCACCGTCTCGCCGTTCTATCACTTCAATCGTGCCCACTATAGCGGACGCCCGGAAGACGCGATTCGCTCCGAGTACGATCGCGGCTCGAACTTCATAGGTGGCGTTACGACTCTGGGCGTCAGGCGGGGACGGCACAATTTCCACGCTGGCTTCCAGACGTTTGGCGAGCGGGACAATCAGCTCTATTCTGTAGTGGATAACTCTGGAGCTGGCGGAAATGTCGCTCCACAGCGAACCATCCCCTGGGCCAACGTGGAAGCGGTTTTCCTGGAAGATCAATTCAAAGCGACAAGCTGGCTTACGCTCAACGGCGGGCTGCGGCTCACGCATTATGGAGGCCCTGTGAACGAGAATGCCGCTGATCCCCGCATTGGCGCCGCCATCCAGATTCCACGCTTCAATTGGGTTCTGCGCGCTTTTTACGGGCGCTACTATCAAGCCCCGCCGCTGGTCACAGTCACGAGCCCTGCTTTGAATTCCGATCAGTCATTCTTGCCGCTGCATGGCGAGCACGACGAACAGCGCGAGTTCGGCTTAACCATTCCCTTGCAAGGCTGGACCTTCGACATAGCTAATTTCCGGACTGGCGCCAGAAACTTTTTTGATCACGACGTGCTGGGGAATTCCGATGTCTTCTTCCCGCTCACGATCGCGCACGCGCGGATTCGCGGCTGGGAAGGCAGTGTCAATTCTCCCATCGTCGCGAGCCGCGCCAAATTCCACCTTGCCTATTCGCATCAGTACGCGCAAGGCGCCGGTGCTGTCACCGGAGGTCTCACTGACTTTTCTCCGCCCGACCAGGGTTACTTCTTTCTCGATCACGATCAGCGCGACACGCTCTCGACTGGGTTCAATCTTCAGCTTCCATGGCATGCGTCGGCCGATTTCAATACTAATTACGGCTCCGGCTTTCTCGATGCAGACGGCCCCGCTCACCTGCCCTCACATACCACATTCGATCTGGCTCTGGGCAAGTCCTTTGGAGAAAATTGGGCGCTGCGCTTGACAGCCCTGAACTTCACAAACCATCGCTACATGCTCGACAACAGCAACACTTTCGGCGGCACGCATTTCGTCAACCCGCGGGAAATTTCGCTTCAACTCAAATATAGATTTCATTATTAGCACGAGTATTTCAGATCGGGCCGCAACCGTGTTACTAAGGTCATGAATATGTGATCGCGATCAGGTCACTTGTGCTACTCCTCGCCGACAATAATTGGTAACAAGGGGAGGCTTCGCGTGATCCGGCTCGACTACTTGTCCTGCTTACTGACGATTTGTTCGACGATTCTGGTCGGAAGAAGGTGCTGGGAAGGATGGGTGCTGGCGGCAATCAATAGCGTGATCATTTGCCTCATTGGCCTCAGGACTTCGCAGTTGGGCTTTATTCCCGCCAACATATTTTGCATCGCACTGTATGCGGTAAATCTGCGGACCTGGCGGAGGGCCGAATAATTCGAGCGCTCTGGAACCATTGATCGTCCCCTGCGCGGGGATTTCTTTCCTTACATTATAATTGATATGCATATACGGGAGGTCACATGAAGCTGAAGCTGCGCTCGGTGGGAACTTCCACGGGTCTTCTTCTACCGAAAGAAATGTTGGTTCGGATGAAAGTTAAGAAGGATGACACACTGTTCGCCGTGGAAACGCCTGAAGGTTACCTGCTAACCCCCTACGATCCGGATGTAGAGGAACAACTCGCGAAAGGCCGAGAGTTCATGGCGAAGCATCGTGCCGCATTTCGGGCGCTGGCCAAGTGAAGGAGCCGAGATGGATCAGCCGGCGTGCGCTCATCCTGCTGCACGCCGAGAGTCTCGCCGAACACGGCGGTTTGCCGGGATTGCGCGATGAAGCAGCGCTGGAAGCGGCGCTTGCGCGAGCGCACCACGTCTATTCATACGAACCAAAGCCCGATCTAGCGCGTCTGGCCGGCGCCTATGGTTTCGGTATCGTTCGAGGACATCCGTTTAATGATGGAAATAAACGCGCCGGTCTGCTGGCCATTGGCCTCTTCCTCCGCCTCAACGGCTATGATTTGCCAGTTGAAGATGTCGAGGCGGTAGAAACTATCACGGCTCTCGCGGCAGGCAGTCTGACGGAGACAAAGTTAATGGAGTGGATTCGAAGGCGAATGACCAAACTGCATAAATGAATGGCTGGCACGGATTACCGAATATTCAGAACAAGAGGCTTTGCCGGCGATTCGGGGTGATGCCGAAATGTTCGTAGGCCAACTGAGTCGCGATTCGGCCACGCGGAGTGCGGTTCAAGAAACCAATCTGGATGAGAAACGGTTCGTAGATTTCTTCGATTGCGTCCGCCTCTTCAGCCAGGGCTGCCGCCAGCGTGTTCACGCCGACTGGCCCGCCCTGGTATTTTTCGATGATGGTCAGCAACAGCTTGCGGTCGATTTCATCAAAACCGTGGCGATCAACTTCGAGCATCTGCAACGCCGCTTGTGCCGTAGGCAAGTCGATCTTCCCCGCGCCGCGTACTTGGGCGTAGTCCCGCACACGCCGCAACAAACGGTTGGCAATTCGTGGCGTGCCACGCGATCGGCTGGCGATTTCGAGGGCGCCCGCGTGATCAATTTCAACCGACAATATGTCTGCGGAACGCTCCACGATGATCTGCAAATCCTCGTGGCTATAAAATTCCAACCGCAACACAATTCCGAAGCGCGAGCGCAGCGGCGAGGACAGCAGCCCCGCGCGAGTGGTCGCGCCCACGAAAGTAAACGGCTTCACATCCATGGTATGCGTGCGTGCAGCGGGCCCCTGACCGATGATGATGTCGAGCTTGTAGTCCTCAAGGGCAGAGTAAAGAATTTCTTCGAGCGCTGGCTGCAGGCGGTGAACTTCATCGATGAACAGCACCTGCTTTTCGCGAACGTTGGTCAAAATCGCGGTAAGATCCCCCTTGATCTGCAACGTCGGACCTGAAGTCTGTTGAAACGGAACACCTAGCTCGTTCGCAATGATTGTCGCCAGAGTCGTCTTACCCAACCCAGGAGGCCCGTACAGCAGCACATGATCCAGAGCTTCTCCGCGCGAACGCGCTGCCTCGATTGCGATGGCCAAATTTTCTTTAACTTTGGGCTGCCCGATAAATTCCGCGAGCCGCTGCGGGCGCAGCTTCAGTTCAAATGACGAGTCGTCCTCGACCGGCGCTGCAGACACCAGTCGCTGCTTCAGATCAGGAACGTTTTTGAGAGTAGCCACTGGCCGGATAGTAAGCTGAAAATGCGAATCAGGCAATTGTGGATTCAGGGTCCCAACAGACCACGTAGAGACCGCTCAATACGGCTGTCCAGTCGAGCGAAAACCGATCTTTATTCACGGCCATGTCCGTTGCTCGACAACATCATCTCCGGAATCGTCATGAATTCATACCCTTCAGACTTGTAGCGCGCGATCAGGCGATCAGTAGCAATCACCGTTTGCACCCGGTCAGCCCCAAACGCCCGGTGGCTGCCATCATGCAGGAGGACCACATCTCCGCCGCGCACTTGTTTGCTCACCTTCCCTTCAATCTGCTCCGCTGGTGGCGCATTCCAGTCGTACCCAGTGATGCTCCACATCACCGGCTCAAGCCCCAGCTTTCGCGCCACCCGGAGTACCGCGGGCCTCCGTCCTCCGAAGGGAGGCCGCCAAAACTTTGCCTGCACACCCGCAGCATCACGCAATGCATGCTGGCATTCCATCAGCTCCGTTTCGATTTGCCGTCGAGCTTTGAAGATCAGCAACGGATGAGTGAAGGTGTGGTTTCCGATCGCGTGCCCGGCGCGCACCAACTCACGCACAATATCGGGTCGCTGACTTACGTAGCGCCCGATCAGAAAAAAGGTCGCGTGGACGTTATGTTTCGCGAGCACTTCCAGCAGGCGCAACGTATGAGGATCATTGGGACCATCGTCAAACGTGAGCGCCAGTTGCTTCGATCCGCGCCCCAACCCAGTGAATGTCCTTCCATACCATTGCCCGGTTGGAGCCATCGACTGGTATCCAGCAGCTGCGACTGCTGCAGCGGCGGTAAGAGCGAGGCCCAGCATGGAGACATTCTAATTGGCAGCCTCCAATTGCCAATTGACTCCCGCACAATTCCGCTCCTTCTAGCCCATGGCCAATCTTTTTGAGCTGCCCCGTTACATTGCAGTGGAAGGCCCCATACGAGTCGGCAAAAGCACGCTGGCGAGGATTCTCGCCGAGCGCCTTAATGCCCAGCGCGTCATGGAGCCAGACGAAAATCCGTTTCTACGCGCCTTCTACGATGGTGAATCGGGTGCCGGTTTCCAGGCGCAGTTTGCATTTCTCATTCGCCGCTTCGAGCAGCTTCACTCTCTCGATCTCGGGCCGCGATCGCAGAGGACCATCATCAGCGACTTCATCTTCGAAAAAGACAAGCTCTTCGCCTGCCTGAACCTGAGTGATGTGGAGCTTGAGACCTACAATCGCTATTACAACTATTTTCGTGAGCAGCTCCCCACGCCGGATCTAGTGATCTATTTGCAGGCCACACCCGAAGTACTGAAAAATCGCCTAAGAAGAAAGAACGCGCCCGGCGAGAAAGCGATCAATGAAGATTATTTGGAAGAGGTAATCAAAGCCTACGAGCATTTTTTCTTTCACTACACGTCGTCTGATCTGCTGATCGTGAATACCTCGGAAATCGATTTCGTGGAACGCAACGAAGATTTGCAGGAACTGCTGAGAAAAGTCTCGGCGCCGATCAAGGGAACTCAGTACTTCTTGCCGCTGGGGAGCCAGGAAGCAGCCAGCGCGTGAACGCAATCGTTGGTCGTTGGCTGTTGGTCGTCACTTACTTCTCCTGCTGTGGAAGCGAATAAACCGGGAGCGCCTTCCCAACTTTCGAAAACTCCGGATCAACCGTGACCAGCCATGCCGCATTCCATCGCCGGTTCAGCCGCAGCGCTTCTGCGTCTCCGCATCATCGTTGGAGACCGGACATTGTCATGTCTATTGTGAATCGCGGACATTTCTATTGTGGTATGACAGTTGCTAAGTGCTTAATTGACAATCCGGTAAGCCTACGCTATCTTTAAAACTTCGGGAAGTTCTGCAGTTGCCCGCCTGATTCCCTGCGCCTTCGGCGCTGATGTGGGTACTCAGCGGTTTTCATCTGCTTTTTTATCTGGGAGACTTGTAATGTCAACCTATTTCCCCAAACAGGGGGAAATTGCGCGCAGGTGGTACGTCGTGGATGCCAACGGACAGACGCTCGGTCGCCTGGCTTCGCAAGTCGCATGCATCCTGATGGGCAAGGAAAATCCCAAGTACACGCCGTTCCTCGATACCGGAGATCATGTCATCGTCATCAATGCTGCCAAAGTGAAGGTCACCGGCATGAAGGCGGAGCAGAAGGTTTATCAGCATTACACAGGATATCCCGGCGGCTTGCGTACCGAGGAATTGAGCAAACGTTTCGCGCGCAAACCTGAATTGGTGATCGAAGCCGCCGTAAAACGCATGTTGCCCAAGACGAAACTGGGTCGGCAGATGATTAGCAAGTTGAAAGTTTACAAGAGCGACAAGCACCCGCATCAGGCACAAAAGCCGGAAGCGCGTGCACTGGCATAACAAATTTTGAGTTTGACGAAGTAACTGTAAGAATTTTGAGAAAGGTCATGCAGCGCCAGGAGTCAACTGAAAGCTGAAAGCTGAGAGCTGATAGCTAAATGGCTGATCTAGTCCAATATTACGGAACCGGCCGCCGCAAGTCGGCGATCGCGCGTGTTTTCCTTCGTCCGGGTACCGGAGACTTCAAAGTCAACGGTCGTCCTTTTGACCAATATTTCGTGACCGAATCGCAGCGCTCCAGCGCTCGCCAGCCGCTGATCTCCAGCGAGACGGTGAACACCTTTACCGTGATCGCTAATGTTTCGGGCGGAGGTGTCGCCGGGCAGGCTGATGCCGTGAAGCTGGGAATTGCGCGTGCATTGCTACAGTTCAATTCGGAGCTGCGCAAGAAGCTGAAGTCCGAAGGCCTCATCAGCCGCGACTCGCGAAAGAAAGAACGCAAGAAGTACGGGCAGAAGGGTGCAAGGAAGCGCTTCCAGTACTCGAAGCGATAGTAGCGCCGCCGTCTCGGCGGCCCGACGGCCAGCCTGAGGCTACGTGCTTTAAGATTTTGCTGAAAGCTGACAGCTAATGGCTGAAGGCTGGTTAGGTGTTCAATTCTTCCCGTACTCGACACGTGCGGGGACGGGAATAGCAATCCTGCTCAACATGAGCTGGATGTAGATCAACAAGGAGGTTGATTGGCTAACATCACCATGAAGGAGTTGCTCGAAGCGGGCGTCCACTTCGGGCATCAGACCAAGCGCTGGAATCCCAAGATGAAGGAATACATCTTCGGCGAGCGCAACGGAATTTACATCATTGACCTGCAAAAGACGCTGAAGATGTTCAAAGAGGCGTCAAAATTTATCGCCGAACTGGCTTCCCAGGGGAGAATCGTCCTCTTTGTCGGAACCAAGCGGCAGGCGCAAGACGCGATCGCTGAAGAAGCGCAGCGTTGCAACGGATTTTATGTAAACCAACGGTGGCTGGGCGGGTTGCTCACCAATTGGGTGACGGTTCAAAAGTCGGTCAAGCGGCTCAAAGAACTGGATGACATGGCCACCGACGGCCGCTACGAGCTTTTGCCGAAGAAAGAAGTCATTAAGCTGGAGCGCGAGCGCAAACATCTTCAGGCTAACCTCGCCGGCATCAAGAATATGAGCCGCCTGCCGGATGCGATCTTCGTCATCGACTCCAACAAAGAGCAGATCGCCGTGCGCGAGGCGCGCAAATTGGGCATTCCGGTGGTTGCCGTAGTAGATACGAACTGCGATCCCAGCGAAGTGGATTACGTAATTCCTGGCAATGACGATGCGCTGCGCGCCATCCGCCTTTTCGCGTCGAAGATTGCGGATTCCGTCGTCGAGGGTGCGCAGTTGATGAGCGACAAGCAAGCTGCCGACCTGGCCGCCGGTATCCAGCAGGCCGAGCAGGCCGCGACGGAAGCTCCCGTCGAAGGTGCAGCCGATGTTACCGGCGCCGAAGCCGAACAGGAAGACATCAGCATGGAGGAAGTGTTAGGCAAAGGCACGCGCAAGCAACCGGTCGCTGCAAAAGAAGAAGCCGCGGAAGAGGCTTCTCCGGTTGAAACGCAAACGTTTTAGTCCTCGCCAGCCGTAACTCCTTGGCCGCTGGCTGATTTTGTGGGCATGGCGTGGGAGAGCATGGCTTCAGCCATGCCGAAGGCGAGCATCAGATTCGGGGCTTTAACCCTGAGGGTTGCGGTATTCCGACAATCCGGACGAGTGAAAATCAGACCCGCGCGGGTCGTCCGGCGCGGGTCAAGTTTTTATAAAGCATCGAGTTTCTGGAACAGTGCGACCTCGTACGTCTAGAAACTTAGACGAGAATTTATGAGCACAACTACTGTGAATATTTCCGCAAACCAAGTGAAAGAGCTCCGCGAGAAAACCGGAGCGCCCATGATGGACTGCAAGCAAGCGCTCACCGATGCCAAGGGCGACCTCGATCAGGCCGTCGTCCTGTTGCGTAAGCGTGGCGTTTCGGTTGCAGCCAAGAAGGCTTCCCGCGCTACCAGCGAAGGGGCCGTCGAAAGCTACATCCACGCGGGTGGAAAAATCGGCGTCCTGGTTGAGGTCAATTGCGAAAGCGACTTCGTAGCCCGGACAGAAGATTTCAAGGAGCTGATCCACGATATCGCTATGCACATCGCGGCCAGCGATCCGAAGTTCGTGCGCAAGGAAGACGTCACGCCCGACGCCTACGAGCGCGAAAAGGATATTTACCGCGCGCAGGCTGCGGCAACCGGTAAGCCGCCGCAGGTCGTGGAAAAGATTGTCGAAGGCAAGATGAGCAAGTTCTACGAGGAGGTCTGCCTCTACGAGCAGCCCTTCATCAAAGACCAGACCGTCTCGATCGCGCAGCTAATCGCCACAAAGATCGGCAAGCTCGGCGAAAACATTGCCGTCCGCCGCTTCTCCCGCTTCAAAGTAGGCGAAGCCGGAGCGACAATCGCGACAACGAAGCCAACAGAAACGAAAGAATAGCGGGGCGCCTCTGGCGCCCTTTTATTTTAGAATCTGCCATTCTGAGCGAAGCTAAGAACCTATGCATTTGAGGTAGATGTTAACTGAGATTTGTATGCGTTCGATTTTAGTCCCATGACAACCCCAATCTTTAAACGTGTCCTCCTCAAGCTCTCTGGCGAAGCTTTGGCCGCCACGCAAGGCTTCGGCGTCGACCCGCTTCGCATCCATGAAATCGCGGCCGAATTGGCTGATGTTCACTCTCTTGGCGTCCAGATCGCAATCGTGGTCGGAGGCGGCAATTTCTTTCGCGGCGTCGCTGAACAGGCCCGCGATATGGATCGCGTTTCCGCCGATCATATGGGCATGCTGGCCACAGTCATCAACGCCCTCGCCCTCCAGGATGCACTCGAAAAGCAGAGCATCCACACCCGCGTGCAGTCCGCGATTGAGATGAACCAGGTCGCTGAGCCTTTCATCCGCCGTCGCGCCATCCGCCATCTTGAGAAACAACGTGTCGTGATCTTCGCCGGCGGCACCGGCAACCCGTATTTCTCCACGGATACCGCGGCGTCTCTCCGCGCCATGGAAATCAAGGCTGACGCCATCCTCAAGGCCACGAAAGTCGATGGCATCTACGACGCCGATCCGCTCGTAGTCAAAGACGCTAAAAAATTCACCGAGATCACCTACATGGAAGTCCTCAAGCAGGGACTAAAAGTGATGGACTCCACCGCCATCTCCCTCTGCAAAGACAACAATCTTCCGATCATCATTTTCAACCTGAATCACCGTGGCAACATTCGCAAAGTCGTGACTGGTGAAAAAATCGGATCGCTCGTAAGCGCCTAACTTCTTGGCCACGAATCTACGCGGATTAACAAGGATTCCCTTTCAAGAGGTTTGATGTGTGCCAATCCGTGCAAATCCGTGGCTCAGGAGTTAGGTTTATAATGCAACGTTTCAAATCTACGGAGCTTTCCTATGGCCCAAGCCACAATGGCTGCAATCCCCGGTTTAAGAGAAACGTATTCTCAGCTTAAAGCGCGCATGGAAAAAGCGGTGGAGGACTTTCGCAAAGAGATGGCCACCACGCGCACCGGCCGTGCCAACGTGCATATGCTGGATGGCGTCAACGTTGATTATTACGGCACGCAGACACCCTTGAACCAGATTGCCACTGTGCATGCCGAGGCTCAACTGATCACGGTGCAGGCCTGGGACACTTCCCAGCTCCAAGTGATCGAAAAGGCGATCCGTTCGGCCGACCTAGGCCTCAACCCGATGAACGATGGCAAGATTATCCGCGTTCCCGTCCCACCTCTCACCGAAGAGCGCCGCCGCGACATGGTCAAACATCTTCACAAAGTTCTTGAGGAGCACCGAACCGCCATCCGCAACATTCGACGTGATGGCAATGACGCCATCAAGAAGGCTCTAAAAGATAAGAAGATTACGGAAGATGACGAAAAACGCGCCATGGATGAAATTCAGCGCCTGACGGACGACGAAATCAAGAAGATGGAAGACATGAGCAAGGCCAAAGAAAAAGAAGTGATGGAGATTTAGAGCCTGTAACAAAATGGTTATGGGCGTCCGCCCACCCGCCACGGGCATTCTGTTTGCACCGCGAAGTCGGGTATCCCGGACAGTCCATGTTTGTAGGAAGTTAAAACATCCGCTTTTGGTGGCACGTGAAATTCCGGTTTCAGTTAATCTCCCCTCAAC
>WNGE01007677.1_pt1 | contig 18392 bp, 23 predicted proteins | sample 5400651 | NCBI WGS metagenome assembly WNGE01 (sample SAMN13153370, study PRJNA577476) | soil metagenome | isolation source: 60 cm soil or saprolite under grassland replicate 2 | place: USA:California | collected 2016-06-15
GTGACAGGGCCTGCGGCGGGGAGCAGCGTCAGACCGGGGAGGCTGCTCCCCCGCCGGAGGGTGGGTGGGGGCGGGGCTAGTGGCGCAGCGTCCACGCCAGCCAGTCGACGGCCAGCCACAGGTAGGTGACGGTCAGCACGCAGGCGGCCAGCCGCTGCGTGCGCGGCAGCCGCAGCGCCGGCCGGGCGGCGGCGGCGTGGTCGGGGGTGTGGAGTCGGCGGGCGAGCCGGGTGGTGGCGGGCGCGAACCACAGCAGCGCGGCGGTCGCCAGCAGCATGACGACGGGGTTGGCGTGCAGGAAGGCCAGGCCGAGCAGCCACAGGCTGCCCAGGCAGGTGGTCGTGTAAGCCGCCAGCCACCCAAGGGTGCGGAGGTGGCGGGCGCGGCGGGTGGGCCGCAGGCCGGCGTCGCGGTCGCCGGGGCTGTCGACGGTGTCGTCGGGGTGGTGGGGCTGGTGCTCGTCAGCGAGCTCGTGGGGGATGGGCTGGCCGAGGTCGGCGGTGTCGTCTTCGGCGGCGCGGCGGTGGTCGAACATCGCGCTCACAGGCGGTGCTCCTTGTCGTGGTCGGAGGGACGCGGATTGGTGCCGGTCAGGCGGCCGGCTCGGGCGGGTCGGGCGGGTGGGTCCTGGGGGATCGGCGGGTGACGGCCCAGCCCTGCACGGCGGGCTGGAGCGCGACCGCCCGCCCCTGCTGGCCGTCGCGGTCGGGGCCGCTGCCGGGCGCGGCGGGCTGGCGGCCGGTCAGGACCTGGGGGTTCGGGCCTGCCATGGATGCACCTCCTTTCGTGGTGGTCGGGGTTGGCGGGGCGGGGGCGCGCCCGTCCGCGGCGGGTACGGGTTGGCGCCCCCGCGCCGAGCCCCGGCGGGAGCACTGGGTGGGCTGGCCCGGCAGGCTGGTGGCGCTGCGGGCGGCTGGGGCGGGGACGGGGGTGGAGTGCTGGTCGCCGCAGACCGGGCAGGCGACCAGCTCGGAGACGGTGAGGGTGTCGAAGCAGCCGTACGGGTCGGTCTGGTCGGCGACCACGAACCGGCGGCCGCCGATGACCGCGGTGGCCTGGTCCGAGCCGGTCGGGGTCCAGGTGGCGGTGGCGGCGGCGGGGCCGAGCAGCCGGCCGGCCAGCGCCCGCGCGGCGGCAAGCGACAGGCCGACCGCAGGCGTGTCGTGGCGGGTACGGTCGCTGGTGACGGCCGGAGCGGGCGGGCCGGCGGTCGTGGCCGCCCCGCCGGCCAGCTCGGCGGGGTCTGGCGGCGCGAACCCGCGGCGGCTAGCCACCGTCGGCCTCCTGTCCTGGCCCGGTCGCCGCGGCGGCGGGCGGGTCGGCGGGCAGCGGCAGGCCGTACAGGTCTAGCACCCGCCGCAGCGTGGCGACGCCGACGTTGAGCTGGGCGGCGGCGGCGGGCAGGCCGTGGGCGTGGGCGTGCCGGAAGGCGCCAAGGACCCGCAGGCGGCCGGCGGGGTTGCCAGCCGGCACTGCGGGGCTGGGCGCGCCGTCGCGGCGTTCCTGGGTGGTCTCGCCGCCCCAGATGCCCTCCAAGCTGGGGTCGGCGCGGGCGACGGTGCGGCACTCCCGCAGGATCGGGCACACCGCGCAGATCGCCTTAGCGGCGGCCTGGCGGTCGCGGGCCTGATGGCCGCGCTCACCGTCCTGGCCGAAGAACAGCTCGGCGGTGTCGGGGTCGCACGCCCCGCCGAACCGCTGGGGCGTGAGGAAGCCGCCGACCTCGGGGGTCGCGGTCGGGGTGTGGTTGGCGCGGCGCCGCCCACCGTCCCGGCCGCCGGGCCGGCCGGCGGCAGGCGCGAGGGGCACGGCCGGCCGGGCGGGGAGCTGGGGTGGTGGGGCCACCGCGCTGGGCCGCAGCGCGGGGGGCAGCGGCGGCACCCGGCGGCCCAGCGCGGCGGCCGCGTCGGCGACCTGTCCGGCGACGAACCGGCGCCAGCGGGTCCGGCCGTCGTGGTGGACGGGCAGGGTGCCGTCGCGGGCCCAGCCGGCAACCGTCTGGGCGGGCACGCCCAGCCAGGCGGCGACCTGCCCGGCGCGCAGCAGCACCACGCGTTCGCCGGCCGCCAGCGGCACGGCCGGGAGCCGGGTGGTCGGGGTGGTCGGGGCGGGGGTGGCAGCAGGCATCGGGCGACCTCGCAGCAGACACGCGGGACGGGACGGGCCGGGGAGCCACGCGGGCAGGGCGGCTCCCCCGGCCCCGGACGGCTAGCCGCAGCCGGTCGGTGCGGCGCGGCCCGCCGTCCGGCCCCGCCCCGGCGCCGCGGTGGTCGCCGCGGTGCGGGGGTTCTGGTTGGACGGTGCGGGGGCCACGGCCGGGCCGCCGCCGTTGGCAGCGGCGGGCGGGCCGGCACGGTCGGTGGTGTCGGTGGCCCGCTCGTTGCCGGTGCCGACGGTTGCCGGCGTGCCGTGGCGTGCTCCGCCGGTGCCGTTGCCCGGGGATGTCGCCGTTGGGGGCGCGAGCGGGTCGTGGCCCATCGGGTGGTCCAGGTCGACCTCGCGGACCGGGCGAACACAGCCGGGCGGGTTGGCCAGCCCGAGCAGCCGCCGGCGCAGCGCCACCACCGCCGCCGCGCCCTCCAGGAGCGTGTCGCGGTGGCGGGCCAGCCACGCGCTGCGGTCGACGTCGCGGGTGTCGATGGCGTCCAGCAGCGCCTGCTGGCGGCGCAGGGTAGCCTGGACCTGGCCGAGCTGACGGTCCACCTCGGCCAGGTCCCGGTTGAGCTGGCGGGCGCGGCGCTGGGCGAACAGGCCCCGCAGGCCCCGCAGCCGGCGGAGCTGGCTGGTGGCCTGCGCCTGCTCGTCGACCAGGAGGGCCTGGGCGCGGCACGCCTGCTCGCGGTCGGCCAGCACCGCCGCGACGTAGCCGGCGTAGCTTTGCGCCTCGTCGTCCAGCAGCAGCCCCAGCGCCCGCTCGCGGCGCCGGTACAGCTCGGCGTCGCCGTGCCGGCCGGCCTCGGGCAGCAGCCCGTCCGGCGGGCGCAGGGCGGCAAGCTCGGCGTCGGCGGCGCGGCGACGTTGGAAGGCGACCTGCCAGCGGGCCGCCTCCACCAGCGGCCCGCGGGCCACCTGTCGGCCCTGGTCGGCGAGCTGGCCGGCGAGCGTCGTGCAGGCCCGGTCGAGCTGCGCCTGGTCGTCGGCGGCGACGCGCTGGCGCAGGTCGGCGCACGCGTCCAGGAAGTCGGCCAGGTCGTCGGTGGGCCGGTCGCAGACGACCTCGGTCAGGGGCGCGGTGGGGGGATACGATGGCTCGTGGTCGGCGATGGCATCTGCATGGACGTGCATCGTTGGCCTCCAGTGCCAGGCTGCTGGTGCTGGCCAGGCGCGGAGCGGGACTGTTTGCTTTGCTAGGGCGACACGTCCCGCTCCGGCCCGGCAGGCACCCGCTGTCAGGGCTCGTCCGTACCGTCACAAGGGCTGGCTCGGGCTGGCCGAGGCGCCTGCCGCCTCCTCACGCCGGCCAGTCGCTCCCGGCCGGCAGGCGCCCACCCAGCCCCTACCGCGTGTCGACCGCGCCCGGCGACCGCCTCACCGCCTCCCTGCGGTCCAAGTCCAGGTCGAGCACCGCCTGGACGGTCTCCTCCCCCCGCCCCCCGACCGCGGCCGACCCGGCCGGGCGGCCCCGCCTTGCCGGGCGGCGGTTGGGGCGGACCTCGAGGACCTCGACCGGGCCGAACGCCGCCTCCAGCCGCGCCAGCACCACCACCAGCTCCGGGTCCTGGCGACGGCGGCCGCAGCGACCCGCGCTCACGCCCGCTCCCTGCTGGCGCCGAGCCGGCCCCAGCCGAGCAGCGGGCAGCCCCGCCGGTCCGCCAGCGCCCGCGACCGGCGCCGCCCGCAGCCGCGCCGCCGGGCAGCACGCCATACGCCGCCGCCCGCGCCGCTCGATGCAGGACCGGTCCCGGCCGTCAACGTCCACCACCACGCGCCTCCCGCACCCTGCGGCGCCGGGTGCAGCGGGTCGTGTCGGCGCAGCGCCAGGTGCGCGCCTCCACCCCAAGCCGCGGCCGCACCGCCACCGTGACCGGCGGCGGGCCGGACGGCGGCGGCAGGCTCGCCGGGCTCGGCCCGGAGCCGGCAGGAGCCGCGGCGGGCCCGCCGGCGGCGACGTCCACGCCGGCGGGCCCGCGGTGCACCGTGGCCTTGGTGGTTGGCTGGCGGGCCAGCGTCCAGGCCAGGTACTCGTACAGCCACGCGGCCGGCCCCGCCCAGCCGGGCACCTGGATCCCGGCGGCGACGGCCGCGCCGATCGCCTGCTGCGCCGTCCGGGCGGCACGGGCGAACAGCCAGGCGGCGTAGGTCACGTCCTGGTCGGCGGCCGGGGCGACGGTCGTCTTGGCGCTCCCGTCGCTGTCGGGGGTGGTGGACGGCCGGCTGCCGGTGGGGTCGGCGGGTGGGAGCGTGGCGGCGTGCCTGGTGCTGCTGGTTGCTGAAGCGGTCATGGCCGGCCTCCTTGCACTACAGGCGCGAGGCGTGCTGCGGGGCGACGTCGGCGAAGAACGCGGGCGGCTCCTCTGGGTGGGGGGCGAGCTGGCCACTGAGGCGGACCAGGCAGCGGACCTCCGCCAGCACCAGCAGCGCCACGGCGAGGACGCCTGCCAGCAGCAGGCCCGTCAGCAGGACCAGGCCGAAGCCGGACAGCAGGGTGTGCATGACACGGTCACTTCCTTTCGGGGTCGGTGGGCCTGCAGTGGGTGCTGGCGACCCCGAGGGCGAGGAAACCCGGTCCTCGCCCTCGGGCGTCCGGGACGCACAGGCCGGACGGCCCTTGCGCTTCCCCTTCCTCCACACCAGCCCGGCGGGTCGGTGTGGGGTACTTCGGTAAGGGTCCCGGCTGTCTGCATCCCGGCCAGCACCAGGGACGGCAACAACAGGGCTGCGCGTCCCGCGCAGGCCCAGTAGCAAGTCGAGGTTCGGCAGCAGGTCGAGGTTCGGCAGCAGCAGGTGCAGGTTCGGCAGTTCCAGGGTTGCTGGGTGGTGCCCGTCGTTCACGGCCGCTCTTCCCACGGGCGGGCGCCGGTAGCGGTCACAGCTACGTCCTGGGAGAGGTCTCTTGCCCCGTGCAGGCCGGCGTTTCGGGACGTGTTGCAAACCTACGTGCATACCGCGGGCTGGCCGAACCCCTGACGCGAGGACGTCAGGGGTCGCGTGCCCGGCCGCCCGCACCCGCATCACCTCCGATCCGGCTCCGCCAGGGGGCGCCAGGCGAGCTTGACCCCGCCGGCCCGCCGGCCCTGGCTCCGCCTGGTGGGTGGGACGATCACGACCCGGCTGGCACGGGCAAGCTCGCTGACCGCCTGGTCCAGGGTGGCCATCGGGTCCGCCGAGCGTGCAAACAGCTCGGCGCGGCCAACGACCGCGCCCCGAGGACAGCACAGCAGCAGCCCGAGCAGCCCCTTGGCCGCCAGCGACAGGCCAGGATCCGTCAGCACTCCACACAGCGGCTGCCAGGTCGCGTGGTCAGCAGCGTGTCCGTCAGCGGAGCAAGGCTGGTGATAGTTTGCGGACTCCATCCGGCCCTCTCCTCTGGTCTGCACCCGCTCTCACAGCCGTCGAACTCGACTGTGTCGCTACCTGCGAGCAGACTAGGAGGAGAGGTGCAGGCTGAGGGACTAGGCAGCGGTACGAGTTCCCTGGCACGTCACAACAAGGCAAGCCCAGACAAAGAGGCTGGTCAGATGGCAGCAAAGGCATCCGACCCCACAGGCGGCTTCCTCGCCGAAAGGCTGACCCGCGGCGGTGACGGACACCTCCGGCCCCACGACGGACTCATCACCGGTTACGTGTTCAAGCTGATCCGCGAATCCGTAGGGTTGAGTCAGGATGGACTTGCCGATGTGCTCGGACTGGACAAGAACACCATCCAAGGATGGGAAAGCGGGCGCAGGCCGTTGGCCCGCATGCGGACAGCCACCTTTGTCGATCTCCGGCGTCGGCTTGGCCGACTCGGCGCGAAGTCACACATGGTAAAGGCGCTGGAGACAGCGATGGAGGCCGACTCACTCTTGGCCCAGATACTCGCTGTCGAGTCGAAGCACCTCGATCCGCGCGGTCACCCGCTCGCAACCTGGGTCAACAACCATGCGTTCACCGAGATGCTCGCCTGGCCGTTAACCGGAGAAACCCCCTCGGCCCTGGCGGGCATACCGAGAGTCGCGCGGCGTGGGCCCGTACCGTCCGCACCTTCCCTTCCGGCCGTGGAACGGCAATGCTTTTTCGAGCACCTTAAGATCGCATCGGAGCAGTCTCTCGCAGCAGGCGACGGCAGCGAGGCCAGTAGCGTGCTCCTCCGGCGCCAAGCGTACTACATGATCGCTTGGAGTAGGGAAGACGAGACCCGGACGTGGCTCAGCGACATGCAGCGCCAAGAGCAGCGCCGCATCCGGCGTCTTGATGGCTGGTCGCCCCTGTGGGTCGCCGCGCGGTCGCTTGCGGTTGCTCGATCATGCCAGGGCGACAAGGAACCGCTGCTGCACTTCGTCGATACTGCCATCGACGCTTCCGACGTGTGCGAAGCCGCGAACCTGAACTACTGGGCGTACTGGGCTGGCGCCACCGCCCAAGCCGAGTACACAGACGAGTTCATGGCCACTGACCTCGGCCCCTGGGCAGGTGCTACGCTCCTCCGACGGCTGCAAGAGAACCTCACGGGACCACAACCGTACATTGAGCTTTCCGTCCACTCGATCTGGGCCCTGCTCCAGCGACGTGGGGGCATCCTTGAGGAGGACGCTCAACTGACGTCTTCGCTGTTCGACAAGATCGGAGCACTGCTGGACCAGGGCCAAGTGTCGCCCCGCTCTAGGAAGAAGCTGGAGCAGGTCTACTTCGCGGCCCGGGTAGCGCAGTCGAAAATCGGTGAGCACCCACACTCAGGGAGTCCAGGGCATGCCTGACGAGCTGGAGGGAATGGCGAAGTTCCTGTTCGAGATGGGCCTGCTCAAACGGTCCAAACGCACGGGCTGGTGGCTTGCTGGTGTCAAGGACCCGGAGAGCATCGCCGAGCACGCCTTCCGCACCGCGGTCATCGGCATGCTGCTGGCCATGCTGGAGGGCGTCGACCCCGGCAAGGTGGCCCTGCTGTGCCTGCTGCACGATACACAGGAGTCGCGCCTTGGCGACATCCCCTCGGTGGGACGTCGCTACATCAAGACGGCCTCCAACCAGGCGGTCACCGCCGACCAGGTCGCGGCTTTCCCGGAGCCCCTCGCGCACGTCCTTCGCACGCTGGTCGACGAGTACGAGGACCGGGAGTCGGGGGAGTCCTGCATCGCCCACGATGCCGATAAGCTTGAGTGCCTGGTGCAGGCGAGGGAGTACGAGGCCCAGGGCTACCAGGACACACCGCCATGGGTCGAGACCTCGGCGGCGAGCCTTCGCACCGCGTCAGCGCAGCGACTCGCGAAGGCGTGCCGAGCAGTCCCACCCAAGGAGTGGTGGCGGCCGTTTGTCGAAGCGTACGGGCGTGCGAGCAGCCTCGAGCCCGGGGAGGGATCGGCGGGCGACGGGTCGTGACCTCGCGGAGGCGCGGGCGTTCGTGGCGGCGAAGCGGAGTGGATCGCGTCCTCGCCTCAAGTCGGCACCTGGCGCGTGACCTCACGTTCTCGAACGCGCGTTCGGCTACTCCAGGCTGTCGACACTGGACACCAGGAGCGACACGTACTGGCCCCTGATGTCGGCTCCTCGGACTCTTGCAGGACAGCACCGACGTGGCCGGCTTGCTCGGCTACTGCTTCAACATGCGCCCACCGAGCACCGAGCGGGGCGAGGAGTCCCTCGGTGTAGCTGCTGGTCCACTGCGCAAACGTCATGCTCTTACGATATCGGCATGGCGGGGCACGTTACTGATCCCGCATCTGCACGGCGGCCGAACTGGTGTTCGGTTATCATGACTGTGTGGAATCTACCGTGCAGGCCCGCCTGCTGCCTGACGCCGTCCAAGAGGCGGCTCTGCTGGCACCGCTCGACCTCGCGGATGCGGCACAACCACCGAAGAAGGTATCGGCGGGTGAGGTTGGTGCCGAGGTGTTGCTGGTCCATCAGGCGTACCGGTTCGCGCTGGACCCCACACCGCGGCAGCAGCGGGCGCTTTCGTCGGCGACGGGTGGGGCGCGGTTTGCGTACAACTGGGGGCTGGCGCTAGTCAAGGAGCGGCTGGACGCCCGCGCCGCCGGGCAGGACGTCACCGCGCCGTGGACGCTTGCGGCGCTGCGCCGCGAGTGGAACCAGGCCAAGCACGAGGTCGCCCCGTGGTGGCGGGAGAACAGCAAGGAGGCGTACTCGTCGGGGCTGGACGGGCTGTCACGGGCCCTTGGGAACTTCTCGGCCAGCCGTGCGGGCACCCGCAAGGGCCGCCAGGTGGGGTTCCCGCGGTTCAAGCGCAAGCACCGGGCGCGGGAGAGTTGCCGGTTCACCACCGGGGCGATCCGGGTGGAGCCGGACCGTCATCACGTGACCTTGCCTCGGCTTGGAATGATCAGGACGCACGAGTCGACGCGGAAGCTCGCTAGGCGGCTGGAGCAGGGGACTGCGCGGATCCTGTCGGCCACGATCAGCCAGCAGGCCGGCCGCTGGTTTGTGTCGTTCACCGTCGAGGTGCAGCGCCGCCAGGGCCGACCGCGGCAATTTGCTTCGACGGTCGGGGTGGACGTGGGCATCCGGCATCTGGCGGTGCTGTCCACCGGCGAGCAGATCGCCAACCCCCGCCCGCTGGAGCGCCTCCAGCGGCGCCGTCGGCGACTCCAGCGCCGGTGGAGCCGCCAGGACCGGGCTCGCAGGGCGGCGGGCAGGCGACAGGCTGGGCGCCGCCAGCAGGCCACCCGGCGGCGGCTGGCGCGGCTGGAGACCCGCGCCGCTAACCTCCGCCGCGACGCACTCCACCAGCTCACCAGCCGACTCGTGAGAGAGCACGGCACGGTCGTGGTGGAGCAGCTCAACGTCTCAGGGATGGTCCGCAATCGGCGGCTGGCCAGGGCGATCAGCGACGCCGGCTTCGGCGAGATCCGGCGACTGTTGGCCTACAAGGCGCCCTGGAGCGGCGTTCGGTTGGTGGTGGCCGAGCCGTTTTTCCCGTCGAGTAAGACCTGCTCTGCTTGCGGACACGTGAAAGCCAAACTGTCCCTTTCAGAGCCGGTGTTTCGCTGCGAGGCATGCGGGCTGGCGCTGGATCGTGACTTGAATGCCGCCCGCAATCTTGCGGCATTGGTCGCCGGGAGTGGCCCGGAGACCAGCATAAACGCCTGTGGGAGGGACTGTCAGTCCACCGGTGACGGTGGCAGGTCCGGCAACCCCGACCCAGATCGGGAGGCAGCAGGAAGCCAGCAGCCCGTCCGGGTGTGAGGCTGGCACCGCCGGCTGGTAACGGCCGGCTACCTGAACAGAACCTACATCTCAGGTAACGGAAGAGCTCGCCTGCCAGCGCGCGCGCCTGGCCGCCCTCGGGCTCCAGGTGGTCGCGCGCAACTGGCGCTGCCGCCTCGGCGAGGTCGACGTGATCGCGGCCGGTCCGGGCCTGCTGGTCTTCTGCGAGGTCAAAGCCAAGCGCGGCCACGGCTACGGCACCCCGGCCGAGGCGGTGACCCTTGCCAAGCAGGCTCGCCTGCGCCGGCTCGCGGCCGCCTATCTGGACGCCGTCGAGCACCCGCCGTGTCCCCGTCACGGCCGAGCTGGGCCCGCCGGTCGCGAACCGCGTCGCGGCGACCACCGGAGTCCCCTGCTGAGTTGCGTGGATCGCTTGACATGGCCGGAACCTACTGGCCTGGCAAGCCGTGTGGGGGCCGCGGACGAAAAATGTGGATAACCGGCGACGGCCGGCGGCCCAGCGGCCCCGGGGGGGCCGGGGGGACCGGGGGGACCGGGGGGACCGGGGGACCGGGGGGCCGGGAGCCGGCTCAGCAGGGCCGCGGGTCGTAGTCGCGGAGCTGCAGGGCCGGCTTCTTGGCGGCGGGCTTCCCGCCTTTCGCCTTCGCACCGGACCGGCTCGAGGTCGTCGTGGCGGCGGGGGGCGTGGTCGTCGCCGGCGCTGCGACCTGCACGCCGGTGAAATTGCTGCCGAGGACCAGGGTCAGCTCGCCCGCGGGGACGTTTGGGTCCTCGCGGATTTCCGGGGTGCCGCGGACCGCGGCTTGCAGCGCCTGCGCCTGGGCCAGCTCGCCAGGGTGATAGACGATGCGGGTGACCGGCAGGCCGCTGATGCTCGCGTTGCCCACGTCGGCGACGCGGAAGCCGGCTCGGACGAGCTGGTCACGGGCGCGGTTGGCAAGGCCCTGCGTCCCGACCGCATTGCGGACGTGGATCGGCGTCGAGATGGCCGCCGCGGTGCTCGGCGGCCGAGTGGTGGCGGTCGGGTCCGGGAGGCCGAGGAACTTGGCGACGACCTGCCGGGTCTCGAGCTGCTTCAGCACCTCGCCGCGGTACGCCCTGCCCTCCCACAGCGGCTGGGTCGCCACCGTGTAGGTCGCCAGGGCCGATGGGCTGAACGAGCGGAAGCGGGCGCCGGTGCTGATGATGTCGGTGATCTTCAGCCCCGTGTCCTTGGTGAGGTCGCCGACCACGGCGCCGATGAAGGCGTTGGCCCTGAGCGGGTTGGTCAATCCCAGGCTGAGGCCCTTCTTCAGGACGCCCTCCAGGAACGCCTGCTGGCGGCGGATGCGGCCCAGATCGCCATTGGGGTCCCAGCGCCAGCGACCGTCGCGAAGGTAGGAGAAGTCGCGGCTGCGGGCCAGGGCGAGCGCCTGGGAGCCGTTCAGCCGCTGGCAGCCGACCCGGCGGACGTTGAGGCCGGACATGTTGTGGCCCTTGTTGTCCATGTCGCGCGACGGGTAGGGGAAGTACACGCTGATGCCGCCGAGCGCGTCCACGATGCGCTTGAACCCGTTGAAGTCGACCAGCACGTAGTGGTTGATGGGGATGCCGAAGTCCTGCTCGATGGTCTTGGCCACCCGGCTCGGCCCGCCGATGAACGCGGCGTTGATCTTGTCCTGCCGCCCGATGTCGGCGATCGGTATCAGCAGGTCGCGGGGGATCGACAGCAGCGAGACCCTGCGGTTGCCGGGGTCAACCCGCACGACCATGGTCACGTCGTTGCGCTGCCCGCCGACGTTGCCGTACTGGCCCGCGGTGTTGGCTCTGGAGTCAGAGCCGACGACGAGCACGTTGAAGGGCCTGCCCGCCTTGGCGGAGTGCAGGCCCGGCACGTCGACCGAGGCGATCTGCCCGAGGCGCCAGCGCCCGTAGCCGAAGGTGGAGAAGACGAGCACGAGCACAAGGGCGAGGCTGATCACGACCAGCCGGCGCCGCTTCCGCCTCATACGTTCCCGTATGGCGCGCTTCCGCAGGCCACGAGAGGTGGTGTCCAGCATAGGGAGGCAAGCTATCATGCCGCCCTAAATTGCGTTATGCGCGAAATTGCGGTATGCGCGCCTACCGGCCTCCCGCGGCAAGAACCCAGCCGACGAGGAGGGCGACCACCACGACGGCCGCGAGCAGGATCGCGATGTCGACCGTCTTCTTGTCACGGTAGCGCCGGGTCGCGTTGAAGCCCATGGTTCCTCCTCGCCCCCGGGCCGGGCGGCAGCCCGACCGCGACTAGAGCTCCTCCTTGCGGATCAGCTCCTCGATGTTGACGTCCTTGAACGTCACCACACGGACCTTGTTGACGAAGCGCGCCGGCCGGTACATGTCCCATACCCAGGCATCGTGCATGGTGAGGTCGAAGTAGGCGTCGCTGTCCTGGTTGCGCACCTGCAGGTCGACCTTGTTGGCCAGGTAGAAGCGGCGCTCCGTCTCGACGACGTACTGGAACATGCTGAGCACGTCGCGATACTCCTGATAGAGCTGCAGCTCCATCTCGGCCTCGTACCGTTCGAGGTCCTCGGCGCTCATCGCCCCTCCCGTCGTACACGTTCGTTCGCCGTCGCGCGGCGTCCCGCCACCCAGGGTGCGGCGACACCCGCGAACGAGTAGCGATGGTAGGCGGACGGACCCAGCTCGCGCAGCGCGAGCCAATGCTCGTCCGTTCCGTACCCTTTGTGGCGCTCGAATCCATAGCCCCGAAAGCGGCGCGCCGCGCGGATCATGATCTGGTCCCTGGTGACCTTGGCCATGATCGAGGCGGCGGCCACGCAGGCGACCACCTGGTCGCCCTTGCGCACCCCGAGAACCGGCCCCGGCAGGCTGCCCGCCAGCGGGAAGCCGTCGGCCAGGCCGTAGTCGAAGCCGCCGGGCAACAGCCGCAGGGCCCGCGCGAGCAGCGCCAGGTTGGTCCGCTGGAGCCCGGCCCGGTCGATCGTCTCGGGAGCCGCCCGGACCACGGCGAGCGCGAGGGCGACCTCGCGGATCTGCCTGGCGAGCTCCGCCCGCCGCTCCGGCGTGAGCAGCTTGGAGTCGGCCAGCCCCTCGATCGGGCATTCCGGCGGCAGGATCACCGCAGCCGCGACCAGCGGGCCGGCGAGCGCTCCCCGGCCCGCCTCGTCGACACCGGCGACGCGGTCGAAGCCGACCTCGCGGAGCCGGTCCTCGAAAACAGCGGTAGCTAGCAGCACGTCAGGGAGTGTAGGACGGGAGCGGCACGAGCGCTCTAGTGGTCTCGCCGCAGCCAGCCGGTATGGCTGAACGGCCAGATGCGGACGAACGCGCGACCGACCACGTTCGAGCGGTCGATCGGCCCGAACGTGCGCGAGTCCTCGGAGTTGTTGCGGTTGTCGCCCATGACATAGAGCTTGCCCGAGGGCACCGTGACCGGCGCGCAGTTCTCCGTCGTGGTGCCCGGTGCCAGGTACGGCTCGCTCACCTGCCTGCCGTTGCGCAGCAGCCTGCCCTGCTCGCAGTTGACCCGGTCGCCGGGCGTGCCCACCACCCGCTTGATGAAGTCGCGGCTGGACGGCGGCGCGACGCCGACGGCCTGCCCGAGGCTGGAGAAGAAGCGCGTCACCGGGTTGCCGGGCTCGGGCTCCACGCCCGGGAGATCGTGGACGAACACGATCACGTCGCCGTCCTTCACGTCCCCAAACCGGTAGGAGACCTTTTCGACGAGCACCCGGTCGGACACGTTCAGGGTCGGCTCCATCGAGCCGGACGGGATATAGAACGCCTGCACCAGGAAGGTCTTGAACAGCACGGCCAGAAGGATCGCGAGCACGATGAGCACGGCTGTCTCGCGCACGACCGCGAGCGCGCTCTGCGGCGGCTTCGCCTTCCCGTCGGCCCCGCCGGTCCCTGCCCCCTGACCGCCCTGGCCGTCGGCACCGGGACCGGCGGCCAAGCCGCCGGGAGCGGCGCCCGAGCGGGCTGCGCCGCCGCTTTCGGGTTCTCGCACCCGCCTGGTCTCAGCCTCGGGATCGGAGCGGTGCGGCTTGTCTGGGCTCATGCCCGGGTGGGGGTCCGCTTCTCCTTGATCTTGGCCGCCTTGCCGATGCGATCGCGGAGGTAGTAGAGCTTGGCGCGGCGGACGTCACCCCTGGTCACCAGTTCGATCTTGGCGATGCTCGGCGAGTGGACGGGGAAGGTCCGCTCGACGCCGACGCCGAAGGAGACCTTGCGGACCGTGAAGGTCTCGCGCAGGCCGCCTCCCTGGCGGCGGATCACCGCGCCCTGGAAGACCTGGATCCGTTCCCGGCCGCCTTCGACCACCCGTACGTGGACCTTGACGGTGTCGCCAGGCCGGAAGCCGGGGAGGTCGTCGCGCAACTGTGCGCGTTCGACCGCATCAGTGATCTGCATCGGGTGAAGCTCCTTCGAGGCCTTGGAAGAGGAAGCCGAGACGAGGCGCACAGCGCAACCAGCGTTGCGACGCGGCAACGCCCGAGGGTAACACGGCCGGCGCGAGAGCGCCTGCGTTCCGCCTGTGGTGGGCAGCTAGCCCAGATAGCGGCGGCGCTCCTCCTCGGTCAGGTCGGCGGTGGCGAGCAGGTCCGGGCGGACCTCGCGGGTGCGCGCGACCGCCTGGTCGCGGCGCCAGCGGGCGACCGCGCCGTGGTCGCCGGAGCGCAGCACCTCCGGGACCTCGAGGCCCCGGTAGGAAGCGGGACGGGTGTACTGGGGATATTCGAGCAGACCGCGGGCGAACGACTCGTCCGCGGCCGAGTCGGCGTTGCCCATGACCCCGGGCACCAGGCGCGCGACCGCCTCCAGCACGACCAGCGCCGCTGTCTCCCCACCGGCCAGCACGAAATCGCCGACCGACAGCACCTCCCCGGCCCGGGTCCGCACGCGCTCGTCGATCCCCTCGTAGCGCCCGCAGCACAGCACCAGCCGCTGCTCGCGCGCCAGCCTGGCGGCGGCCTGCTGGTCGAAGCGGCGCCCGTCCGGCGCGAGCAGGACGACGTGGGCAGGACCCTCGGCGAGCAGCTCGTCCAGCGCCTCGAACCAGGGCTCGGGACGCATCACCATGCCGGCGCCACCCCCGAACGGGGCGTCGTCCACGGTGCGGTGGCGGTCGTGGGTCCAGCGACGGAGGTCATGGCAGCGCGCCTCGACCAGGCCGCGCTCCCCCGCCCTGCCGAGCAGGCCGGTCGCCAGCGGCGACGCAAAGAAGCCGGGGAAGATCGTGACGATGTCGCAGCGCACGGGCGCCTTCTCCAGTCGGTCACTCCGGGTCGAGGAGGCCGGGCAGCGCCTCCACGACGATGCGGCCGGCGTCCGCCTGGACCTGGACCAGGGCGGCGACCGCCGGCACCAGCACCGCCCCGCCGTCCGGCCGCCGCACCTGCAGCAGGTCGTGCGCGGCGCCGGGGAGCACGTCGCTGACCACGCCGCGGTCGCGGCCCTCGGAGTCGACCACGGCGAGGCCGACGAGCTGGTGGCGCCAGAACTCGTCCGGGCTCAGCTCCCGGGCGGCCTCCGCGAGGATCGACAGCAGGCTGCCCCGCAGCGGCTCGGCCGTGTCCCGGTCGACGACCCCGGCGAAGCGGAGCAGCATCCGGCCCTGGTGGAGGCGAGCGCCGGACACCTCGAGCAGGCGCAGGGGCCCGCCCGCCTCCGGGTCCCCCGCGGCGACCCGCGCGCCGGGCGCGAAGCGCTCGGGCGCATCCGAGAGGACCTCGACCAGCAGCTCGCCGTGTACCCCGTGAGGCCGGAGCACGCGGCCGACGACCATTCGAGCCGGAGCTGCCACGGCTACTCGCCCTCGGCGAGGACCTCGACCTCGACCCGGCGCCCGGGCGGGGCCGCCGCCTTCACCAGTCGGCGCAGCGACTTGACCGTGCGGCCACCGCGGCCGACCAGCTTGCCGACGTCGTCGGGCGCCGCCCGCACCTCGTAGGTCAGCCCGCGGTGCCCGCGGTACTCGGACACCGTGACCCGGCCGGGCTCGTCGACCAGGGCCCGGGCCAGATAGGCGACCACCTCGCGCATGCGGAGCTCAGCTCTTCTTCCTGCCCTTGGCGCCGCTCCGCTCGTTGTGGGCGGCACGCCTGGCCCGCAGCTCCTTGGCGGCCTGCTTGCGCTGCGCCATCTCCTCGATGCCGGCGACCGCCAGCAGGTTGGCGACCGCCTCGGTCGGCTGCGCGCCCTTGGCGAGCCAGTCCCGTCGTGCCTCCTCGGCCCGGGACAGAGTGTAGAGTCCTGACTCCAGAGGACTTACGCCGGGGGAGTGTACCAGCCGGATCATGGGGCGAGGGACCAACCTGGACGCTCCCGGTCCGCCACTACGGCTGAGAAGGGCCCAGGAACCGCTCGCCGTTGAAGTGGATCAGGTGGGAAGGAGAGTCGGCGCACCAGACCTCTGTCTCCCACGAGATGTCCGCCAGGTACTTCGCCATAGCGTCCCGGCTCAGGAAGGCGGTCACGTAGACCAGCAATGCCTTGGAGTGCCCGAAGATCCGCTTCAGCTCACCGTGACGCTTGGCGTCCACCGGTCCATGGCTGGTGACGGCCTCGACCAGCACGAGCCAGTCCTTTGCCTGGTGGTGCACGATCACGTCCGGCATTTTGCCGTGCCGGTCTACCTGGATACCCAATTCCACGAGAGCATCCCGCTCGAACACTATGAACTTCTCGTCCGTATCGCCGACATAGAGGACATGACCGTCAGGTGTGAAGCGGGAGCAGAATTCCTCGATGATCCTCTTGATCAGCACGTTCTGGCCGCCAGGAGATAATGTGACCTGTCCCCGGTCGGGTAGCGTTACCGGCAGGCGTTGCATCCGCCTCTCGGCTGCGTAGGTCTCTCGCAGGGACTTGACACTTGCCCTGTACGTCGCGAGGTCCTTGTCCCACTGCGATGAGCCGTAGCTGCGCAGTAGCTGGAGCGCCGACCGCTCGATCTGGTAGACGGTCTGACCGCTGTTCGTCGGCCGGCTCGGATCGTCGGGGTTTCTCAAGACCAGGCCGGCATCGACGAACTGATGGACCGTCGCCCGCCGGACGGTCTCCCTGGTGTTGGGCGCATACCGCTTGCCGAAATGCTCTGCGAAGTAGTCCATCATCTGGGTAATGCCCAGCATCGGTTCGGAGGCACGCGACCAGGGGTCGTCGGGTTTGAGATCGAGCAGCGCGAGCAGCGTCAAGGCCGAGCGCTCGTTCTGCTGTCCCGGTGGAAAGTCAAGGTGTCGAAGAACATCCTGGGCCTGCTCGATCTTCTCGCGGACCGACACCGGATCGATGCTCCCTTCACGACCGGAAAGCTCGGGGACGTGCTCTCGGACCAGCCGGTCGACGGTCCGTTGATCCGGCATGGTCTCACCCACGGCGGATCCCAGTGCCTCGAGCTGCTCGGCCAGCGGGTACCGCAGAGCTCGCAGGTCGGTTGCGTTCACCTGGGTGTGGCCGCTGAACTGGCGGAAGTGGATGTCCACGATGGACGAGTTGAGATACAGAGCCAGTCCCCGTGCGAGCTGCGGCTCGAGTCCTCGGCCGTTGCTGTGGTAGACGTTCAGGTGGTTCTCGAAGCCGACGAGACGGCAGGGGACCCGCGCCGGGTCGTAGACGGCGGCGACGACACGCCTCGGCTCTTCCTTGGAGCTGAACCGCTTCACGAGCACGTAGCTCTCGTTGGGCACCAGCAGCGCTTGCGTGCTCGGGGTGTCCGCGAGCGCATTCGGCTTCTTGCTCCCCGGCTTCGGCCATGCGATGAAGCCGTCGGAGAAGTGGCCAGGGTAAATGAGGGGAACTGTCCCTGGCTCTGGCTCAGCGCGTAGGTATTCGCGCGCGCGGAAGTCGACGACGCGCCCGGTCGAGGCCGCCAAGCCCAGATCGGGCAGCGTGGCGTGCAAGCGATTCACAAGGTCGCTGGCATAGCCCCCGGTAACGTCGGCACTGATGCGTATGAACTGTTGAGCGTCATTGGGATCGACGACTTCTTCGTAGGCCACATTGCGGGAGATGAATGCCTCATCCGAGCAGTCCGTGCTCGTCGACACCGTGACCGTCGCTGCTCTCTGGTCCCTCACGACGGCGAAGACGACGTTCTCCTGGAGAACGTCCACGTCCTTGAAGGCGGTGTCCCTGGACTCGAAGACGTGGAGAGCGCGCAGCGAGACTCTCCCCAGAAAGTCCCTTCGAAAGGCTCGGAAGTACGGGCCATTGCAGAAGCTGCGTGGTGTGATGGCCACGAGCTGCCCGCCGGGGCGCAGCAACCGGACCGCGAGCGCGAGAAACGCTGTGTACAGGTTGTTGACCTCGATGCCGGCTCGAGCGAGGAGCCAACGCTCTCGGGAGGTGCTGTGAATCTTCCGATACGGCGGATTCATAACAATTAAGTCGAAGTGCTTGGAAGTGAGGCCGTTCGATCGACCGACCCGGAAGAGGCCGCCTGAGCCCAGGAGATCCGCCACGGCCGCAGCGATGAAGTCCTCCCCGTACACCTCGGCTCGAGCTTCGACCCCCCTGTGGCCGGCGGTAGCGACGCAGTCGTCCAAGGTGTCCCTGAGAATGTCGAGGAGGTGATCGTCGATCTCATAGGAGACCGCCTCCACGGACCGCCTGCGACCGGCGCGAAGAAGGCTTGCGAAGACGGCCGCGGTCAGCGAGCCCGTGCCAGCGCCGGGATCCAGGACGCGAATCGACTCAGGCAGCCGGTCGAGATCAATCATGCCCGAGATGAGATCGGCGACCGGTTCGGGCGTAAAGAACTGGCCAAGCGCTACCTGCTGAGCAGGAGGCAACGATCGGAGCGCCAGGACCCTTCGGTTCTCGGCACGAGCGAGCAGCGCCGCAGGTTCAACGGGGATATCGAGCAGTGCCATGCCGCTGAGCGTAGCTCACCGGCCCGACCGCACACATCGTCGTCGACGTATCTGTGGACGGTCACCTGGAGAGGCCGAGCTTGCGGAGGCGCTTGGGGCTCATGCCGGCGAGCTGCTTCATCATGCGGCGGGCCTCGTCGAACTGCTTGATGACCGCGTTCACCTGCTGGGTGGTGGTGCCGGAGCCGCGGGCGATGCGGGCGCGCCTGG
>WNGE01011119.1_pt1 | contig 18392 bp, 12 predicted proteins | sample 5400651 | NCBI WGS metagenome assembly WNGE01 (sample SAMN13153370, study PRJNA577476) | soil metagenome | isolation source: 60 cm soil or saprolite under grassland replicate 2 | place: USA:California | collected 2016-06-15
GGCCGCAGGTGCCCTCGAACGCGCGGTCTCACGGTCGTCGAAAGCTCGACAGAAGGTCCGCCCGCTGCAACGCCTCTCCGGTGACTGGTTCGCCGCCAGCGCCGACGGATCGTCCGAGTTCGCCGTGGCCGCCGCCGTCGCCTCCTGGGGCATCCGCGAGCACCTGGAGCCGCTCGATGACAGCCGCCGACGCTGGGCCGAACGCTCGGTCACCTGGACCGATCGCCATTCGCTGGAGAACGTGGTCTCCATCGCTCTCCGGAGGCTCCTCGCTGCCGATGAGAAGACCGTGCCTCTCGACGGCTCTCCGATCATGACCCCAGACAGCCTCGGCTGTCTCCTGCAAGGACGCTTGGACGGTGCCCGGCTGACCGACCTCCTTTTTGGGCTGGCGCTCGTCGAGGGGCGGCCCGGGGCGAGTCCGCTTCCGGGAGCAGATCTTCACGTGGACGCGGCCTTCCCCACGCTGCGCGCGGTCACGTCGCCCGAGTTTCTCCGGGTGGGTCGTGAAGGCCATCCCTCTCCGAAATCGATAACGTCCATCCTGGCCCGGCTGCGCGCCCACGACTTGGCCGGAGCCCTGGACGTCGCCCGGCGCCGGATCCGCAGTAGCGGGTTCCGCTTGCGCGCCGACGTGCGCGCGGTTCACGAGAAGGCGGACTTCCTCGGACTGTCTGCAGCCCTCGTTATTCCGCTCCCTCGGGCCCTTGAGGCTCGATTGATCCGGCGGGTGGTCGATCCGCCGGAAGAGCGACCCGCCAAGGAGGTTGTCGATGATCGAACTGACGCCGCTCGCGAACGCGCCTCGGATTCTGCTGAAGGCTGAGCTGGAGCCGCTGCAGACGGACAGGTTCCAGCCCACGGGCTTCCCAGACCTGGGCCCGGCCACCTACACCCTCGCGGACGATACGGAGATGTTGCTGGTGGAGTCCGCGCAGTCCATGGCCAACCGGGCGGAGGCCGTGTGCTGGGACGAGGCCACGTCGGACCTCGTCCCGGCTCTACGGGGCCTTCCCTATGTGAAGGTGGAGATCGTGGACGGGAAGGACGTACTGGGGACGACGGCGACCCTCCTCGAGGCGCACCGGCTGAACTCCCCATACGTTCTTCAAGGAACGAGCGACGGCCGGGTCTTCCAGGAGACCTTCCTCGAGGCGGCCGGCTTCAAGTCCGGCCGGCCCGTCGATCGTGGGAAGTTCCTGGCTGCCCTGCTGCGCTTCGACCCGGGGTGCCTCCTCCACGGCCTGTTCATGTCCAACGTGGAGGATGGGAGGATGCGTCTCGCCCGCGCCGTGAGCGGTTTCATCGAGGCTCGCCGGGTGCGGGTGGCCCAGTCGGGAGGCGTGAAGAACGACCGCGTCAATCCGTCGGGGAACACCGAGGAGGGTTTTGGGAACGTGCCCTTCGCGCGCACGGAGTTCACCGCGGGGTCCATCACCGGCTTCTTCAGCGTCGACCTGGTCCAGATTCGGGGTTACGGGCTCCCGGCCGCGCCTACTCAGATGCTCTTGCTTCTGTCGCTTTACAAGGTCCGGAAGCTCCTCCGCGACGGGCTACGGCTCCGCACCGCCTGTGATCTGCGCGCCAGAGACCTGATGGTGAGCGCACCGGAAGGTTTCTCCTGTCCTTCGCTGGAAGACCTCGAAGGCGCCCTCCCCGAGGCAATAAAGGCGTGCGCATCGTACTTTGCGAAGCCGCCGCGGACAGAGCTGCGCTTCCAGGCGACAGCGGCCTCGGCGCGCGCCTCGAAGAAGGCGCGCAAGGCCGCGGAAGAGAAGACGTCGTGATTCAACTGGCGCTCCGCTTTCCCGCGGGCCGCTTCCACGCGACCCCCTGGGGCCACCACGTCAACGAAGGCGTGGCGGAATGGCCGCCCGCGCCTTGGCGGATCCTGCGGGCGCTCGTTTCGGGTCTCCATCTAGGGGGCGCGTCCGGTCCGGAGCGCAACGCGGCCTATTCGGCCGTGCGAAAGCTCGCGGTGCCGCCGTCTTTCCTGCTCCCCCCGGCCACGGTCGCCCATACCCGGCACTACCTGTCTCTCAACCAGGTCGAGCGGTCGAAGACCACGCTCACCTTTGACACGTTCGTGGCCCTCGATCCGGTATCCGAAGTGGTCGTCCAGTGGCAGGTGGCGCTTGGGCCGGACGAGCGGGCGGCGCTCGCGGCTCTCGTCGCTCGCGTCCGCTACCTGGGGCGGGCCGAGGCGTGGTGCGACATCGACCTCAAGGAAGACGGCACCATGCCGGAGCCGAACTGTGTGGTCTCGGACGGGCGACCGGCCCCGGACAGGGAGACTGTTCGCGTTCTCTGCGCGGAGCCTGAGGTTACGGAGACCGACCTCGAACGCACCACTGCCGCGTTGCAGCGCCAGGGCTGGAGCGACCCGCCCGGAACACGTTGGGTGTTCTACCACCGGCCCGCGGATGCGTTGCGCTCGCGCGTGACCCGCACACCGGTCGCCAGCCCGTCGGGTGAGGCTCCAACCGTCGTCGAGCTCGCCCTCGGCGGACCCGTCCTGCCCCTGTTCACCGAGGCCGTCAAAGTCGCGGAGACGGTCCGGCGCGCGGCGCTCTACTACCACCGCGTGCCCTCGCGCACGCTCTCGGGCAAGAGCGCGGACGGGCAGCCGCTGAGCGACCAGCACCGGCACGCCCACTTCGTCCCCGACCGGTCGGGGACGAATCGCGTGAAGCGCGTCCTGGTGTGGGCGCCGCAGGGGTTCACGCCCGCGGAAGAGCGGGCGATCGGCAGCATCAGTTTCCTTCGTCTGGAGGAGGACGGCCGCGACCCCCTTAAGGTGGTCTTCAACGGAGCTGGCCAGCCCTCGAATTTCCGTCAGGCCTCCCGGCTGTTCGGGCGGGCGCGGTTGTGGGAGTCCGTCACGCCATTCGTGCTGCCCCGCCATCCCAAGAAGGGGCGCGAGACTCCAGAAGAGCAGCTCGTCCGCGAGTTGGAGCGTCGCGGATTCCCTCGGCCCGCGCGACTGCACCGTATCGTTGGCGCCGCTCTCGCCGACGCGCGCGCGGGCGACTCCGGTCGCCGCCGCTGGGTGGAGTTCGGCCTGCGCCGCCGGCACCGTTGGCCCACCACGGGCGCCTACGGCTTCGACATCGCGTTCGACGTGCCTCAGGAGGGTCCGATCCTCCTGGGCTTCGGCTCCCACTACGGCCTGGGAGAGTTCGAAGCCGTGGAGTGAGCACCGATGGACACCGATTTCCGCCGAGTCCTTGTGAACCGGGCGCAGCTCAGGCCGGCGTCTCGATGGGCGGCCACCAGCGCGCGAGATCCACCTTGAGCGCCTCGAACGGCTCGGCCTGGACGACGTCGTCGCCGCCGTGTACGGCCGCCACGACCCAGAGGCCGCCCTCGAGCCGGAAGACCTCGAGGGTGCGCGCGAGCGCGTCCACCAGCCACACGTACCCGACCCCTTCGCGCGCGTAGATGGCCAGCTTGCGGGCGCGATCGATCCGCGCCGTGCTCGGAGAAGCGACTTCGCATGCCCAGTCGGGCGCCAGTTCGAAGAACGCCACGTTCGGGAAAGCCGGCATCCGCCGATGACGCCAGCCTCCGAGATCGAGGACGAGGATGTCCTTACCGAGGTGCAGCTCGGGCTCGAAGAGGATCCACCAACCCCCACCTCCGTCGCTTCCCTCCGGGCCATCGAAGCGGGTGTTGACGTCGCGAAAGATCTTCCCCGCCGCGTACGCGTGGGGCGACGCGGGGCGGGGAGACGTAACCAGCTCGCCGTCCAGGATCTCGGCGACCAGGTGATCGGGCACCGCCAGAAGATCCTCGTAGGTGGCGGGCCGGCGTGCTGTGACTGGCATTGAACTAGCTTACACCTGGCGAGTCCTCCGCATGGAGCTTCGTGGGCTCCACGGCACCGTCGGCAGCGCCCCCCCGGTTCCGCCGGTGCTCCGATCGGAAGGATGCCGTTTCGTGGGATCACCAGCCGGGACGCCTGGCCTCCTGGGCCAGCGGCCGATCCTCCCCCCCCTGCCTCCAGATGTCAGGGCGACCGTGAGACGCTCGATGCCGTGGTCGAGCGCGAGGATTTGTCGCCCCCCGTCGCGCCGCCGCGCGCCGAAGAGCGGCTCATCCCCGCTCGCATGCTCAACGAGGTCGTCTACTGCCCGCGGCTCTACTACCTCGAGCACGTTGCGGGGGAGTGGGAGGAGAGCGCCGACACCCTCGCCGGGAAGCGCGTCCACCGCCGCGTGGACGCCAAGGCGTCGGCGATGCCGCCCCCGGAGGCGCTGCCGGAGGGCCTGAAGGCCCGGTCGGTCACGGTGAGCTCCGAGACCGAGGGGATCGTCGCGAAGGTGGACCTCGTCGAGGCGGCGGACGGGCTCGTCTCGCCGGTCGACTACAAGCGAGGTACTCCGCCCCAGGCGGGACGCTACCCCGGAGACGTCTGGCCGGCGGACCGGGTCCAGATCGGGGCACAGGCGATGGCGCTACGCGAGGCGGGATACCGCTGCGAGGAGGGCGTCGTCTACTACGCGGCCTCCAAGACGCGCCAGCGGGTCCCGATCGACGAGGCCGTCGTGGCAGACGTCCGTGCAGCGGTGGCCGAGGCGCGCCAGATCAACGAGCTGAAGACCCCGCCGCCTCCGCTCGTCGACAGCCCCAAGTGCCCCGGATGCTCGCTGGTCGGCATCTGTCTCCCGGACGAGACGAACGCGCTGCTCGGCCGCTCCCGGGAGCGTCCGGTCGAGGCGCCCCGTCTCCGTAGGCTGCTGCCCTCGGCGGACGAGCGCCATCCGTACCATCTCGCACCTGTCCCTGTTCGGGAAGGTCCACGTCACGACGGCCGTGTTGCACGAGATGTGCTCCCTGGATGCGGGCGTCTCGTTCTTCACCAGCGGGGGTTGGTACGTCGGCACCCTGATGCCCCACTCGGACGTGAACGTCCACACCCGGATCGCGCAGTTCCGCGTGGCCGGGGACCCGGTGCTGAGCCTCCCTGTGGCGCGCGATCTCATCTCGTCCAAGGTGCTCAACTGCCGGACTCTGTTGCGCCGCAACTGCCGGGAGAAGCCCCAGCGGGCCCTCGACCAGCTCAGGCGCCTGGCCGACGAGGCCCGGCGAGCCATCTCTCTGGAGAGTCTGCTCGGAGTGGAGGGCGCGGCGGGGCGTGTCTACTTCGAGGCCTTCCCGCGGATGCTGGCGCCGGTCGCGGCCGACCTCGGCACGTTCGTGTTCGAAGGGCGCAATCGCAGGCCGCCGAAGGACCCGATCAACGCGCTGCTGTCGTTCAGCTACTCTCTTCTCTTGCGCGAGTGCCACGCCGCGCTCGTCAAGGTAGGCTTCGACCCGAGCGTCGGCTTCCTGCACCAGCCGCGCCCCGGGCGCCCCGGCCTGGCCCTGGACTTGATGGAGGAGTTCCGGCCGCTGATCGCCGACTCGACCGTGCTCGCGGTCGTCAACACCGGCGCGGTCCAGGAGGCCGACTTCGTCCGGGCCGCAGGGGCAGTGGCGCTTTCCGAAGGCGGTCGCCGGTCGTTCCTGGCCGCTTTCGAGCGACGGATGGCCCAGGAGATCACGCACCCTGTCTTCGAGTACGCGATAAGCTATCGGCGTGTCCTCGAAGTGCAGGCTCGGCTGCTCGCGCGCGTCGTCGTGGGCGAGCTGCCGGAGTACCCCCGGTTCCTCACCCGATGACGAGCCGCTACTACGTGACGTACGACATCTGCGACCCGCGCCGCCTGCGAAAAGTGTTCCAGATCCTCAAGGGCGTGGGGGAGCACGTCCAGCTCTCCGTGTTCTGCTGCGACGTATCCGCCCGCCAGTTGGAGGGCCTTCGGCTGGACCTGGCGGAAGTCATACAGCCCGGCGAAGACCAGGTCCTCTTCATCGAGCTGGGTCCGACGGACGGCGTCGCCGTATCGAGGGTGACGGCGCTAGGACGCCCGCACGAGCCTCGCGAGCCGGGGCCGGTCATCATTTGATGTGGGCTTCGAGCGGTCCGGTGGTGCGACCGCGACGGGGGCCGCTCGATCGCTGCATCCTGTTCCGTGATGGGACCTTGCCCGGACGGCCGCCACCTGGCAGTCGCGACTCGTGCCCGCTGAGGCGGCGTCACTCGCCACGTGCCATCGAAGGTGCTGATGTTGTAGGCTCACGGACGCGAGCGGTTTCCTCGACCGCGAGGTCGAGGCCCAATTGAAGCGTCCACGTCGACCGCGCGCCCTTGATCGTCTCGGCGGCGTTTCCTCGACCGCGAGGTCGAGGCCCAATTGAAGCGTAACGAACCCGGCCGACGAGAGCTCCGTGACCGAGGTTTCCTCGACCGCGAGGTCGAGGCCCAATTGAAGCGCTGACGGTGCCGCCTACTGCGCGGCCGCGGCGCGCGACGTTTCCTCGACCGCGAGGTCGAGGCCCAATTGAAGCGAGCTCTACGAGGGCTCATTCTTGAAGCCTGGGAGGAGTTTCCTCGACCGCGAGGTCGAGGCCCAATTGAAGCACTACCGTCGAGTCGAGCGCGGCCCCGCCCTGGTCGTGTTTCCTCGACCGCGAGGTCGAGGCCCAATTGAAGCAGGATGGGCACGCTGTTGACGTCCCCGAAGAGGGTGGGTTTCCTCGACCGCGAGGTCGAGGCCCAATTGAAGCTGTTGGTGGCCGAGATCAAGGGTGACGAGGACGAGAAGTTTCCTCGACCGCGAGGTCGAGGCCCAATTGAAGCCCGACGGCCGGCGCGGCGTTGGGCAGCATGTGAGAGGGTTTCCTCGACCGCGAGGTCGAGGCCCAATTGAAGCCCTTGCCCTTCGCCTGGTCGGCGCGGTGCTTCATCCAGTTTCCTCGACCGCGAGGTCGAGGCCCAATTGAAGCAAGCCGCGGGCCCCGCCGCCCAGGCCGCAGAATAGGTGGTTTCCTCGACCGCGAGGTCGAGGCCCAATTGAAGCGGATCAAAAGCGCCCATGTGGCTGACCTGTTTTGCCGGTTTCCTCGACCGCGAGGTCGAGGCCCAATTGAAGCGGGAAAGCCCACTCCTCCCCGGTCGGAGGGTCTCCGGGTTTCCTCGACCGCGAGGTCGAGGCCCAATTGAAGCCTGCCGAGGAGCCGTCCGAAAGTCGGACGAAGGAACTGTTTCCTCGACCGCGAGGTCGAGGCCCAATTGAAGCAATGTATGAGTGCTTGCCTAGCCGGATCACCGGGAGGGTTTCCTCGACCGCGAGGTCGAGGCCCAATTGAAGCCACCCGGTCGCGGGCGAGCGCACGATCTACCAGGGCAGTTTCCTCGACCGCGAGGTCGAGGCCCAATTGAAGCATGTGCGCGACCAGCTCGGAGAACATCCGGTCCGCCGCGTTTCCTCGACCGCGAGGTCGAGGCCCAATTGAAGCATCTGCGCGAACGGGTCCGCTTGCTCGCCACCGATGGCGTTTCCTCGACCGCGAGGTCGAGGCCCAATTGAAGCGACGCCACCGTCCTTCAGGCTTTCACCGAGCTACCACGGTTTCCTCGACCGCGAGGTCGAGGCCCAATTGAAGCGTGCTTAACACCGCGTCCATTCAGGCGCAAGTGCTGCAAGTTTCCTCGACCGCGAGGTCGAGGCCCAATTGAAGCTCGGTGAAGCGCCGCTGGAAGAACGCCAGGCGGTAGCGTTTCCTCGACCGCGAGGTCGAGGCCCAATTGAAGCCGCGCCTACCGCGAGCGTGGGCAAAGCAAAGATGGTAGCGTTTCCTCGACCGCGAGGTCGAGGCCCAATTGAAGCCCGACTACCCTCCGCATTGCCGCAAGGCCGCTCCTCGTTTCCTCGACCGCGAGGTCGAGGCCCAATTGAAGCTCGTCAGAGGCGTCCCGAATCTCTCGCAACGCGCGCAGGTTTCCTCGACCGCGAGGTCGAGGCCCAATTGAAGCCGGGCAGCCGGCGTGCTGCTCGGCGTCATGCCGCTTGGTTTCCTCGACCGCGAGGTCGAGGCCCAATTGAAGCCTGCAGGGACCCGCGGCCAGTCCGGACAGAGCCAGCAGGTTTCCTCGACCGCGAGGTCGAGGCCCAATTGAAGCTTCCTCACCTCGCCGAACTTGGCCCTGGTGATGCCGCGTTTCCTCGACCGCGAGGTCGAGGCCCAATTGAAGCCGCACAAGAGCATCTGCTGGGTATCCGAGCGTCACAAGTTTCCTCGACCGCGAGGTCGAGGCCCAATTGAAGCATTACTTCCATTTATACAAGGGAACCATATTACAAAGAGTTTCCTCGACCGCGAGGTCGAGGCCCAATTGAAGCCCGGCATTCCCCAAGCACTCCAACCGGACCTAACCCTAGTTTCCTCGACCGCGAGGTCGAGGCCCAATTGAAGCTCGACCGTCTACCGCGACGTGTACAACTCGATCGGGGGTTTCCTCGACCGCGAGGTCGAGGCCCAATTGAAGCGCCCAGGGTGACGTGCTCCCGATCGGCCAGGGCGTGGTTTCCTCGACCGCGAGGTCGAGGCCCAATTGAAGCCGGCCGGATCTGTACTCGGCGGATCGGGAGTGGCTGGGTTTCCTCGACCGCGAGGTCGAGGCCCAATTGAAGCGACTTTCCGTGGAAAGGGTTCGACCTCGCGATCCAAGTTTCCTCGACCGCGAGGTCGAGGCCCAATTGAAGCATCACGGTGGATGGAGCGTCCGGGCGCGCCGCAGCCGCGTTTCCTCGACCGCGAGGTCGAGGCCCAATTGAAGCCATAAGGATCTGGTCTTCCGGGGTCTGCGGCCCGACTACGTTTCCTCGACCGCGAGGTCGAGGCCCAATTGAAGCGGGACGGGGCCAGGGACAGGGTGGGTAGTAGTCCTGGTTTCCTCGACCGCGAGGTCGAGGCCCAATTGAAGCCGGTACGCCGCCGCCTTGACCTGGCAGCCACGCGGCGTTTCCTCGACCGCGAGGTCGAGGCCCAATTGAAGCTTGTACGATGCCGGCTAGCTGGCGCATGCGTACCTGCGTTTCCTCGACCGCGAGGTCGAGGCCCAATTGAAGCATCGAGTCCGGCTGGACCTGGGTCCGCCCTTCGACGTCGTTTCCTCGACCGCGAGGTCGAGGCCCAATTGAAGCATGCCCATCAGCGCGAAGGCGGCCGCCCGCATCAGAGTTTCCTCGACCGCGAGGTCGAGGCCCAATTGAAGCTCGAACAAGCGGGGAAGGTCTAGTGGCGATCCCGGCCGTTTCCTCGACCGCGAGGTCGAGGCCCAATTGAAGCGCGGCCGAGGCGATCCTCTACGTCTGCCCGTGCGAGGTTTCCTCGACCGCGAGGTCGAGGCCCAATTGAAGCTGTATCTGGGGGAATTGTAGGTCCAATCTCTGAACCAGTTTCCTCGACCGCGAGGTCGAGGCCCAATTGAAGCGGACAGGCTGGGATCTTGGGTGACCTGCTCGACGGGAGTGTTTCCTCGACCGCGAGGTCGAGGCCCAATTGAAGCCCTCATGGGATCGACGTGCAGGTGTTCAGCCCGCAGGAGTTTCCTCGACCGCGAGGTCGAGGCCCAATTGAAGCCAGAGGTCAACGGTCGCGCCGGGCTCGACCATCGCGGGTTTCCTCGACCGCGAGGTCGAGGCCCAATTGAAGCGAGGGGAGGGAGGACGAGGAGTGAGCCTGCATCCCCTCGTTTCCTCGACCGCGAGGTCGAGGCCCAATTGAAGCAACGGCACCCACCTTACGGAGGTATTCTAAGGTACCGGTTTCCTCGACCGCGAGGTCGAGGCCCAATTGAAGCGCTTCTGTCGTCAGGGCCAGCAGCGCCGGCAACATGGTTTCCTCGACCGCGAGGTCGAGGCCCAATTGAAGCTTTTCGTTCGGTGCAACCTTGCCCGCAGCAGCCAGGTTTCCTCGACCGCGAGGTCGAGGCCCAATTGAAGCTCCTTCATCGACCATGCGAGCGAGAGCGTGCTTCGAGTTTCCTCGACCGCGAGGTCGAGGCCCAATTGAAGCGAGTAGAAGGGCGCGACGAATCCGAGACCCTTCGGAGTTTCCTCGACCGCGAGGTCGAGGCCCAATTGAAGCTGCTCGATCGCCTTGGTGAAGGCGTGATGTTGCCTCCATGTTTCCTCGACCGCGAGGTCGAGGCCCAATTGAAGCATCTTGTACCACTCCTCGCCTGCCGCACTGGAGTTACGAGTTTCCTCGACCGCGAGGTCGAGGCCCAATTGAAGCCACGTGCGACATCCCCGGGCGGGCGAGAATTCTGGGTGTTTCCTCGACCGCGAGGTCGAGGCCCAATTGAAGCGCGATGGCCAGCTTCGCCTCGCGCGCATCCTTCAGGGTTTCCTCGACCGCGAGGTCGAGGCCCAATTGAAGCGAGGCCAGCGCGTTGCCCGAGGTGCGCTGGGCGCGCTGTTTCCTCGACCGCGAGGTCGAGGCCCAATTGAAGCGCCGCCACCATTCGGTCGCCAGTAGACGTTGTCGTCTGGTTTCCTCGACCGCGAGGTCGAGGCCCAATTGAAGCTTTCGGGACCACGGGCGGATGTTCCGGATGGTCCACAGGGTTTCCTCGACCGCGAGGTCGAGGCCCAATTGAAGCGCCCCAGCAACCTGATGAGCGGACGCTCAAGGCCCTGTTTCCTCGACCGCGAGGTCGAGGCCCAATTGAAGCTCGAAGAGAAGCCCTTGACGCGAGAGGTCATTCAGGCGCGTTTCCTCGACCGCGAGGTCGAGGCCCAATTGAAGCAAGGCGGTGCCGGTGAAATCATCCACGGTGCCGAGGCCGGTTTCCTCGACCGCGAGGTCGAGGCCCAATTGAAGCGGTCAGGGCGATGTACATCGCGTTCGTCTCGGGGGGGTTTCCTCGACCGCGAGGTCGAGGCCCAATTGAAGCACGTCTGGCGGCAGCGTGCTGTCCAGGAACTCCGCGTCGTTTCCTCGACCGCGAGGTCGAGGCCCAATTGAAGCGACGCAAAGACGCTGCCCTCACCGTCGAACAGACCTGGTTTCCTCGACCGCGAGGTCGAGGCCCAATTGAAGCAAGCTCTGCCCGCCGCAAAAGCGCAGCCTCAAGACTGCGTTTCCTCGACCGCGAGGTCGAGGCCCAATTGAAGCCTCGTCCATGAGCTGTGCCCAGGGCGGCCGGTGGGTGCGTTTCCTCGACCGCGAGGTCGAGGCCCAATTGAAGCATCTCGTACGGCGGGATGCGGAACGCCTGCGCCCACGCGGTTTCCTCGACCGCGAGGTCGAGGCCCAATTGAAGCGACCTGTCCAGGAAGGGCTGCGAACACCCTGAACATCGTTTCCTCGACCGCGAGGTCGAGGCCCAATTGAAGCCGGGCCGCGAGGATCGTCTCCACCCCGCTGCTCGCCAGTTTCCTCGACCGCGAGGTCGAGGCCCAATTGAAGCCAGCACCGCGACGTCGAGCTGCCGCGCGAGGGCCCGGTTTCCTCGACCGCGAGGTCGAGGCCCAATTGAAGCGACGACGGGATCGAGGACAACTATTCCACGAGCTACAGTTTCCTCGACCGCGAGGTCGAGGCCCAATTGAAGCCGCGCTGGCCGAGGTCGAGGTGCCGAGCACCTATGACAGTTTCCTCGACCGCGAGGTCGAGGCCCAATTGAAGCCGCAACTCGGCTGTCACCGCCTCCTGCCACGACTGCTGGTTTCCTCGACCGCGAGGTCGAGGCCCAATTGAAGCACGGTGCCGCCTGGAGGACGGGTATTCGCCCCGAAGGTTTCCTCGACCGCGAGGTCGAGGCCCAATTGAAGCCGGCAGGCCCGCAGGCTGTGCCTCACATGCGGCGCGGTTTCCTCGACCGCGAGGTCGAGGCCCAATTGAAGCGACTATCTCCGGAGCGTCAGCGGACACCATGCCGAGGGTTTCCTCGACCGCGAGGTCGAGGCCCAATTGAAGCGTTCGAGTCGTTGCTGCGCCTCCCGCAGGTGGAGGAGCGTTTCCTCGACCGCGAGGTCGAGGCCCAATTGAAGCCCGCCGGCTGGAGGGAGGAGCTGCCGAAGCCGCACCCTGTTTCCTCGACCGCGAGGTCGAGGCCCAATTGAAGCATCACGACCCGTGAGGGCTTCCACGAATGCGGCCGCGTTTCCTCGACCGCGAGGTCGAGGCCCAATTGAAGCTTGTCGACGACGTCCGCGTCCTTCGCCAGCCGGACGAGGTTTCCTCGACCGCGAGGTCGAGGCCCAATTGAAGCGTTACGAAAGCCCGCGTTTCGCGCCGGAAGCTCGTGGTTTTCTCGACCGCGAGGTCGAGGCCCAATTGAAGCACGCCGAAGACGGGGGCGATCGCCGAAGCCGTCTCCAGGAGTTTCCTCGACCGCGAGGTCGAGGCCCAATTGAAGCTCGGCGGCGACGCCGGCCTCGTGCTCGTTCGGCTCGGGGTTTCCTCGACCGCGAGGTCGAGGCCCAATTGAAGCCGCTTCCCCCGCTCCATCCGGTTCCAGGAGTGGGAAGTTTCCTCGACCGCGAGGTCGAGGCCCAATTGAAGCCTCACAACCAACCGTGACCTTGCGCACGAGAAGCTTGTTTCCTCGACCGCGAGGTCGAGGCCCAATTGAAGCCGGGCGAAGCCGGACGGGTTCACCCTGACGAGCCTGGTTTCCTCGACCGCGAGGTCGAGGCCCAATTGAAGCGGGGGCAGGTCCAGGCACTCCGAGCGGATGCGCCGGAGGGTTTCCTCGACCGCGAGGTCGAGGCCCAATTGAAGCGACGCGTGGCTCGTCCAGCACGCGCACACTTACGACCTGGTTTCCTCGACCGCGAGGTCGAGGCCCAATTGAAGCGGACTTGGGGCGGGGCTTCTTCGACGAGTAGATCCGCCAGGTTTCCTCGACCGCGAGGTCGAGGCCCAATTGAAGCGATCGTCGACATGACCGACTCCGCGCCCCGCGACGTCGTTTCCTCGACCGCGAGGTCGAGGCCCAATTGAAGCCTTGACCGCGGTGATCCCGACCAGCCGACGTCGAGGCCCAATTGAAGCTCGACGGCCGCCTTGACCCCGGGGTCGGTGATGGTGGTTTCCTCGACCGCGAGGTCGAGGCCCAATTGAAGCTTGTAGGTCGCGTTCACGTGCTGGCGGGCCGGCTCGAGGTTTCCTCGACCGCGAGGTCGAGGCCCAATTGAAGCGACATCAAGGCCCATCCTCAGAGCTATGTCCTGCTCGTTTCCTCGACCGCGAGGTCGAGGCCCAATTGAAGCGGAGGGTAGGCTTTCTGCTTCAGCCGCTTGCGCCTCTAGTTTCCTCGACCGCGAGGTCGAGGCCCAATTGAAGCGCCGACACTGGGCGCTTCCACGACGCTCTCGTGAACGGTTTCCTCGACCGCGAGGTCGAGGCCCAATTGAAGCCAGATGTCCGCCTTCTCCTCCTGCGTCGGGAGGTCGAGTTTCCTCGACCGCGAGGTCGAGGCCCAATTGAAGCAGGCCGCGAGCGCGGACGAACGCGATCGCCGGCAGGGTTTCCTCGACCGCGAGGTCGAGGCCCAATTGAAGCGAGGCACAACTCGCGCTCGGAATCCCGAGCCCGGACGAGGTTTCCTCGACCGCGAGGTCGAGGCCCAATTGAAGCATGGCGCCCACGAGGTACTGCGCCTGCAAGTCGCCGAGTTTCCTCGACCGCGAGGTCGAGGCCCAAACTGAACCTTCCCGGATTAAGGATAGAAGCAGCCATACTTCTCTGCCAAAATGAGCTCGATGTATGTTTGTCTCGTGCGGCCCGCCTTGTCTCTCCTCCTCGTCCTCGGCGCAGCGACCGTCGTCACCGCGCTCACCGACCGCGACCGCGCGTTGCTGGACGCCGCCCGGCGGGGAGACGCCCCGCGGGTCGAGGCCCTCGTCCGGGACGGCGCGGACGTCAACGCCGCGACGGCGAGCGGTCTCACCCCGCTGATCGAAGCCGCGGCGAGGGGCCGGACCGATGTGGCGCGGCGGCTGATCGAGGCGGGGGCCGATCCCGACGCCCGCCACCGCGAGCTGGGGACGGCCCTGGACGCGGCCCAGCGCAACGGCCACCGCGAGATCGTCGAGATGGAGCGGCTTCTGCGGGGTGATCGAGGACGTCAGGGGGACCGACTATCGGCTGGGCATCACTGGCCTCCAGGGCTGCCTGCAGGGTTGCCCGCCCGACGACGACTGCTCGGCGGGGCGGCCGGTGGGCGGCGGGGATCGGGACGCCGTCCGCGCCGGTGGAGAGATCAGGGTCAAGAGCTGGTGCCTGACCCACACCGCGGTCCCGACCGAGCCCTGACCATGCGGCAGGCCGCCCCCAGGGCCCCTTGCGTGCGATGGGGCCTCCTCATCCTGGTCCTCGGGACCCTGGGTTGCGGCTCGTCCGGCAACCCGTTGCCCGGCCCCTCTGCCAGTCCCGACGCGGCCTCCCGCTCCGGCTTCAGCTATCGCGGGCTGAACCACGTCTCCTGGTGGCACGACGAGTACCAGTACGGCGGCGCCCAGGTCTCGCGCGAGCAACTCGCGGCCACGAGGGCGAACTGGGCGGGCGTGCTCGTCACCTGGTACATGCAGGCCCGCGACTCGACGGCCATCGCGCCGGTCGCGCTCGGGACGCCGACCGACGAGGCGGTGGCGGAGGCCATCCACGATCTCCGCCGCCGCGGTGTCAAGGTGATGCTCAAGCCCCACGTGGACGTCCTCGACGGCTCCTGGCGGGGCACGATCCGCCCCACGGACCCGGCCGCCTGGTTCGCGAGCTACGACGCGTTCCTGACGAAGTACGCGGCCCTGGCCCAGGCGAACGAGGTGGAGATGCTGTGCGTCGGCACCGAGCTGGCCACGATGAGCGACGCGCGATACCGGTCACGGTGGTCGGCGGTCATCGGCAACGTGCGCGGCGCGTACCGGGGCCTCCTCACCTACGCGGCCAACGCGGTGAGCCCCGGCGACGAGTTCACGAGCGTGTCCTTCTGGTCTCAACTGGACCTCGCCGGCCTCGACGCCTACACGCCGCTGACCGACAAGGCGAACCCCAGCCGCCAGGAGCTGGTCCAGGGCTGGTCGCGGAACCGCAACGGGGAGAACATGGTCGCCGCCTTTCGCAACTGGCAGGCGAGCCACGGCAAGCCCGTCCTCTTCACCGAGCTGGGCTACCGGAGCGCGGACGGCACGAATCGTACGCCCTGGGACTGGGAGGCGACCGCCGCCTACGATCCCGGCGAGCAGGCCGACTGCTACGATGCCGCCTTCCGGGTCTGGTCGCAGCAGACGGCCTGGATGCGCGGGATCTTGTGGTGGGCTTGGGACGTGCCGGTCCCGGCCCCGAACGAGACCGGCTATACGCCTCGCAACAAGCCGGCGGAGACGGTGCTGCGGACCTGGCAGTCGCCCTGAGTCTCTCCGCCTGTGCTTGGGCGGTGTCGTCCCTCAGGGCACCGCTGGCAAGGGAACTCCCCAGGGAGCTGGTGGTCGCGGCGTTCCACTCTTGGGTAGTCGGGAACCCAACCTGAACCCTGGGACCCTTCAGGGCATTGGCTCGGTCGGAGCGGGACTGCCGCTGTCCTGAAGGGACTTACAGGAGGGGGTGGCCCGTGGGTTCCCCCCCATCCGCCCAGGCGCGCGTCTTGCACGGCGGCGGACGGGTAATGATCCCCCGCGGACTGCGGGGGGGGCTGACGCGTCCCATCGCATTGGGGTTGAGGAGGGGTTCCATGCGGGTCATCGTGAATGCAACCGTGTGCATGGTGCTGGGGAGCGCGTCTCTCGCCTTCGCCCAGCCGCTCCCCACGCCGCCGCCTCCTCCTCCGCCCGTCACGGTCCCGATCGCGCTGACGGTGTCCGGCAATGAAGCCCAGGGGACGGTCACGCTGCCGGGAGACATCGGCCTGGATCTGACGATCCGGTTCGAGAAAGTCATCGGGCTGACTCCGTCGGCCCTCGACGCCTCGGCCAGCCTCGTCGACCCGCTCGATCCGGCCCTCCTCAGCCGGCTCCTCGCCCTCGGGAACCTGAGCGTGCCCGGGGCCTTCCCCGTGCTCCTCCGCATCGACGCCAGCGAGTCGAGCGCCCTGAGCTTCACCGGCCTCTACACGGTCTCGTTGCACACCCATAACCTCGAGCTCAACCCCCTCATGCCCCTGTCCCTCGTCAAGTCTCCGGACGGCGGCGCGTTCCGGGACATCACGAGGTCGGAGGGGATTGGCAGCTACCGGGACGACGGCGGGGGGGGGGACTTCTCGGAGTTCCTGATCGCCGTGGATCTCCGGCCGATCGACACGGTCATCGCCGGCAAGTTCGACGATGTGCAGGCTATACTCACCGACAACGCCGCTTCGATGCCGCCGGCCGTCCTGAGCGCCCTGCAGGCACAGCTTTCGCAAGCGCGCACGCTCTACCAGTCAGGCGCGATCTGGGATGCCATCGAAGCGATGCGGGACTTTTCAAACTACGTGAAGGACCACAGCGGGGCGGAGATCCCCGACGTCTGGCGGGCCAACTGCGGGCCCGTGGTCAACGTCGCCGGCCTCCTGCGGTCCGCTGCGGACACGCTCAAGTTCAGCCTCGACCGCAGGACCGGCCAGTAGGAGGTCATCTGGCGAACCGAGCCGTCGGCAAGCGGCGGGTCCCCTCCACCGCGAACGACGTGGGGCGGAGCGCGAGGACATGCCCGGGAAACTGACCCTCTATCCCGCCCAGCGAGCGTCCCGATCCCTCGTCATCCGGGACGGAGAGACCCTCGAGATCGGCCGCGACCCCCAGTGCGGACTCGTGCTCGAGGACTCGCGAGTCTCGAAGCGCCACGCGCGCCTGCGCTGGACGGGCAGCGCCTGGGCCCTCGACGACCTCGGCAGCAAGAACGGCACCATCGTCAACGGCGAGCCGGCCACGGGGGCCGAGCTCCGGGAGGGGGACTCGATCAGCTTCGGTGGGCTGATGGCGCGCTTCGAGCGGCTCACGGCCGCGCAAGCCGCCAACCTCGACTCGGAGCGCCTCGCGCGGATCCAGACTTCCGCCGAGATGCGGCGCCTGCTCCGCCCCGACCTGGCGCCCGTCAACCTCCTGCTGCGCTTGCTGGAGGGGGCCATGGAGCTGACCCGGACCGATCGTGGCTTCGTCCTGCTGGTCGGACCGGACAGGAAGGTCCGAGCCGAGGTGGCCGCCGGCTTGTCCCCCGAGGCGGTGCGGGACGAGGGTTTCCGGGGCAGCGTGGGGGCGGTGCGGCAGGCCCTGGAGACCGGGGGGCCCGTCGTCCTCTCCGACGTGCGGGCGGATGCCCGTCTGGGGAAGCGCCCCAGCGTCAAGGCCCTCGGCATCGCGTCGCTCGCCTGCGTCCCCATTCGCCACGAGGGGAAGATCCTCGGGGTGCTCTACGTGGACAGCCGGAGCCTCGGTCCAACCTTCACCCAGCTCGGTGTCGAGATCCTCGAGGCGCTGGCCGACCACACGGGGACGATCCTGGCGGGCTCCCGGCTCGAACCCCGGATCGGCCCGCTTCCCCCGCCCGCCGAGGCCGAGGTCGTCGCTCAGCTCCAGCAGCGCATCGAGGAACTGCTCCCGGCCGTCTGATGCTCGTGGCCAGCCACGACTCGGCACGGCCCCGGCCGGCCCTCGCGGACACGGAGGCGAACGTCGAGCTCGACCGCCTGGCCCCCGGGACGCGGGTAGGGGGCCGCTACCGGCTCCTCGCGCAGTTGGGCGTCGGCGGGATGGGCATCGTCTACAAGGCCCGCGACGAAGAGCTGGGGGTGGACATCGCCCTCAAGGTCCTCCGGCCCGACCTGGGGAGGGACCCGGAGTGGATCGAGCGCTTTCGCCGGGAGCTGCTGCTCGCGCGCGAGGTCACCCACAAGAACGTGGTGCGCATCCATGACATCGGGGAGAGCGAGGGGCTGCGCTTCCTGACCATGGGCCTCGTCGAGGGGCGCTCCCTTCTCGAGGTCCTGGAGAAGGACGGGCCGTTCCCCGTGGAGCGCGCGCTGCGCGTCTTCCGGCAGGTGGCCGAGGCCCTGCAGCAGGCCCACGATGCCGGCATCGTTCACCGCGACCTCAAGCCGGGGAACATCCTCCTTTCCTCCGACGACACGGCCTACATCACGGACTTCGGCATCGCGCGGTCCCTGGACCGGGACGGCATGACCCGCTCGGGGATCGTGGTGGGGACGCTCGACTACCTCTCCCCCGAGCAGGTGGCCGGCGACCCGGCGGACGCCCGCAGCGACATCTACGCCTTCGGCATCGTCCTCTTCGAGATGCTTACTGGTCAACTGCCGTTCCGGGCCGCCTCGCGCGTCGAGAGCGTGGCCCAGCGCATCGCGGGGCGGGCCCCCGACATCGCGGACACGGGAGTCCGCGTGCCGGCCCACGTCCGCCGGCTGATCCGGCGCTGCCTGGAGCGCAGCCCCGCGCGGCGCTACCCGAGCGTGCGCGCGCTGCTGGCCGACCTGGACGCGAGGCGCGCGGGCGTCTTCGACCGCCTGCCGCGGCGGGCGGCGGCCGCGCTGGCCGCGGCCGCGCTGGCCGGCGGAGCGGGCC
>WNGE01003545.1_pt1 | contig 18381 bp, 24 predicted proteins | sample 5400651 | NCBI WGS metagenome assembly WNGE01 (sample SAMN13153370, study PRJNA577476) | soil metagenome | isolation source: 60 cm soil or saprolite under grassland replicate 2 | place: USA:California | collected 2016-06-15
ACCGGAAGTTCATCACGATCAGCAGCTTGGCCCGCGGCCACACCCGCACCTCACGCGAGCTGATACCAACGTTGCCCTCGAACGGCGGGCCGATCTCCCCGACCACATGCGGGTGCGCGGGATTTTGGATGTTCTCGATCAGCACCCCCGGATGCGGATGCGGGCAGTTCTGACCCGGGCCGCGCGGGTCTCCGACTCCGCATGTCGCCGAACCGTCGGTCCGGTTCCCGATATACGCGAAATGCCCGTAGATCGTCATGGCCGAGTTCATGCCGCGGCCGAACAGGCTGTCATGCCCCACAAGGGTGAAATTCTTCGACGTGCCCGGCGTCCCCCCACCAGGGCCGACCGTCACATTGGCTGGGCTGGCCGTCGTACCGCCAGCCGGCGCCGCGGCACCCAACGCGCCAGCGGCGGCCCCCGCCATGGCCACACAGGTCGCTAAGGAAACTGCCGCATTCCGGTACTTCATGATCGCCACCTCACTGTGCCGGACCGGACGCCTACACGCTAAACCGGCCCGGCCTGGCAGGAAAGCCGGCCGTTCATGGCAGACCTCCCGGGCAAACGGTGCTGATTTCACCCCGGGCTACCCCACCGGGTATTAGGCCCCGAGAGAAGCAGACATCCGCCTCTATGCCACCTATCTGGCTCTAGGCCATGGTGACGTCTGGGCCACCACCTATCGTCCCGGCAGTCACAGCAGAGATCGGGAGGGTCTCGTGAAACGCCTACGTCTCGCCAGTGCCATCGCCGCCGCGGTTGCCGCCGGAGGTGCGGGCATGGCCTTGGCCGCTTGCGGCTCGTCTCGGCCAAGCTCAGCGGCGCCGGGCTCCGCGGGGACCGGCGCTGCGAGCGGGTCCGGCTACTCCTATTACCGGTCGATGATGGGCAGCCGGTACGGCAGCTCGATGATGGGCGGCTCCGCTTACCGGTGGATGATGGGCCGTGCCGGATACCGGTGGATGATGGGCGGGACATCCGCGCCAGCCTGGATGCGCGGCAGCGCGCTGCCATCCTTCATGATGGGCTCGGGCATGATGGGCACCGGCCATGACCCCGGCAAGATCATGGGTGTGCTGTTCGCCGACGCGCCCGGCGCGCGGGTCACCCCGGCGCAGGCCACCCGGCTTGGCAACGCGGTGCCCGCGGGCGCAAGCGTCGACCGGTCCGCGAACCGGATCCGCGTCGCTGGCAATTCTGTGCACCTGGTTGTCCTCGCCAGCCCGCCAGGTGGCCGCGATGAGACCTTCCGTATCGCTGGCCTGACCAACCCGGCTATAAGCGTGAGCGCGGGCGCTCACGTCAGCATCGAGGTTGTCAACGCCGACTCCGACACTGCTCACGGCCTTGTGGTCAGCACAGTGGGTGCGGCATCCTCGCGGATGCCGATGATGACCGCCGCCCCCGCGTTCACCGGCGCGGCGCTCTGGTTCCTTGGTAATCCCACATCCGCGGGTATGCATGCTGCGACGGCTACCTTCACCGCGTCGAAGACCGGGCATTACGAGTACCTCTGCCCAATTCCCGGGCACGCGCAAAAGGGCATGGCCGGATCGTTCACGGTCACCAGCGCAGCCTGAGCGCGTGCGCGACAGTCAGGCCGCTCACCGTCCCTGCTCGCCGTCGTTGCGGTTACGGTCCTGGCGGGCCGCACGCGGCCTCAATTCCGGGCCTTTGGAGATCAGGACCGACGGCCCTGCCGCAGACGGGACCTAAGCCCATACCCCATAGGGGTATTTATGCCAGTCTTGGCCTTAAGGGCTCCGGCAGCCGGCACGCCACCAAGGTCAGGCGCGCGGCCGGCCGGTGCGCAATTGCAGTGGAGGTGCGAAATGAGCACCCAGGAAATTACAGCCCTCGCCGCCGCTCCAGCGGCGCGGGGCATGGCGGCGGCACCGGTGCTTGAGGCAGCCGGGATCGAGAAATCCTACCGGCGCGGAGTGTGGCCGGCCCGCACGGCGCGCCAGGTGCTGCGTGGCGTGGACTTCCGGTTGTATCCCGGCGAGGTGGCCGGGCTGGTCGGCGAGAACGGCGCCGGCAAGTCCACGCTCATGAAGATCCTGGTCGGGGCGCTGGTGGCGGACGCAGGCTCAGTGACCCGCAGCGGCCGTCTTGGCTACTGCCCACAGCAGCCGGTGGTCTATGAGCGGCTCACCTGCGACGAGCACTTCGAGGTGTTCGGCCGCGCCTACGGGATGAGCGGCGAGCAGGAACGGCGCTCGCGCCGCGGCCTGTACGCCACATTGGGGTTCGAACGGTACGCGGCCACCCGCGCCGGCCAGTTGTCCGGCGGCACACTGGCCAAGCTGAATCTCGGCCTCGCGCTGCTGGCCGACCCCGAGGTGCTGCTGCTCGATGAGCCCTACGCCGGCTTCGACTTCGATACCTACATGAAGTTCTGGGACCTGGTCGCCCAGCGCCGCCAGGCAGGCAGATCGGTCCTGATCATCAGCCACTTCGTGACCGACGAGCAGCGCTTCGACCGGATCGTGACTCTTCGCGACGGAAAGGCGGTGCCGAGATGAGCTCGCTGACCGCTCCTGCGCGGCGGACCGGCCCGCTGCTCATGCGGCGGTTCGTGGCCGACTATGCCCGTAACCCGGTGAACCTGCTGGTGCTCGTCCTTGTGCCTGTGGTGTTTGTCGGGGTCGCGGCCGGATCCCTGGCCGAGATCGCCAAGCTCCTCGGCGGGTCCGCCGGGGGCGGCGGGGCCGTACAAACCGTCACCGCCGGATGGGCCGCCGGCTTCATTGCCAGCATCGCCATGTATTTCCAGGTCCGCGCCGCCCGCGCCGCCGACAGGCGGCTCGTGCTCGCCGGGCTGCCGGCTCGCCGGCTCGCCTCCGCCCGCGCCGTCACCGGCCTGGCGCTCGCGCTGCTGGCCGCGGCAGCGGCTGTGGTCACCTTGGCGGTACGCTCCGGGATCAGCCACCCGGGACGCGTACTGGCAGGCACGGTCATGTTCGCTGTCATCTGCCTGGCCATCGGAGCGCTGACCGGCGCGCTTGTTGCGAGCCCGGTGAACGGCACCGTGCTGATCTTCTTCGTGTGGATGGCCGACGTGATGTTCGGCCCGGTATTCGGATCGGCGGTACGGCCGGCCAGCCGGCTGTTCCCGACCCACTTCGTCACGCTGTGGATGATCGACCTGCCCTCGCACCACGCTGGCCGGGTCGGAGACCTCGGCTGGGCGCTGTCCTGGACCGCCGGAGCCGCGATCCTTGCCTGGGCCGTGGTGACCGTGGCCTCGCGCACCGCCCGCGCCCGCCGGCGCAGGCGGCGCGGCACAGCGCTTGATCAACTGCGCGCGGCCATCCGGGCGGGGCTGCTGGACTGGGGCCGCAACCGGGTGCTGGGGTGCTGCTTGGCGTGGTGCCCGCGGTGTTCATCGTGCTTGCCAGCGCGCTCGCCCCTGGCAGCCAACTCCGCCTGCCGGTGGACGACAACGGCCGCCAGGCGAGCAAGGCGGTCAGCCTCGCCTTCGGCGCCGGCATTCACCCAGCCTTCATGGCCCCGATGGCCATCGCCGCGCTCGCCACCCTGGCCGGCATGTTCATGATCCTCGACTCCCGCGCCGCCGACCAGCGCCTGGTGCTTGCCGGGCAGCGGACCGGCCCGTTGCTGGCCGGCCGGCTCACCCTGATCGCCCTCGCCGCAGCGGCGGCCACCGGCGTGTCCCTGGCGGTCACCCCGAGCGCTGCGCCCATGCCAGCAAGCCATCACCGCACGCCCGCTGGCCAGGCGCCGACTCCGCGCGCCGCACCACTGCGGTCATCACTGAAGGCCAACGCCAGGCACGAAACATGTTCATCGTTTTCAGCATCCATGAAAACATTCCGCAGACCTGGCAAACGGTGAAACATCCACATAGGCGCGGCAATTTCAACTGCAAAGCCGGCACAGCAAATAGGTCTTTTCCTTGATATTTCCTATTAACCCGCGCCGCAGCACATGGCACGCCGGGCGCCGCCGAATCTCATCTGCGGGCACGCACGCTACGCCGAAACGGTCCGGTCCTGCACATCTTCAATAACGCCAGAACCGGAGGGGTCCTCGCCGCCAGGCAGAATCGTTAGCCGCCTCCAACCGCAAGCCCGGCAGTCACGGAAGGTGAACATTCATCCGGCGCAGGCCCGCTCTTACTGCGCGCAAATCGCCGACTCGGCGCGGTTGGGGACCGCGCCGACGACGCGCGCGTGGCCGCATGCAGATCAGCCGACTTCCTGGCCTGCGGTGCGCGGACCGGGAGGCGGATCTGGCCGATGCCTTTGACCTCTAGGTGCAGGGAGTCCGCCGGAAGCAGGAGCTGCGCGCTGAAGGCGCCGGGGGATTCGCCGTCGCCGAGTAGCTTTGCCAGGCGTTCCCGGGGGGTGTGCGCCATCTCGGCTCTCCTCACCCACCGTGCGGCTAGCTACGAAGGCACTGTAGCGACGGAGAACGCCGGCTGTCGGCTGTTGCTCCGCATCATGGAGAGCGGGGATCGCGATCAGCCCGGCGGCCGCGAGGCCGGTGAGGCGAGCACGGCATCCGTGGCCCCAGGTCGTGCCTGGCAAGACACCTGACGAGATTATCGTACCAATCATCGTACGTATATGGTACAGTAAGCTAGTACAACATTGAAGGGTGAGTGAAGCATGACCATCAGCGCCAGCGAGGCGCGCTCGCGCCTGTTCCCCCTCATTCAGCAGGTCAACGACGACCATGCCCCCGTGCGTATCACCTCCAGGAGCGGCGACGCCGTGCTGATGTCAGCCGAGGACTACGACTCCTGGCAGGAGACCATCTACCTGTTGCGTTCCCCGGCCAACGCCCGGCGGCTGATGGAGGCCATCGCTCGGGACAAGGAAAGCCGGCCAGCCATTACGAAGACCATGGAAGAGCTGGAAGCGCTGGCCGGTGAGGTGTGAGGAGCGTCCATTTCGACCCCGATGCCTGGGAGGACTTCCTATTCTGGCTCGGCGCGGACCGGAGGATGGCCAGGCGGATCACCCGGTTGATCGGCGAGATCCAGCGTGACCCCTTCGTCGGGATCGGGAAGCCTGAGCCGCTGAAGGGTGACCTGTCCGGATACTGGTCCCGCCGGATCGATGACGAGCATCGCTTGGTGTACCGGGCTGACGACAAGGAAGTGAAGATCCTCAAGGCCCGCTACCACTACGGAAACGATTGAACCCGTCGTCCTCACCGCTCCGCGTGGCAGGACTCCTTCGATGACGAGCTGGTCCTCGCGCCCACAGTATTGGTTCGTGGCGAGCGGTGAAGTGATGGAACAGGTGCGGCTCGGCATCCTGGACTTGCCGCTGCCCGCACCGCCCCGGCCGGTGCCGAATGGATCGATGCTTACCGGCGCTGGGCCACCTGACGGCGAGCGAAAATGAGCGAGTACCAGTATTACGAGTTCCTGGCCGTCGACCGCCCTCTGGACGAACGACAGCAGGCCGAGGTCCGCGCGCTGTCCACACGGGCGCGGATCACGGCCACCAGCTTCACCAACGAGTACCACTGGGGCAACTTCCGCGGCGATCCGCGCAAGATGATGGAGCGCTATTACGACGCCCATCTGTATGTCACCAACTGGGGCACTCACCAGGTGATGCTCCGCCTGCCCCGCGCACTGCTCAGCCTGGGGGTCGTCGAGCAGTACTGCATCGACCCCCACGTGGCCGCCTGGGCCAGCGCAGAACATCTGATCCTCGGCATGATCAGCGAAGACGAAAGCGGGGACTGGGTCGAAGGCGCCGAGGATTCCCTGTCGGCCATCGTGGGCGTCCGCACCGAACTCGCCGCCGGGGACCTGCGTCCCCTTTACCTGGCCTGGCTGGCAGCCTACGGAACCTGGGAACGCGACGAGGACGCCTTCGGCTACGATGAAGAGGACGAACTCGAACCACCGGTGCCTGCCGGCCTGGGAGTGCTCACCGCACCTCAGCGCGCCCTGGCCGACTTCCTGCGCCTCGACGCCGACCTGCTCACGATCGCAGCCCAGGCGAGCCCGCCCCTGGCCGAGACGAAAGACGATCCCCGCAAGCTGGCCAGATGGATCAAGAACCTGCCGGCGAGCGATAAGGACACCCTCCTCCACCGGGTTGCCCAGGGCCATGGCGCGCAAGTCCAGATGGAGCTGCGGCGCCGGTTCCGCGGCGAACCCGGCACCACCAGCGACAGCCGCCCCCGGCGCACGGTGGCCGAACTGCTGGACGCCGCCGCCGAAGCCCGCCACGAGCGTTAGCGGCGGCCCGAAGCCGTGCGGCTCGGCCAGGTTGCCCCACGCACCGGCAGCAAGTTCAGCTGCACCTACAATTCCGGCGAGTCTGGGGTCATGACATCGTCTCGGAGCCGTCACTGATGCCGAGCCAGGCATCGCCTATCCGCGCTGCATCACTGGCCGGAGGGCCTGTCGCCGTAGGACTGCGGCGGCAACTGGGGTACAAAACCTTCTGGAGATCCTCGCCCGCTGCTCAGTCTGCTGACTCGACGGTGTCATACAGATCCAGATATCCCTGGACGGCTTCCCATAGGTGATGCTCGGGATAACGGCCAAAGCCGCGATGCTCGCGGCGCCAGTCATGATCCCAGTAGGAGGCGTGCACCGCGCGCAGGCGGCTGAGCGCCACCGCAAGGTCCCTGGCCAAATACTCTCGCTCGGCTTGCGGTGATGGCGCCAGCCGGGAAAGGTCATCGAATCGACGGTCGGCGAGCGCCTGCAGCACGGCCTCATCGGGGCCTTCCTGCGACCAGAACCGCACCGGCTCGCGAATGAGGTGATTCGGCACAGGGCTGAGATGAAACCGCCACCAGTAAGCGAATCCGCCCTTGTCCAGCCGCAGCCGGTCCTCCAGCCACGAGGTGCCGTGCGGGCTGGATTCCCACGGAACCTCCTCGGCAGGCAGGTTGAGAATGAGAGCGACTTCCACGCATTCGAGCGGATCAGCTCCCTCAAGCACATGCCCGAACACGTACGCCTCCAGCAGGAACGGGTCTTCGGGTGGCCAGTTTCTTGACCGAGTCGCATGCCTCAGCCAGGATGCGGAGCTTCTCGACAGCGCGCCGGTAACGCATGACAACCAATGATGGCCTCGCAGGCCCGGGCCCGAACACCCGGCCAGCACTCACCTTCCCGCACCGATACGCCCCACAGGAACATCGGCATGCACCGTCAGTGCGGCTCGTGGGGGAATGGGGTCGGACACACTATTTGTACATGACCGCCCGGTTTTGGGCACGCGGAACCGTCGCCTGCGCCAGGTCTCTGGCCCAGAGCATTCCGCCGCTGGCTTGGCCCCACCAGCAAGTCTGTCACCATGGCGTCTTTAACCAGCACCCGGACGCCGAGATCATCACCAGCTTCCCAGCCTCCACCATGGCACCAGCGCGCCGCTTGACCGATAGATCCCATGTCACTGTCGTGACGCCCACGGATGGGTGAAACTTGGGTGCGCCCCCGCTGACGTCGTTGCGCCTTGGTGCTATGTGCCTGTCCGATAGACCGACGCTGGAGCCCCGCCCGGTGAGTACCCCGGATTGCTGCTGCGAGCGCGTGTTACAGGATTCCGATCTTGTTGCGGGCTCCGCGGGCGGCGCGCCCGGCTCGGTTATCGGGATCAGCAGGGAGGTGGCGATGGACATCGTCCATCCGCGCGTCGCCGGGATCGACGTGCACAAGAAGGTGATCTGGGTCGCGGTCCGGCTGCCGGGCGCCGCGCCCGGCGAGCGGAAGGTGATCGTCAGGAGCTTCAAGACGTTCTGGCGGTCGCTGCAGAAGATGGCGGCCTGGCTGGCCGAGCTCGGCGTGACCGACGCGGCGATGGAATCGACCGGGGTACTGGTGGCCGGTCTACCATGCCCTGGCCCAGACCGGGGTGATCGAGGTGTGCGAGTGCAACGCGGCGCACATGCGTAATGTCCCGGGCCGGAAATCGGACATCCGGGACTGTCAGTGGATCGCTGAGCTGCATGAGCACGGGCTGCTGCGGCCCAGTTTCATCCCGGGCCATCAGGTCGCGGCGTTACGGGCGCGCACGAGGTACCGCAAGAAGCTGATCGAGCACCGGGCCTCGGAGGGCCAGCGGCTGTCGAAGGTGCTGGAGGACGCCGGGATCAAGATTGATTCGGTGGCCTCGGAGCTGCTGGGCGTGTCGGGCCGGGACATGATCGAGGCGCTGATCGGCGGGGAGCGTGACCCGGTCCGGCTGGCGGGGCTGGCCCAGGGAAGGCTGCGCGCCAAGCTCGATCAGCTCCAGATGGCCTGTGATGGCCGGTTCACCGCCGGGCACGCCCAGCTGTGCCGGGGCCTACGACCTGCTCACCGGCCAGATCGCCACGCGGGACCAGCTGGTCGAGCGGGCCGCCGAGCCGTTCGGCGCGGTCATCGCCCGCCTGATGACGATCCCCGGGGTGGGGCAGCGCATCGCGCAGGTGATCGTGGCCGAGACCGGCGGCGACATGGCTCGCTTTGCGAGCAGCGCCCGGCTTGCTGCCTGGGCCGAGCTGGCGCCCGGTGATAACGAGTCCGCGGGTAAGCGCAAGAAGGCGGCCGCCCGTAAGGGCAACGCGCATCTGAGAGCCGCGATGGTCGAGGGGGCGTGGGCCGTCTCCCGGACCGCCAGCCGCCCGGGCGCACGGTTCCGGCGGCTGGCCCGCCGGTTCGGCCGGCTCAACATCAAGAAGGCCGCGGTCGCCGTCGCGCACACCCTGATCTGCATCGCCTGGGCCGTCATGAAGGACGACAGCGACTACACCGAAGCCGACCCCGGCTACTACGACCAACTCGACCAGCGCAACCACGAGCACCTGGTCCGCCACCACCAGCAGGCCCTCGCCCGGCTCGGCTACCAGGTAGCCCTGATACCGCCCGGCGACGGAACGCCGCCGCCCGGCAACGACGGCGCCTCACCACAGCATCCCGCCGCCTGACCGGCTTCCGGACCTCACCGGCAGGGCCACCACGGCCGGCTCCGCCGGCGCTGCCGCGCGCCTGGCTCGGCCCCAAGTTTCGTTACAGGACGCAAACCACAATGCTCACTCATGACCCCAAAGTGGTCCCTTGCTCGTGGCAACCCCCCGTCCCATCATGCGGCAAGCGACATCCGCCTGCCCGCCAGCGCTCGAGTACTTGCCGAAGCCGGCGCCAAGCCCGCCGCTGAAGCACCTGGCCGCCGCCTTGAGGCGCGAGCGGAGAAGACATCCATAGCCCACGCCTTGAGCACGCAGCAGCGGGTTCGATACAGTCGGTAGCCAACGAGAATTGCCTGGGTTTGGGAGGATCATGTGAGCGGGGGATTCCTTGTGGATCTGGCCGCGTTACAGCAGGCGGCCGATGGGGTGAACGGCGTTCTGGATGCGGTCGGCCAGCAGAATGTGAGCGCCATCAAGTGCGGCAAGTCCGCCATGGGCCACGAGCACCTAGCCGACACCGTGTCCGATTTCTGCGACCGTTGGCAGCTGGGAGTTGACCATCTGGCTAAAGACGGGCGTGAGATCGCTGGCCGGCTCAACCTGAGCGTGACCGTCTACCGCAGGGTGGAGCAGGGCATACGTGATCACATTAACGGGATCCTGCAACGATCAACCGGCTCCGATCCTGCCGCTGAATGATGGCCGCAGAACTCGGCCAGACGAGCGACCCAACGGCGCTCATCCCTGGCGGCCCGGATGCAGTGCATAGTTCCGAGTGGTCAATGACGGTCTATGGCGACATGTTGCATGCGGCCGGCGCGGGATTGCAGCGCATTGACACCGCCCAAGGGTGGAGAGGTGAAGCGGCTGACCGTTTCCGCAGAGTGTTCCATGGTGAGCCCGCTAGGTGGTTGAAGGCTGGTGACGCCTTCCACACCGCGGCGGCAGCCCTCGACTCCTACGCCGCTACCTTGACCTGGGCCCAGCGGCAAGCAGCCGAAGCTATCAGCCTGTGGAATCAAGGACAGGCGGCGACCGGCCAGGCCCGGGCACAGCACGCGCTGGCCATGCAACAAGCTCTGCAGGAAGCCGCCACGAGGACGGCCGCCGACATCCCCACCACGGCACCGGACATCCCGTTCGTCGATCCCGGTGAGACGAAACGGCAAGCCGCACGCAGCATCCTCGACCGGGCCCGCAGCCAGTTGAGCAGCGCTGGTGATACGGCGTCTGGCGTGGTGGGCAAAGCCCGTGATCAGGCTCCCAAGAAGCCGGGATTCTTGTCCCAGGTCGGCCATTTCTTCGGTGGTCTCGGGCACGATGCGGAAAACGCTGGCGCTCATCTGGTCAACGGCTTGGCATCGTTCGGCAATGCCGCCGTTCATCATCCCGGCGGTCTCCTCGCGGCGGCAGGCGGGATCGGACTGACAGCCGTGAGCGCGGCCGGCGAAGGGGTGGGAACTGTTCTCGACGCCACAGGCGTGGGAGCCGTGGCAGGTGTTCCTCTCAACGTGGTATCTGCTGCTGGTATGGCCGCCGGGGTCGGCATCACAGGTGCCGCAATGGCCAACATGGTGGGACACGCGGCTGGGGACGATCATGTCTCCCCCATGAACAGCGGCGACAGTTCCGGTTCAGGCGTGGGCGAGACGACTGAAGGCAACAACCCTCCGAAGGAGATCACGGGACGCACGGGGCACGGTGATCAGCAGGCGCTGAGCCGCGACAGTGGCCGCGGTGTGTCAGACGAGGCGATGAATGACGCCGTGCAGAACCCCATCAGACCGCCCCAACCACAACCTGGAGGGACGTACAAATACGTCGGCCAGAACGCCACTGTGGTGCTGAATTCAGACGGCGAAGTGGTGACAACATGGGCGAGGAACAGCGGTGGATGGAGAAACCCGTGAGCAATGTACTCGATAGCCTTCCCGCAGAGTTTCAATCCCTCGTCGCCGACATTCTCCGCGTGAGGAACGAACCTCTGCTAGCCGCACTCCGCGCGCACGAAGAGCCAAGTCAGCAGGAACGCAACGCAGTTGAGGAGATCCTGTCCGACGAATTCTCTCGCAACCTTGGCCCAGACGACGAACCCACACAGCGCGGACGCGATATCGACAACGCGCTCGGGGCGTTCCTGTTGCGTTGGCCGATCGACGCCGAATAGCGCTGCGGTGGACTTCATCAGGCGTGTGACCAGAGACTGTAATGGGGCCAACCGATGGCGAGTGTCCACGGCGAAAGAACCGCCATCGCCGGTCACCGTCCCGTGCCGAGCAGCAGGCCATGGGTAATGGTGAAGGGATGTGCTAGAGGTTCATCTCGGGCTCGGACACGCAATTTGTACATAAAGGCCCGTTTCCGGGCATGGCAGGACGTCACCCGAGCATAGGCTTCCGCCAGTGCCGGGCGATTTGTCCAGGGATCTGCCTCCTTCGGTCAGCGTTTCTTTGGGCGTGTGGGCGCGCGGCGCCCGGAGGATAGCTTGTGCGGCCGATGGCGGTGGTCACGGCGTCAGGTGTGTCTGCCCGCAAGGTCCTGCTCCGCGGGTCGTAGGTGAGCGTGCTCTCGTGGGCTCGCAAGTAGCCGATCACGTACTCCTCGGTGACTGTGCGTGAGACTTCCATTCCACGGCGGGTGCGGCACCGGCCTGGGCGGTGTTCGGCAAAGGGCCTACCCCAGCGAGCCCGCGGTCCGGCTGGGGCGGGCGGGCGGCCGGCCCGGCTTGATGCCCCGCCTGCCGTCGTTGCTCATTTGCCCGCGGTCACGGCTTTCAGCTCGTCTAGCGATTCCCAGATGAGCTGCGGCAAGTCTGGCTGGATGGTCTCGTTGATCCAGCGTTCGAACGCGATGTTGAAGACGGCGATCCCTGCCTCGGCAGTCAGGCCCGCGGCCGGGTCTGGGACGCCGCGCCGGCGCAGCGCGTCCGCGAGCGCCGAGGCGAGTGATGCGAGCTTGATCAGCTCACGCTCCTGGAGCCCTGCGTTGGCAGCGATGACGGCCTGGCGCAGCCGGGAGTAACCGCGGCGCTCCTGGAGTACGGCGCCGGCGGCCTGCAGGGCCGCGGCGACCGCGTCCATCGGCGCCGCGGAATCGGGCGCGCCGGCGACGGCGCTCACCAGGAGTTCCTGCAATGTTCCCGTGCCTGCGAACAGGACCTCGCGCTTGTCGGCGAAGTGCCGGAAGAACGTTCGCTCGGGTGAGCCCCGCCCGGTTGGCGATCTTCGCCACCGTGGCCTGCTCGAACCCCCTCTCGAGACAGAGCGCCAGTGCCGCCTGCTCGGGCCGAGCGGCGTGACCTGGCCCCGCTGTGGGTAGCAGCGTGCATCTACATGATTTCGGGCCTCATGGGGGCCTCGCCTCGCCCAACCCGGTAGCTGACCCTTTCGCGTACCTCATCTTGGGAGCTGCGAAGCGCGCTGCAGATCAGCTTGCCGCTGGTGTTCTTGTGGGGCTGCTGTCCACCCGCCTCGCCCGCAGCGCGTTGGGTGGCCTGGTGATGGAGCTGGACCGGCCCCTCCTGCCGGGAGAGCTGCAGGCTTCGCTGGCCCGCACGCTGGGCGACCCGTCGCTGCAGTTGCTGTACCCGCGGGAAGGCCAGAACCGGTGGGTGGATGCCGGCGGGCGGACGGCAGGCAAGGACGGTCACGGTGGTGGCGCGGCACGGCCAGCCGCAGGCAGCGCTGATCCACGACCTGGCGCTGGATCAGGACGGGTGCCCCAGCGGACTCTGAACGGGCGAACCTTCGCCCCCGCCCGTTTGCCGGGGGCCCACCGCATCAGTAGCCGATGCCGCCCCCGCCCCCTCCGTGATGGAAGAACACAAGGAACACGATGAGGTACACCACCGCCGCGACGGCGACGTAGATGCCTAGCCACTTCTTCCATTTCCGCCCGTACCCGGGCCTCGCCTGGGCCATTGCCCAGCTCCTCCTACGTAAAGTGTTCAGTACTACTGAACAGACAGACCGGCCGGTACTTGCACAGACCGGTCGTGGGTTTGGCTGAGGATGGCTCTCATGGCGGCCCAAGGGGCCCCGGCACACCGTCAGCCTTCGTCATTTAGCACGGCTTCGGCGCGGCCGAGGTTCACTCCGCGCAGCCCGGGGCGGCGGCTACGTGGTTGCCGGCTCTGGCAGCGGGTCCAAACAGGGTCCGCAGCCGTTCCGCAACCTCAGAGTGGCCACGCATGCCTCAGGGCTCGTCGAGGGCATAGAAGCCGTGCCGCACCGGCCCGGCTGGCTGGTAGCTAGCGATGATGACACCAGCGCCCGTTGTGGTGGCGCTGGTCAGCCGCAAGGCTGCCGCCTTGGCGCCGTCGCGGAACAGCTTCTTGCCCGAGCCAAGGTGCACCGGGAAGAAGAGCAGCCGGTATTCGTCGATGAGGTCGTGGTCGATGAGCGTCTGGGCGAGCCCGCCGCTGCCGTGCACCTGCAACTCGTCTCCCGGCTGCTGCTTGAGCGTGGCGACCTCGGCGGCGATGTCGCCGCGAACACGGGAGGAGTTACGCCAGCCCAGCGACGTCAGGGTCATCGAAGCCGATGTATTTCGGCAGCGTGTTGAGCTTGCTCGCGATCGGGTCACCGGGGTCGGTGATGTCCGGCCAGTGACCGGAGAAGACCTGGTACGTCTTGCGGCCGAGGAGAACGCGCTGGCCTGGGCGAACCAGCCGACCATGGCTGCGGCGAAGTCCTGATCACCGTAGGGAATGACCAGCCGCCGTGGGCGAAGCCGCCGCATCCGGCCCGCCGGGTGCCTACATGACACCATCGAGGGTCAGAAAGTATGCAGGGTCAGGCGCATCGTCGTCTCCTTCGGCTATCGGTGGTTTCTTCGCTGTGAGAGTTAGACGGCCCCGGCCATCCAGGTTCATCGCATCCGCTCACCAGACACTGGCCTACCGGCCGAGGCGTCGGCCCAGGACCGCCGGCACGGCGAGCACGCGCAGATCACCCAGTTCGGCCGGACCGACGTGGTCCAAATCACGGTCAGCCAGCGGCGCCAGAACGGATATCGCCCCTCCGCTCGCAGTTCGGCGGTGACGCCTCGTGGCCACGTTGGTAACCTCCGGATCCGACGCTCGCTGTGCCAGCGGTGCCCGTCCGCCGTGGCACCCACTGCGCCGCCTATGTGGTCGTGCCGAACTGGCCGGCGAGACCGGCGCTCTTCGCCAGTCACCCCCATCGTTCGCCGCGGCGGAACTGCCGCGCTACCTCGGTGCCGGTGGGCAGGGAGCCGTCGGGACGGCGGTTGGCCAGCGCCCACTGCCAGGCCTGCCGCTGCAGCCTCCGGCTGCCGTTTGCCACTGGACGGCGATCGGCGGGCCCGGTTACGGCGGGCACCACGTTGGACAGCAATGGCGCGGGGGTTTCGGGCTGCGGTTCTTGTGCCAGCCGGTTGGTTGGCTTCGATATGTGTGGCTGGGCCTCAATACGAGCGCGCGTTGCGCCGGATTGCCGTATTTGCCGCATCAGCAGCTCATGGTCGACTTTACCGGTCTTCTCAAGATCAACATATGCCTTGACCTGCTATTTCACGTTGCGGACATGCCCGCCACGTGACGCTTGGGCGGTGCGGCTTCCGTCGTCACCGCCGCCACCTGCGGTGCCGTTTTGTCGGTGTACCCGTGGATGATGGAAGACATCCGGGATGGCCGCCGGAGCGGCGGAGATGCTCTGCCCGGGAAGGAGCGTCGGGTGCGGTTGCGGGACGTTGAGCTGGGCGACGCCGATGCCTATGTGCGAATGCGGTGCGACCCGGTCGTGATGGCTGAACTGGGTGGCCCGCTTCCCCGCGAGGGCATTGAGGATAAGGTCGCCCGCGATGTCCGGGCGGCTGCGGCGGGCACTGAGTGGATCAAGATGATCGTCCCGGACGAGGCCGCGCCTGCCGTGGTGGCTGGAAACGTGGTGTTGTGGTCCCACGACGAGGGCGGCGAGCCGGTATCTGAGATCGGCTGGATGGTGCTGCCGGAGCTCCAAGGACGCGGGCTCGGGAAGCGGGCCGTGCGGATGCTGCTCGAGCTGGCCCGCGACGATGGCCGCTGGGGGCTGGTGCACGCGTTTCCCGCGACCACGAACGGCCCGTCGAACGGCATCTGCCGCTCCCTCGGCTTCCGGTTCGCTGGCGAGCGGGACGTAACCTTCGCCGGCCGTGTTCTGCGGAGCAACCACTGGGTCATCAACCCTGCCGTCGACTTGGCGTAGATGTTCCCGCGCGAGCGTGTGCATGTGGCCATAGGACACCACAGCGGCGATTCCAGCCAGCAGAAGAACGCTAGCCGTGGTCGTGCGGCGGATCCACTGATCTGCGGTGTCGGCCTGGGTTCGGCTGAACGGGCCAGCCTGGGAAGGACTGCCATCGCGTCACCTTCCCGGGTCCAGCAGCAGGGCATGGGTGATGGGCAGCGCAGGCGATCCCGTGCGCCTACTGCAGCGGATGGCCAATTGGTCCAGATAGGTCTATATGCGCGCCGACAAGCCAACGTGTGGTTCGGATGCTCATCCGTAACCTCAGCTCGCCACCTCAGACCGGACGTACGCCCTGTTCACCTGCTTCATCTTCTGTGCCGCGGCGCTGGTGGCGTCGGCCGCCGGGCACTGCGATGAGCCGGGTACCGCAGACAGCGCCGCGGATCGGCCGGGCGAGCGCATACTGGTGATAATGAAACGAGCCCGCGCCGTGACCCGGCGCCACCTGCCCACAAGCCCCTTCAAGATCACCGCCGCTCCGCCGGTCGAGCAGTTCGCCGTGCAGGACCGAGTGACGCACGACCGGTACGGCCTGGGCCGTGTCATCGGTGTCGAGGACGGCATCGCCGTGCTCGTTGATTTCGGTTCGCGGCAGCAACGGCTCACCACACCAGACGCCAAGCTGACCAAGCTCTGAGACGGTCAGCGGCGCCTGGCCGGTGCCAGCGCCGCGGCCGGTGGTGTGCACACGCAGATGCCCCCGACCGGCGACTCCGCGCAACCGCTGAGTGCCTCGCCCGGACGGGTCCGTTGCCGTGTCATCTACGATGCCGCCGTCATGGACGACCTGCTCGTAGCCCAAGGTAGAGCGGTGTCAATGTGACTGGAGCGGTCGCGCTCCGTGATGGGCGCCGCCGTTAGATCGCACCGGAACCGCTATGTGCACCAGCCTCGGTCGGTCGGGACCTCGTCTAGTGCCGCGCCGAACCGGGTGATCCGTGCGCACCGATCCGCTCGCCGACACGGCTGACTGATTTGCGCTCATGTCGTTGAGCGGACATCCCACTCGGCCAATAAGCGGATTCCTGAATAGGGTTACGGCAAGCAGCCAGATTGCGTAATTGCGAAGCCGACAGGGATCCTTCCAGCATGTGCAGATACCGAGTTTCGGCAATCGGAGTATCAGCCGTTGTCTGACACTGTGGGACGTAAACATGACCGTCGATCTCGATCATTTGATTTCAGGCGGACATTTCTAAGCTGCAGGCGCTCCTCGTCGGTGAAGCCGTGCCAAAGTCCAGCTACACCGCCCAGCTCAAACACGAGCCCGCCCTCCCGGGGTTCTCAGCTTTCCAGCTGCGCCGGGCCCGCCAAGGATCATCGCCGCGATCCCACGCTCACGCAGCCAAGGTCGGCGGCGTGACAGGATGTCGCCGGATAGCAGAGCACCGCTTGTGCGACCGCGCGTTTTGAAATGTACGAAGCCAATAGGGATTCGCCCGATCACGAGCTGCGCGCACCTGGACGCCATGCCCGATGACCGAGGCCATCACTTAAGAAGGAGGCACCTCGCATCGGGGCGCTGCTGCTGGCCGGGTCGCGCGTCCGCGAAGTTCGGTGCAGAGGTGCCTACACGGGCAAGAACCCGCGCTCGCGACTCCTCTATGTGGCTGCCGTCAGCTGGGCACTACCAACCCCCCGGACTGCGGGCACGGCCGGCGAGTGAGACCTGCCCGCGCCCTGCTCGGCGCGGCAGCACTGATGCACTCAGGTAGGAAAGCAGCGGCAGCTGAGTACTTGTGCTCATGTGTGGCAGCTCCGCGGTCCTTACCGTCGGAAATATGAAGGCTTCAGGCACGCGAAAAAGGAAATTTCCGATGAACCTGCCGACGCGAAGGCTCCTTCTTCGCCTCATCATTGCTTCACTATCGATCACGGCCACGCTCGGAATCATCGTCACCTTGTGGAACGGCCTTGGCGACACCGGCGCGAAAATAATCAGCAACGCGATGGACGTCGATGTTGCAAGCGTTCTGGCGCTGTGCTGTGCGGGGCCTGCGAAATCAGCATTGCACCCGGCGGTCCAGCTGTCCGGTCTGCTGAGTGCGTTCATCGGCCTCGCGACCCGCATCTATATCACCTGGTGGGGCGTGACAAGCACCGGCCTAGAAGACGGCGTCCGGCGAGCTGCCACGGTACTCCTGATCCTTGCGATCGCCTCGGCGCACGGCCAATGCCAGCCAGCCCTAGCCGGGCCGTTCCCGGAACACGCGCCAGTAATTAGCGAGCAGCCTAACTGCCACACAAAATAACAATCCAGGCATGCACACGGGATTCGCGGGCTGGAACCCGGCGGAGACCTGCTGAACCGGCGGGCACGGGTCCCGCTCGAGCAAAAGCCGGGGCCTAGGCGCGAACAACTGCCCGGTCGGCACCGGTTTCGACATGCGGTTCGATGTCGAATTTGTACCCATCTCGGGCGCATGCGGCACACACCCGAGATGGGAGCACATTAATAAGGTCGCCCGCGGGTATCCACGGCACCGGCGGGACACGGCCAGATGAGGGAGATCGCAATGATGTACTGGTATGGCAGCGGCATGAGCGGCTGGGCATATGCGCTCATGACCATCAACATGGTCCTATTCTGGGGCGCCGTGATCTTCGGCGTCGTCGCGCTCGTCCGCCATGCCGGCCGGGGCGGATGGCAGCGCAGCGAGTCAGCGCAACCGCCTTCCCCTGAGCGCCTGCTCGCCGAGCAGTTCGCCCGCGGCGAAATCGACGAGGAAGAGTACCGGCGGCGCCTGGCCGCGCTGCGGGCCACCGGGCACGCCCACACGCCAGCGAATGGGCGGGCCCGCCCGCCAGCTGACAAGGCCGCAACGTAACCGGCCTCAAGTCCGCGCCCGGATCTGCCCGCACGCCATCTGACGCACGCCCTGCGGCATGCGGCCTTAAGCCCGCATCGGGATCTGTCCGCACGCCGGGTGTGCGACACGCCGCATCAGCCGTTCAGTATTTTTATGCCAAACGGCTGCCGCAGGGTGACACTGGACCGCTACCCGGGTCAGCGGCTATCCGTCGCCGCCGGCTAGCTTTACGGCGTCGCCCAGGTTGGAGTTGCCCTCGAAGAAGTTGATGTTGGCGGCCTCGGTTGCCTGCGGACCGGTGTAGCGCAGGATGTACAGGCCGTTGCGGATGTCAATGACGTAGATCAGGCCGTTGCGGATGATCGGGTAACTCCACAACACGACCTTGTTCGGGCCCCGCGACAGCGCCGGATCCTCGTTGG